>QGNH01001499.1_pt1 | contig 10399 bp, 13 predicted proteins | sample 1735481 | NCBI WGS metagenome assembly QGNH01 (sample SAMN09239004, study PRJNA386568) | Viral metagenome, whole genome shotgun sequencing project. | reverse complement strand
AAAGACTCTCGCCCACATACAGCCGCCGGGCCTGCGCGATCAGCGGCTGCGCGAACTCCGCGTAAATCCGCCAGTCGCGGCCCTGGTTCGTATCCGCGAGCGTCGAACGCCGGACCGGTCCGCGAAAGCCTATATGCCAGAGCTTCGCGGGCGGAGCGGACAGGCACGCCTCGATATCGCGCAAGCTCTCGCGGTAAGTCAGTTGGGCGAACGCCATGCCCCATATTGCTCGGCACCAGGAAAGCTCTGCACCGAGTGATCGCCGTGATGACGCGCGACGATCCGCGCGAACGTGCTCAAGGGCGGGCAATCCATCGGTTGCGAGAGCAGCGTCTTTCGGGCGTTCATGGGCGGGCCCTCCCCGGAAAAAGGGTCCGGGAAAGCGCCACCTGTTTCAAATCGACACCTCCGAAAATCGCGGGAAAACCGTTATACCGGAGGCACTTCTACGCGGTACTTTCGGAAAACTCCGGACGGTACTGAATCCAGAACAAAAGCTGGTGGACACGTCGGGATCAAAAGACATTCAAAACTTCTTGAATTGAATGAAGAAAATGCCACCGATCATGATCAGACAATGAAAAAGCGACATCAAATGGCACGCCGTTCCGGACGAGATAGAGGCATTCGGCTAGATCGGCGTGCCCACGGCGTTTCCCTCGGGTGATCCATCGAATAGTCGCGATTCGCTGTCATGTTCATCCAAGGCACTAGCTACGGCGTGTAAACCGTCATCTCCCAGATCCGAAACAGCTGCCTCGATCTGACGTTCATTTGTTGGAAACGGTCGGGGAATACCATTCAATTCGACGACCGAGAGTGTCAGGGCCGCCATGTTCAGCCACGCGTCATTCTGAGACAATTCTGGTCCTGCGGCTTTTAGCAAGCGTAGACGGTCCAGTGCGTTAATTCGACGGACTTTCAGCTTTCGGCCGGAGTTATCCTGGGTTTCGAAAACCCGATCAGAAAACGAAACAATAAGACTGGAGGGGGTCACATCCGCATCCTTCGTGTCGCGAAAAAGTCCAATTTTTGTTTTACCGCGGTATCACCTCGCCATTGCCCGGCGTTCACGAGGTGAAATACTACCGAGTCATATTGATAGGTTGAAGTGGAGCCATCCACTTCTGATACGTATTGATACATCGAACTCGCGGCGCTCATCGAGCCACTAAAATAGCTCTGTTCGGCATTTGCGATGAAGTCTTCAACAACCGAATCCCCTCGCTCCAGATCGAAGCTCCCTTCCCACCCTTTCGGGAGCTCCAAGCCCAGTTGATTCCCGTCCAACCGGTTCACCCTGACCGACTGAGTAACCTGTCGGCTTTCAAAGCCAGTGACATGACTCAGGGTGATCGGACCAGAGGGGCTAATCACTACCAGTTGAGTGTCCCGCCCAACCGAAAAAGCAGAGATGACCACAGACTTGCTCCTATTGGCCTGGCTGGCTGGAGGGTAGCGTTTGCTGTGTTACCGCTACGGTCTGCCCTCCCTCGAGGCTTACAATAAACTTCTCGTTGATTGCCTGGTATCGGACCTGGACGTTTGCCTGGACATATCCGAGCGCAGTCATACTGAGCGGATTGTTCGAAACATCGCATATCACGCTAAACGGTGCCGTTCCATCCGTGGTGCCCAACAACCCCATATTTAGCATGTTTTGTAGAAAGGATAGCAACGTTCCGCGGATATTCTGGAAAAGGCCGGCTGTGATAACCTGCCCAACATATTGACCCATTCCGACCGATAGGGTCTGGGATATATAGTTTGTCAACCGGACGTAATTGTCTCCGTTCATCGTCAAATCTGACGACGAGTTTCTTCCGCCCCGCACGCCCCAGAACGCTCCAGCCGGTTGTGGATTTGATATTACGTCGATACCTGCGCTGAAGAGCGTCGCGAGATCCGCAGAAGAGTACGACGAAACTTCTCCAGATTGCGGTTGTCCGGAAGTTTGGCTGCCGATTATCCCATAGAGCGGTTTGTTCAAGCTTGATTGCTCGGGTGATAGATTCGCGAGACGACCGGCGACGAAGCCTTGGGGGGACACCAGGCGAATCAAGCCGTTTGTCTGGTCTGACCACCAAAGCCAATCACCGAACATTAACTTGGCAGAGTAACTGTCAAGACCAACGGATTGTTTCACAATCACCGCGTTGGAAATCGCATCGTCGGCGGGTCCCGTCAGGATCATATAAAGGCCTTCATCAAGACCGAATTCCGCCTGACTGGTCCAGGTCTGCGGGTCATCTGCGTCGGCAAGTAACCCTAGTCCACATCCCTGCCCTCTGAGGGCATACATGCCGCTTCGGGCGGTGCCATCCTGACCGACCAGTTGAATCGCTGTGACGCCGGAAGCGCCGTCTGTGCCATGTGTCGCCGATCCCAGCGTCAGGGAAGTGTTTATCGGAGTACTGGAGTTGCCGTTAGGCTGGATGGTAACCAGGCGTGACGCTGCTCTGCTAACACCTGCACCCGTGTTGACAGCCGCCGCGAGCGAGAGCCAAAAGGCGGCACCGTTTCCGGGAATGTTGTCGAAAACTTCTGGTTGAACCCCGGGAAGGCTGACAATAAGCATCCAACTTGATAGCTGCGAGCCAGGTTGGATTGTAACAGTTATTTGATTGCCGAGTGAACCGGTGTATAGTGCTGTGATTGTTGACGAGCAACCAGGCATATTGGCCGAGGCAAATGTGTCGGTTCCGTCGGTGACCCTTACCGCCCGAAAATTCTGCGCGCCTTGCTGAACCGCGGTCGCAATCTGTGTACCCATATCGTACTGTCTAGGTATGACTGGTCCGAAATTAACCCCGTAATCTAACATGGAACCTAGGATGACCGGAGTGCCAATTGGCCCCCAGGTGGAGGTACCCACTGTCCCTATGATGTTGGTAGGAACACCATTCAAGATCAGATTCTGGGGGGGGACGATTTCTACGTAGAGGTCAGGGACTATTAGTGCGGTATTGTTAATCGTTCCGGCCTGGATGATTGGCATTTAGTATTCAACCTTAGTGACTCCCGATAACATCGGGATATTCCGAATATTGGGCCAACGATGCTTTGGAAATCCGTTAAGTAGGGCCATCTGGAAGCAGATCCAGGGGGGGAGGCCGATGGCCAACGCGGTCGGTGACACTCAAGACCGGGCACGTCAGGTCAGGAACCTCAGTCCCTAATAGTGCGTCCAAGGTACGGTGAGAATCGTTTGCCCAACCGACCTCCCGCGCATTCACAAGTATGTCTTATTATTATCGCGAACAAGATCTCCAAATAACATTACCGGCGCGGTAGTGCGTTCGATCGAGAAATATTCAAAATCGTAGCACAGATCACGCCTGTACAGGAGTGCGTTCTGAGATTGATCGTAGACCTGAGTGGTAACATATCTAATGTGTGCCTTCGTTCCATCGGATATATCGATAAAAGACGATTCAGAAAGAGCGAGATCTATCGTAGTGCCGACCAGATCGCGCAGTGCGACCGATGGGCACCAACAGTTAATTTGTATTTCCCGGCGTTGGCGTCGCAGTGCCTGTTCCACCGTGGCAGTCGCAACCACGCGAGAGGTCATCATCACGGCGCCAGGAACAGTAACAGCTGGGCCATACGACAGGGCAAGACGATCCTGGCAAATCAGCGTCGCCAGGCTTGCCGCGATACTTTCTGGAGTATCGCTCGAGTCCACACTAAATACGTATGGTGTTCCATCGACAAGAAGTCCTACAATCTGGCCAGTCAGAATCAGCCCAGAAAAGGTAACGCTTTGACCCGCCACGGTCGCCGTCAGGCTCGGAGGTGGGGGGGCAGTGAGAGATCTGTCGAGATAGACGTTGAGCACTTCACCTGGTGTAGCCGCCGGAAATATGGTCACATTCACGATCCCGGCAGCCAGGTCTGAGTTTAACGACGATGGCGATGGCCATCCTCGGTAAATTCTGCAAGTGGAACCTACACAGCTTGGTTGAGACGTCCCGGATGGATATAATGCTGCTACGACTTCGGTGACGATAGCATTCTCAATATCGGATATGTCAGCCATTAGGTTGTCACACTTCGGACGTTCAGGCGCCAGCCAAGATCGCTTAATTCCACAGTTACGACTATTGCAGATGTTCCGTATTCGTCAGTTATAATGTCGGCCGGTTCTACAGTCTGCTCGTGGACTAAAGGAAGCAGGGCAGTTACAGTTGGAATTCTTGTGTCGCCCGGGAGCTGAGTCGCCGACCTTCCCTCTGTGCCAATGCCTAGCATGCTGACCGGCCATTTGGATATTACATTAATTGTTTCATTCGCGGCCACCAGATTGTTCGATGTCGTGTTGGCTGGCGTCAATTGGCGTGTGATGGAAATGATTCTGTTCGCCTTTACACAAAGAACCGGCAGAAGAGATTGCTGAGAAACAATAAACCAAATATCGTTGTTTTGTACCAGATAATCTCCGACCTGTGTATACGAGCTATCAAAATACCCTCGCCACAATGCGATTCCATAGCCGACAGACTGCTCGAAACTTCCATCTGATCGGCTAAACGCAGCGTGTAGCCGAAGGAATCGATTTGACGGATCGAGTGGGGCCGACGGACCCCTCGGCCTATATGCGTCTGTCACCTTGCCCAATATATTGGCGGCGCGATTGAGCCCCCAGTCAAGACGATCCTGGAGATTAGATACGTTCATTTCATACGATCAGGTTTGGACAATTAGAGCGAATTCCGGGACCGGGTGGAACCCCAAGGAACGCGCAGAGACGGATACGCCAGCCGTCAAATAGTCTTTCGCGATCCTGAGTTTCGTTCTGGTTCCTGGACCAGATTGCAGCCCGATCGGTATCCAGGCTTTCCGAGGTTCGTGGAATTGATTCTTCGAGGCCAGCGAGGGTTCCCAGGTAGTTTCTGATCACCCTTATTTCACCTTCCGCCAGGTTGTTGAGGCGATACTCCAGCAACCCATAAATCTGAAAAAACCGCCAGGACGAAAAGCCTGAAGGCCGACCACCATATGCCGGGTAACCGCAATGGCGTCTGGCGTTTATCTTTTCATTGGGCGTTAAAGATATCACGTGCTTGATCCGTCTCCTCGAGTAAAGAACACTAACCCGCTACCGGAATTTAGAATGGCCGCGCAAAACGAAACCAAAGGGCCACACCGAAGCAGCATCTTGCTATTTGGCAAGACCGGTGTATCCCCTGGTACGCCTTGGGTTGACGGAACGGTAGCTTGTAGGGTGATGTCTGAACCAAGTCTGATATACGCGGTCGATGAGGTGGAGTTGGTGATTAATACCGCCTCGCCGCTGCCTCCGAGTTGAATATTGGTAGAAGTGGTTCCTGATAGCAAAGCGACCGTTGCTACCGCGAGAAAAGGACTGCTTGATCCTGTTGACAAGGTACGTTACCTTCGCATTTTCAACCGACATGCTCGACTATAACTGCGCGCTTATAAGAGCCATTTGTGGCAGTCGGAACGGTCGCGGGGTTGGTCGTGGTGTCAGACGGTGCACAGAAGCCACCCATCCAATACCAAGATTGAGCTATGATCTGCTGAAGACGATCAATGGGCTCTCGAGTCACCATTGCAACACCATTTACCATCGTAACAATCGAGTCCGAAGGCGCGACATCCTGGGCTGCCATTCCCGCGAAGTCCCCTTCAATTAGCGCGCCGGCTCCACAGATAATTGGGCGCCTTATCATTACGTTCGAGAGAATTGGGTGTGGTTGAACGAAGACTTCAGTAGTCGGCATAAATCGCAAGCCAAGAAAGTCATTCGTCATGCCTTTTTTGAACACCTGGTTCGTGGATGTGGCGCCCTGAAACAACTGCTTGAAGTCAGGGTCGGAAAACAATTGTCGAGACGAAACGGGGTCCAGGTAGCAATTGTACGCGCCATCGATCTCAGGCACTGCGTTAATGCGAAGACGTGCCACTGAGTCGAGAAGACATGACATTGTCAATGTATCGGTCGCGATAAGAAGCGACACGTTGCCGCGGCCGGACGGGCGCATAATCGATGATGCGGTTGCCGACACGACAGTATTTCCCGCCGTACCATCCGAAACCGATACACTCGTTGACAGGGTTAAGACACCTGAGATGCCACCCCAGGTCGTCGATATATTGGTCGCGTCGGGCGTTGTTCCTATGGTAGTGTAGACGTCGGACCCAATTGTTACCGTTAGTGGATTCGAAGTGCTCACGCTTTGCTGAACGCCATTCACGAACGCAAACTGGAAGCCACGGATATCATCCACCGCGACCGACGGTCCGGCGCTGGCGAGAGTAACTCGGACTCTGGTATTGCCGCCAAAATATGCGGAAAACAGAGCATTGCGTGCGAGCTCATCAAGGCTTCGCGCAGCTTGTTCGCCGTTGGTATAAGCATTTTGAAGGAACTGCGACGCAATGCCAACGCGAGAGGTCACCATGTTGAGGTCGGCGGTAGCGGCGTAGTGGTTGATCGTAATGGTATACTGCTCGACACCCCAGTTACCTGGTGTCAATCCGTTATCGAGGTTTGTGTTGGTCGCTGGAGACAGTGGAGTGGTTACGGTTGGTTTGAGGCCAGCTCGCGTTTTGGTTAACGTCTCACCAATTCCGACAGCGATTTCTTCTCGGTCGGCACATGCTCGGTATCCAAGGCGCGAGACGAGAGCTTGCTCGAATTCACGCTCCAGAAAGCCCTGTTGGATAATAGGCTGGAGCGCGGCGGGAAAGTTCTGGATGCCCATGAAGCTTTAGTCTCTCTATAAAGGATTGATTTAGTTGGGTATAAGCGCACACCGGGCATCAACCTCTGGAGTGCTTGATTATGTTCGCCCGTGCGACCCGATACTCTTCGTCTGTCATGTCAGTCGCCAACTTCTGGCGGGCGGACCTCGACGGTGGCACCTTTGCTGTGCTTGAGGAGGATGGTGCTCCGAATAGCCAAGGCTTTGTCCGTTTTAATTGATTGATTAATTCCACGCTACCCGGGACACCGCCATCTTCTTCCAACTGAACTCGACTGACATCGAGGAACTTCAATCCGTCGAGATCGACAATTCCAGCGCGGATTGCCTCTACTTTCAATTCGGCGAGAATGACCCTCTGCTCGCTCAAACGGCGGTCTTCGAGAGTTTCTCTCTCTAGTCTTTCGAGCCTCGATCGAAGCTCGTCTTCTGAAGCCTCATTCATTCCGAGGTTGTGTGCAGAGTCGCTCAATTTATTATCCTTCGGCCTGATCAGCAGAGCATTCCAGCAGTTCGCTGGTGATGTTGTCGATGTCATAAGTGCCCGCGACGGCCTTCATCGCACTCTCTCGGCTGATCAAGCCGGAATTTACCAATGTCGCAAGGGTTGTCGCGTCGAGTTGACGATCGGCGGCGGTCGTCGGATACCATCGAGGCCACTTCAGCGAAAGAGTCGTGGTCGGATCCATGGGGGGAACATTGCCCGCGCCGGTTCGTAGCGGGTAGCGAAGAGATGCCCGAACAATCATTCTTGCCAGAGTGAGTAACGCGACTTCACCATATGTAATCCGAAGATTGTCGGCCAGCCAAAGCAGCCCTTGATTCATGAGCTCCAGTGCACGGCCAGACTGGGCGCCGCTGAAGCGTTCCGGACTGGCGCGGTTCCCATGTATGCTTTCGAGTGCAAGTTCTCTCAATGTTCGAACGTAGTCTATTACCGCCGCTGCCGCGGTGCCCCCTATCTCCAGCAGGCGAGCATCCCCCTTTTCGCTGACGACCAAGGCATTTCCCGCGCCCTTGATGATGTCCGAATCAGCACCGAGTGGCTCTTTAAGTAGCAATGTTGGATCACTGCTGTATTTGAGCCCACGGCCAGCCTGACTTAGCTGATAGTCAATTTCAATTTGCGTATCTATGGCGGCCCTGAACGTGCACATGCCATCGTTGGGATCGCCGGTTGAAGAATAGCCCGGGAGATTTCTGACCCAGACAACAGGTACGAAGCCGAGTCCGTGAGAGACGGTCCGATTGACGTCTATGTCCATCGGAAGAATATCCTCTACGGGAGAAGGAATAAACCACGTTTCGGAGTCACTGTCCCAGGATCGCTGAAACCAATAATCTGAATTCAGGTCGGGAATTTCGTATCCGTTGTTAGACAACTGAACTCCAGACACCTTGTAGCGCTCCGTGATTGTCAGGAGGGTATCGGGCTCCTTCGGACTCCAGACTGGTGTCAGATATGTTGTCTCTAACACCTGAAAGAATATTCGGCCCTCTAATACTCGCATCAAGATCGCCACAGACCCGACCGAACCACGTATCGCGGCTTCGGTCATTATCATATTAAGTCGAGAGTCTCTGGCTATGTTCGCGAGTGCGCTCTGGGTTCCCCGATCAGGACAATCAATTGTCGGAAAGTGTCCTTCACTGAACAGAAGGGATACACTATCCTCGACAACCACGCGGCAGAGCGGATATCTAACAGATGGCCTCCGTTTCCTTAATGGAATGTACTCGCCTCCGGCACCACGCTCATCGTGGAAATCGTAGGGTAGGATGTCATACAATTGTCCGTTCAGAACCTTGATGAGGGTATCGAGTATCCATGAGCGAGGCGAATAGGCAGGATCGCGCGCAATCAGATCGCAGATTGTATCGAACATTGAGTTAAATGTGTCCGTCAGTTTCTTGAATTGATTGCCGCGTCAACGAGTGTTGAACGGCACAAATAAACGGCGACCGCCGGACGGAAAGTCGGATAGGGTGATGAATGCACGCGAGAGAGCATCCACCTGATCGTCCTTCGCGCCCTGAGGAAAAGACCGCAGTTCATCTGTAAAAGCCTGATTCCAAGATGCTTCGCGCATACAGAAATTGCCCGTCTCGATCTGGACGGACGCCAACAACGCCCTGGTTAGCTTGGAACCTTGCTCCCTTGACGTGTAAAGTCGGTAGCCTGACAAGAGAGACGATAGAGTAGCGATTTGTCCCTTTCCGGCCTGACCGGGGTCTATTGGAAGACTAATGACGACCGCATGACCATCTGACCGAGCAACACTAAGAATGGTCTCCTGAACGGTTCGAAAGTCCCCTCGTAGCCTAATGACGTCTTCGACTACATATCGTCCTCCCTCCTCCTGAACCAGCTTTAATCCAACGGACCAATCTGGATCATTCTGGTCGGACAGACCTGTCGCGGCCAGATCCCATGCCCGAACTGTCCGAACCGGAGTTGGTCCGCGTGGCTTTTCCGCTCCGATCAAGCGAAGCTCGCTCAGATTGAAGAGGTGTCCCGCTGGCGATTGGGGAGACTGTTGGAAAAGCGCCGACCACACTCGCGTGCCGACGACCGCGCGCTTCTTGTTTAGTGCTTCGAGAGCCTCCCATTCTGGCCACAGCGGGGCCCCGGGAGGCCTACCGATCGGATCATTTTGCTCGGCAATTGCTGGCAGACGGGCAACGTGCCAATCCTCATCGCTTCTCGCAATCAACTGACCACCCAGATCCTGCTCGTGCCATCGCGTCATGACAAGCACGATGCGTGCCTCTGGCTTGAGACGCGTTATCAGTTCGGAGGTGTACCATTCCCACACATGTTGCCTGTGTTTCGCGCTGTCCGCCTCGCCCATGGACTTCACAGGGTCATCTATAATGACGAGATCGGCGCGTCGGCCGGTGATGGCGCCTCGGATGCCAACGCCGAAATATTCGCCCCCGTTGGTGGTTCGCCAGTGTTTCGCCGAGCGGTCGTGCTCGCTAATGTTAAGGCCAATTCGACAATGGTGCTCGTTGATAAGTCCGCGGATAGTGCGACTGAAGTGGTCAACGAGCGCGGCGGTGTGAGACGCCGCGATTATCGATGATCGCGGATGCTGTATAAACCACCAAATCGGAAAAATCACGGACGCGTAAGTGGACTTCGCGCTGCCGGGCGGCATCAAAACCATTAGTCGCTTGATATCGCCGTTGGTCACCAGGCTAAGCTTGTTAAGTAAAAATCGATGGTGTGCCGACAGAATTAGGCCAGCGGGTGTCAGAACATTCAGCGCCCAATCACTGAGGTTCGTCCGGATTTTTTCCCGTATGGCCAATTCGTCGTGCAACTCTATGAAGTTGCTCAGACAATTCGAAATCATCCAGACACGACAGGTCAGCTCCTGGTGCAAAGTGATACAAAGTCGGGTTACGCCACAGATCAACAATTTTGGAGCGATTATTTGCCGTTGTCCGAGCGCCGCGCCGATCTCTGTTTAATCGAATGCGATACCAATCCGATCGGATGAGCGAAAACCCCGAAGTTCACTGGTATTGATTAATATTTTAATTCATGCGGCGTAACGCCGTGCGCATCACCCACACGATACCGATCTAAGTAGCCTGGATTGGGGTATCTGGGCAAGATATTTCTTTTGGCCGTTACCGCAACGCGAGAATGTCCGTTCGGG
>QGNH01000375.1_pt1 | contig 10400 bp, 14 predicted proteins | sample 1735481 | NCBI WGS metagenome assembly QGNH01 (sample SAMN09239004, study PRJNA386568) | Viral metagenome, whole genome shotgun sequencing project. | reverse complement strand
ACGCGCTTAAACACGCTCAGCAGGCCGGTTGAACCTACCTCCACCATCTCGCGTTGCTGGAAGGTGATGTCGCCTAGATTCAGAGACCCTTTCTTCCAGATACGCACGCTCTGACCCATTACACCGGCTCCTTGACCGTGAGCTTTACATCCGCCTCAGGCGTGTAGGCCCCCGGTGTGGTCGTCATCAAATACCGGATCAGGTAGACTCCGGGATCGACAATGGCGAGCAAGCGCACGGTCACTTGCGGACTGGCCACTGAGACATCGTCTATGAGGTCCGACGTGACATCGTTTCCATCAACGTCCGTGGCGGTGATAGTCGGACTGGAATCAAGGGTCTCACCCGTCGGCAGCGCATCCACGAAGTCGAGCGTCAGGGGAATCTCTTCGTATGGCGTCTTTTGGAAGCGAATCATGGACTCACCTTGCGGATGTAGGACCGACAGACAACCCGAATGTAATAATTCCGGCTTGTGGCCGAGAAACCATGGAAGCGCTCAGGAACGCGAATCACTACAGGAGCGACGATGAAAATCACAGGCATGTTCGCAACCTCAATCTACCGGCCTGTCCTGGCGCAACGTCATCTCGATACCGCCAGCGCCGTCGCTAAGAGGGTCAAGGATCTTGTAAACAAAATCATCTGTACTGATCTCATCTCCCGCGACCGGAGCCGGATCCAATTGTCCCGTCTCCGTCCAGCACTTGGCATAGATGCTACCCGCGCCGGGTGCCTGGCCCTCCAGTTGCAGACCGGTTTGCAGTACTCCGGTGAAAGTAGCCGACGCGACATCCTGCGAGCGTAAGAGCGTGAGGGACTGCCCAAACGCTCGCAGAAATGCCGGGTTATGCTTGGTGAAGTCGACGGCCATGAGAATCAGGCCTTGGTCAGAATGCCGTTTGAACTGAAGACGAGCCACTCGACGCCGTCGCTGTAGAGATCGGCAAAGGCGCCAAAAGCGCCTGCGATTGTCAGTTTCTCGTCCGCGACACCGCTGCCATGCGAGAAGATCTTCTCACCGCTGGCGGGTTTCACGACAATGTTCTGAGCTACCGTGCATACGAATCTGATGCATTCTCCGGCCACGGTCGCGGCGGTAGGGAGCGTGTTCTCCTGCGAATCCGCATCGCCCGTGTTGGTGTGAATTTTTTTCATGCTCCCATCCGTCAGAATCGCGCCCGCGTCATGAGCCACCACCGTGGCATCCCCCGCTATGAGAGGAGGATCCGGAACAAAGTAACCAACTCCTGTTGCTGTCATGGTTACGCCTCCTTGGTGATGACGCCGCCACTGGCTACGACGTGATATCGCTCGCCGTCGCAGTAGAGTTCGACCCAACTGCCGATGGTGGCCGGGAGGTTGAGGTATTTGGTAACGACAGTGTTGCCATGGAAGCAGATCGCCTCGCCGGTGGTTGGCAGTAGGCGCGTGATCTGTGTCACTGTCTGATAGAAGTGCCACGAGGTGCCGGCTGCAGTTGCCGCTGGCACCAAGGTCAGGACGGCTGTGCCGTTCGATCCGGTGTTGGTGATGTTCTTGGCGACATGCGTCGCAAGCACCAGCGATGCCGTGGAGGCGACCGCCACAACGGCGGCATTTGGCGCTACGAGCGGAGGCCGGGGAACCATATATCCACTACCCGTTGCTGTCATTTCTATTCTCCTAAATGGAAAGGCCCCGGTTTCCGAGGCCTTCAGTTCAATTCCTGAATGGTTATATTCGTTCCGACTATGCGCCGGTCGAGTATACGATCGATCGCCAGTCAACCGCCTTCGCAGCGAAGTCCAGGTAGGCGTAAAACTGCATTCCGAGGACGCCCTGCTCGTTGTCCTTGCGGATGAATTGCGGACCTTCCGCGCCTTCGAGATGGCAATACTCGACGCAAGGCGCGATGGCCGGGTCGGCCACCATGAAGTAATGGACGACTCCCGAGCCGTTGAGATCGAGTTCGCCGTCGGCCACAACTTCCAGGCGCCCGGCAAACCAGTTCTGCGAGGACGGTGCGAGGTTCGGTCCGGTGGCTGTCGTTACGGAGCGCGCGGTTGATTCAAGAGCTGCCGGGACGATCAGGAATTTCGGCACGAGGTTGAGGACGGTTGAGCCGTCGACCCCGGTCTGAACCCGCATCAGACCGAACATGCTATCGAAGGCCGTGTTGCCGAGGACGCCCGTGTCGGTATTGAAGTGATGGGTGCCATCGATCAGCGCGTAACCATCCGCGAACGCATACGGAGCTGTAGTACTGGCCGAATTTGCCAGGATCAGGTACACGACCTTATTTTCCAGCCGCGCAGCCTGTTGGCCGAACGCGCCGATCAGGTCGTTGAACGCCCCGAGATCATCATTGATGAGCATCTGCCGCGTGAAACTTACGCCGCGGCCATAGGTCGCCAGGGAATATGTTTCCTTGGTGTCCGCCATGAGCCCGAGAGCAATCTGCGCGCCCTCTGCCACGGGCAGGAACGTCGGCGCTTCTCCGAGTCGAACGCGGGTCATCGATTTGAAGTCGGGCGTTGTGCTCGGCTTACACCAGGTCCGATAACTCGGGTTGGCGAAGTTGTATCTGGCCAGCAACTGCTTGCGTGCCGTATTTTCCAGCACGGCTGCGAAGTCCGCGGTTGCCTGCATGGCGAGTCTGGCCACCGTAGCATCGTCCGGATGGCGGTTGAGATTCCTCTCCAGCCTCACGGATTCAGCCGCAATCTGTTTGATGGTGAGACCGGCAAAGGGGTTCTGCGAGTCCTTGCAACGGTCCTTCGGGCTCATCAAGCCGAACACGGCTGTTTCCATCGCCCCACGCCTCTTGTCGGCCCCGTCTCTCACCAACGAAACGTGATGTTCCCGTGTGTCGCCGTATTCGAGACCGCGTTTGGCCTGCTCGTTGAGAGCGATGGTCTGATAGTCCGATGCCAATGTGTTGTTGTCGACATATTTGTCGGCAAATTCCGCTTCGAGATTGCACCATCTGGTAACTTCACGAATGCGCTTGATGCGCGCCAGTTCTTCCACGACGGCTTTCCTGCGCGCCGCTTCCAGGGAATCCTGATACATTTGTTCGGCTGTCAGTTTGGTGCTGACATCCGTCTGGGCACCAGTGCCCGTAGTGTCTACCTTGTCAGGCATACTTCCTCCGTTTGGGCTAGTGCCCATGGTTTGGTCATTGATTGTAACGCTGTTGATTTGGTCGCCATGTTCGGCGGCCAAGGTTGTGGTTCCGAAATCAGCAGGGATCGGCGCGACGCTCAATTCAAACGGACGCCATTCCTCCGCTATCCTCATTTTGAGGTCGTTCTCCTCGGTCTTCTTCACCTTGAGAATTTCGACGCCCATTGAGAATTTCGTGACGATACGATCCTCGATATCACTCCAGAGATCGTTTACGCTCCCGCGCTTCGAGAAGCGCAACGTAGCCTTGAAGTCCTTTTTATCGCGCCAGGCCTTCTCTACGACTCCCTTCTGCGAAACACTCCCGTCCCATAAATTGTGATTGTCAAGGACCGGTGCGCCGTTATTGAGGAGTGACAGATCCGCACCGGAGGGATCAAATCGCAGTACATATTTCTCTCCCGTCCAGAAATCCATCCGCGGAATGTCGGCGCCAGTGAAAAATATGATGTCCACTGTTCTCTTCTCAGAGTTGATCGAACTGACATTCTGACCGGCGAGAAACTCCCGATTGTGGAGCCGTTCTACATCGATCGCATGCCGGGCCGTCTTACCCTTGTCCCCGAATTGCTTGTAACAGATCGCGGAACGCTGTTTTTCATCCGGATAATCGTCGTTCATGACCTTATCTCCCATGCAGCGGTCGACGAAATCCTTCTCCGATTCGCCTTTGTTCGGCATCGGCATCGTCATAATCGCCTCCTCAGTTCACCGGCAGCGGTTCACTGGCCTTGCCGTTCGATTTCGGTTTGATCTGGGTTCCCGGCTCTGGCGGTGGAGCGGTCGATTCCGTCGTCGCCTTCGCGAACGTCACGCCCGCGGCATCAAGGCGCGGTTTCCATTTCTCGATTTCGAGAGCCTGCTCTTCTGCATCATTGCCTTGCTCGCCGATGAGTTGCGGCCAGGTCTTCTTGCCGATCTGGAGCTCGGCGCGATCGGCCTCTGCCTCTGCGGCGCGGTCGAGCAGATCGAAGGGTGGCGGATCCCAATCGACATCGTAATTCGCTTCGGGAATAACGTTCATTACTAATAATTTGTCGACGAATCTTCTGTAAATCGGGTCGAGCACCTGGGGAATGAGCCAGTTCCAGCGATATTCCTCGATCGCATCCCTGAAAGCGAGAAGGCCGCCGCGGTAACTGGAGTAATTGACGGCTTCGAGGTTGTCGTCCAGAACCACATATGGGATTTCGAGGCCTGCGGCGACCTCGCGCAATTCTGTTTTTTTATATTCTGAGTAATCCCCGGAGGCGGCGGGATCAAGGAACTTCACATCCGTTCCGGGAGCCCCATAGGCCACCATTCCGGGACGGAACTCTTCGATCTTTTTCCCGTCGGAATCCACGGCAATGCCAGCGAGAGTCGGACCCTCGGATCCCTCGGCTTGCATCACAAACGCTGCCAGGCAAGCCTCGATCTTTTTCCTCATGATGGTGGCGTCGGCATATTCATCAATGTCCCGAAGTTTTGCCATGACGGACGCAAACCGCGTGACGGCGCGCACGTCGCCTGGCCGGTCGACTTCGGCATGGTGGAGGATATAGTCGACCGGTATAAATTTGCTCGTATACATGCCGCGGAACGAAGTTTGAGTTACTTCTCCGGGATGGTTGCCGAAAAGCCAATAACCGGTCACCCGGCCTATCGGGTCGAACTGGATTCCTTGAATGATCCACCCGGTATCCAACTGCATGGTTTTGGAATCGTCGATGTAGTCGGCCTCCAAAACCTGCAATTGGAGCGGAACAGCCAGCCCATCATTGGGTAGGCGGTCCCAGAGACGCACGAGGACCTCGCCGGATTCGTAGCAACTCGATACAATCAGCTTTTGGGCCGCATAGATATTAACCCTCCGATCCGAGCAACACTGGCGCGCGAATTGATTCCAATATTGCAGGATCGTTCCGTTGACCTTAACGTTCCCGGTCTTCGGCCTCGGCGAAATGCCCGTTCCTACGACGCGTTTCGCCCACTCTCGTTTCGCCTTGCGCCCATAGGCGTTATTCCTGCACAGATCGCGCGCATTGGCTCTCAATTTCGAGCTAGCGACGCCGATTTCCGCATTGCCGGATGCGTTGCTGGTGAACCATCCACCCTGCCTCCGGGTCGGTCGCACGCCCTCATAGTTCAGCAGTATCCCAGCAAGCGCGCGAGCCTTGGCGCGTCTCAGTGCCAATTGCGGTGCCAGGAGGTTAATGGTTTTATCGAGCCAGTTCATTCAATCCTTTGTAAAGCTCGCAAATGTTGAACTAATGCCGCCGCCGGTGGGATTCGCAATGGCATTCTTGATCAGGGCGCGGGCCTTCATGAGTTCATCCATCCCCCGATATTGCACCTCGCGTCCGTCGCTGAAGCGGACGCGCAATTCTCCCGTCGCGATTGCGGTCTCAATCGCCGTCAAATCCGTAGTTGTCCAGGCCATTTATTTCCCAGTTACTCTTTTTTGACTTCTGATACTCTGAATCAATTCGCGGATGCGCGGAATCATTCCTGTTTCCGGAGCTCCTTCTTCGCGCAATTTATCTAAATAGGATTTGGCACAACTGCAGATTTCCAGGAGCGTTCTGAAATCTTCACAATCCATTGCAAAAATAAACTGCGTCAATGGTAATGTGGTACCAACCCCGCGGCGGATTCTCTGCGGTTTAGCCATTGCTGTGTTTGACTTTTTTAAATTTTCTGGTTGTAATCTCATACTCTAGGCCATCTTTCTGCACATCCACGCCGGCAGTCACGAGAACATCGGCGGTCGGCGCGGGAGGCAAAGGCATTCCGTTCGAATCGGCAAGAATCGTTTTCTCGATAATCGGTACAAAAGGCAGAAATCCGTTTCTGCGGTAGGCGTCGTGAAGGCCTTCGGCCAGATCGTTTCCATCTCCCGTCATCCGCGAACCATCAGCAAAAGTGAATTCAAAGGTTTTCATCGATCCAACCATCCGCGAGTTCTGTCGCCGAGAAACGATTGGTTGCGAATTCGGTTCAGATCCAATCCCGGCACGTTCTTTTCTTGCGGCGGCGCGACAGGCGCGGTTTGCTGCCTGACGGGCGAAACGCCGAGCTGCTCCTCGAAGAATGCCCAATGTTTACCTTGCATGCGATCTAAACCCCTATCCCAGGCTGCCGCCCTCGCATATATTCTGCAATCAAGGACTTCATTCCTTGCCCTGGTCTGCTGCCATTCTGTCTTGGCACGATGAGTTCGACGGTTGATGTGGTTGACGAGTTGCTCAGCACAAAGCTGCTTGAAGTGCTCGTCACCGTAGTTTTGCCCGGTAGGAAAGTGGCAGTATCCCGGAGGATACGTCCAGCCCTGTGCACGTTCCTCTTCAGTAGGCGGTCGCTTTTTAAGGTCTGCATAGAGTTCCGCCTTGAACACGGCCACGTTGATGGTTCGAATTTTCAGTCCGCCCTTTATCTTGTGTCCGCTTACCGTGACATCGACCGGGGAGGGCTGGCTTACCTGCAGGTAGCCCTTGTCCGTCCCCTTGATCGCAAACACCTGCGTCGCGGGTTGCATCCGGACCCAGTTGTAAACGTCGTTTGTCGTTGTGCCGTCTCCTGAGTCGACGAACATGCGGGAGATTGGAATCTCCGCTCCGCTGGAAGTCGGATAGGTCGTGGACCTGAATACTTCCAACTTCGCCCAGACCGCAGATTCTGATGTCTTCCCCTCGAAAATCTGATAATCCACCGACCAGGATTCCCGGTTGCGGCCCCAAGCTACAACCTCGACCTCCAGGCGATCGCGCTGGACATCGACGCCCGCCGTGAGGAATAGGCCGCCGGCTGGAATCGTCCCGACGTCGTAGCCCTCCCGCCTGGCTAATAGGATCTCCCACTCTGGAGCCTCTCCCTTTTCTATCCAATTTTCGGCAAGGCTCGTGTTGATAAAGGTCTTGATATCCTCGGCGCTGTCTTTTTTGGTCAAGAAATCCAAGACTATTTCCGAGAGTTGCTTCCATGGCGAATAAAGCTCGCTGATCCAGAAGCCCGCTACGCCGTTGAATGGCGCCGAGGCCTGCCAATGACCTTGCTCTACCGCTTTCCATCGCGCAGCGTCGTCCCAAGCCTCATCGCAGGCCTCACAGTGATACCTCGCAGACCGCGCCTGCTCTTCGCGGGTAGGTAACGCGTCCTCCCATCGAACCTGAGTGAGAAATTTCAGCATCATCGACTGAAATTGGCCGCATTGCGGGCACGGGACAAAGAATTCTCGCCGATCTGACAGCTCGTAAGCGCGATCGATCTCGGAACCCGGCACGGTTGGAGAACAAGTAAGAATCTCTTTCTTGCGATGCCTGAAGGTTGCCAGTCGTTTGCGCGCCAGACTGATCGGATTGCCCTCTGCGCCGGCTGTCGGAGGATATTTGTCCACCTCGTCGCAGAACAGGAAGCGAATCGCCCTCCTGGCCAGGTTGCCCGGGGATCCGGCTGAGGTGATGGCCAGCATGCCTCCCGGAAACAGCTTCTCTTCGATCGTGTTGTTCGAGATCCGCGCCTTCGACTCGCTGAAGATGGACCTGAGAGCCGGCGTGTCGCGAATCATCGGAGCAATGCGCTCCTTGCTGAACGCTTTGGCGTCCGCGTCGCGCGGCTGAAGCACGAGAATTGGCCCCGGATCCTGATGTGCGAAGTAGCCGATGCCGTTTTCGATCGTGACCGTCTTCAGCATCTGCGTGGCCGCGCGAATAACCGTGCGATAGATACGGGGATTCGACACGGAATCGAGCGGCTCCTTCTGGAAAGGTAGCGTCGTCCACTTTCCGTGCTCCGCGGCAGACTCCGAGCTTAGATAGCGAAAGCGATCCGCCCATTCCGAAACCGACAGGTCTGGAGGCGGAGCCCATATTCGGCATACCTTTCTTGCAAGCTCTATTAACTTTGGATCCATGCTGCATTTGGCTGGTACTCGGTAAGAGAACTCAAAGCCGACCGGATCTCGCGCTCAATGATCTCCTGCCGCTCCTGAACATCCCCGGTTGTTAGCATGCGCGCCAGTTTGCTGGCCAAACCGAGCATCCGGTTCTGAGCTGCTGAGACGAGCGACTCCCAGACCGCGGCGATGTCGGATACCTCGGCAAGTTCATTCTCGCGTAGTCTCAACTCAAGCTCATGAAGGGACGCCAGAGCCGACTCTTTTCGCGTCCTTGCCATCGTTAGGTCTTCTCCGGACCGGTCGGTCTTGTCTTTTTTGCGAGATCCGTGTGCCGCCGGCGGAAGTCGGTCAATGTTTTTTTCAACCCACTCGCGGCCAGAAGCCAGGTCGATAGCACCGTGCGGCGTGACCGGCAACCCCTTCCGCACGTACTTCGTGACCATCGCCTTGGAAACTCCCATTGCATCGGCGAAGTCCTTCTTGGAAATTTCCATCGGTTCCTACCGCAAATTAACCGGTAAACCGGGTTCAAAACTGGCTGGCTGGCTAGAAATCGCCACAAATGCACCCTCCCGCGCCGGCGGCCGGGAAGGACCCAAGACACCCCTGGGGGCCTCCACGCGATGAATTCTGAGGGTCTGCGGTTTGATTGCTGCCCCCTTCTCGGCGTTGATCCTGATGCCTCTGACGCGCCGGGTTGCGCACATCAGAGAAAGGGAGTCGGATCTAACGCCACGCAGATAGCTGCGCCCGTTGTGCACCAGGTCGCTCGGGAATCGAATCTCGGACAGCCGCACCCGCTCGATGTCGTGACAACTCACGCGCAGCGCCTCTTGGCTTTGATTTCCCGGATTAGCTTATCAGCCTGTTCGGCCGACTCTTGTTTTGCTCGGCCTGGCGGCGGTGTTTTGTCCAGTTCTGCCGCGGCGCCCGCGCATTCGCGGCAAGAACAAAGCACAACCGTCGGGCCGGAGAAATCCGGACCGAGGACTGAATAGAGTTCGCGATGATAGGTTGTCCGTTCGAGATGAAGGAAGGCGCCGACCGCAGAAGGCTTGATTTGCTTTAAGCCTGTCGCGCGATCACGCTGCAAATAGCCGCGCATGTCGAGTCTGCGCAGCGTGATCTTAGAGACAAGGATGCTTACGCCGAAAGGATTCAATATTTCGTGCCCGTCCCCTTTAGAGACTTTGTCCATTGGCGCCTTCTGGCTTCCGGTTTTGGTCGCTCCGGTCTGCACGAAAGTTTTAATTGTAAGTTGCGCTCTGCGATGCTTATTAGCTGCGGATTTCAAGCAGAAATCAACAAACCTCGCTAAAATAGCGGCTCTGCGTGTCTCTAGTTGTTACTTCTCGCTCCGTTTCGGGATGCCTTCTTCGCACATTTTGACAACTTGCCAATTCGGAATAGCTATAACCCCTCCGAAATGTTTGTGTTCGATCAGCTCGAGGCGCGCCCACTTGCGGATTGTGCTCTTTGCAAATCCCGTGATTTTAGCGACCTCATCGACGCGAAAGAAACGCTTGTTCGGCAGAGGTTCTTCAAGTGGCATCATGATTAGGCTTTTCCTTTAGCGCCCGCGCCAGCTCGTCCGGCCGGTAGAAGTTTTTGATGGGATCGGTCATAAAGTCCCCGGGCGATGGATGTAAGAACAGGTTGCGAAGTGTTGATTGCGATCGTTTTCGCTCATGCCGACAAGATCGTGCTTACACCGAGTGCGTTTTCCGTTTCCAGAAAAACAATCCGAAACTGAAAGCCCCCCTTGGGGGGTTTGGGGGGTTGTTTTCTGCTTCTGCTTCTGCTTCTTAGGCGTTACATCGCCGTTACTATTGCCGTTACTGCCATGTCGATCCCTATAGTGCTGTTGCCGTAAGCTGTTTTGTTTTAGCTGGTTACTTTCGCGGGCCATACGTCTACATTTGATCGTAATTAGCGCGTTACTTTCTTGCGACAGAGCGTTACGCGTAACGTTTTGCGTAACGGCTGCTGCAACGTTTGAATCACAAATGTTGGTATTTATGATCTCTGCCAACACTGATGCCGCCTGGTTAGTGCTCGTCCTCATGACGCGGGCCCACTGATCGAGGCTAAGAGATCTCTCTCCAGCATGGCAGTGCAGATCGCCAATAATCCACATCCAGCCACCTCTAGCCGCGAGCGACAGCGCGCCACAGTCGCGATCGAGATCCTCAAACCACAACTTCATCCAGGGGAGCTTCACAAAAGTGCATCCTATAAAGGAAAAAGACCGAGACTCATTATTTGGCCCCTCGGGCCGGTCACCGGAGCCGCCGGCGGTGGAGTAAAATGTCAATAGGCATGGCCGGAGCCGTCGCCGGAGCCGTCGCCGGAACCG
>QGNH01000021.1_pt3 | contig 10401 bp, 14 predicted proteins | sample 1735481 | NCBI WGS metagenome assembly QGNH01 (sample SAMN09239004, study PRJNA386568) | Viral metagenome, whole genome shotgun sequencing project. | reverse complement strand
GGCTTCAAGATCGTCCGCGCCGGCGAACCCGACGACCCGGAGATTGAGTTGCACTTCAAAGCCTACGGCCCCTTCACGCGCGACTTCTGGGCGTGGATCGGCGAGATGGCCGGGCAGGAGGTTTACATGGCGTTCCCGTCAACGGTCGGCGGTACGGTGACCGTGGCGAAGACCGCGCCTGCGCTGCATGACGATCCCGACGATGAAGCCGACCGCCTGGAGAACCTGAAGCCTGAGCATGACGACGAGTTCAGCGGCACGCTCTCAGACCTGTCGGGCGACATCCCCGAAGACCCCAGCCTTGAAGAGGATCTGGGAGAGGACTTCGAGGCGCAGGTTCGCCAGTCGATGGGAGCGCCGGAACCCTTCAGCGACAAGCCCCGCCTGGTGGATGCGCGGCCAGGGCGCGGCGGCAAGAGCAAGGACGGCGTAAAATCGAAGCCAAACGGCGCGCGGAAGTCCCTGGCAGTCAACTAACAGAGAGGAACGAATGCAGACCTCCATCTTCAATCGCGAGCCGCGCCCGTGCATACTGGCCCGGCTCGCCTGCATAAAGTGCGGGCCGGTGCGCATGGCGCTGGCCCCGCAAGACGAACCCATCACCGCGCTCGAATGCCCCTACTGTTTCAGTGAGGCCAAGGCGACACAGATCGGGACGGGGCGAACGCTGCGCAACCTGCCTTACTTCGAGTTCGAAGCCAAGGTCGAGATGCTCATCCAGCAGCCGCCGAAGTTCGGCGAGGAACGGCCCCGGCTGCAGCACGGTCAACTGGTGTTGTTCTGCCAGGAGACCAGCATCCTGCATCTCGCGGCCGTGGGCGACATTCACACCAACCGTGCCAACCTGAGCCCAGCCGGAATTCCCTCGATCAGCTTCACGATAGGTGAGAACGGGACCGGGCCGGTGCCTCACGTTTCAGCGGCTCCGAGCTGCCCGCCCTGGTGGTGTTGGCCGGAAGAAGTGAAGGCGGCGCTGAAGAAGCCGAAGAAAGTCAAGAAATAATTTCGGCAGATGTATTGACACCCCAGCCGAATGTGGTAACTTAAATCGCACCACACGATATTGCTCATGGTGCAGGTAGCGCGGACCCCAATGCCGCGCGCGGTCGAACGGCGCTCCCCGGTCGTCCCGAACCATGAGCAGCCAACGTGTCTCCCGCGAAGAACGCATGTACGAGGTTTACCGCTTTCACCAGCGGTCAACCACCCAGCCCTGCGAGCTAATCGACGCCAAGACAGCAATTTACTGGCTTGACTGCGGCTTCGCTACGCGCGTTGGCCGCTGGCGTCTGCGCCTGGTCAAGGAATCCCCTCTGAAACTCCGCGATCTATCCGCAAGAATGGGGCCGTCTGTGATGTTCGCCGCGGCATGTGGCAGCAGACACCACCAGTCGCTTGTGGAGGCGTGGGCTCAGTAGAGGGGGGATAAAAGGGGGGAGTGTATGGAAAATACTGTTACTAAAGAGATTCCCCTTACGCGCGGTTTGGTTGCTATCGTGGATGCGGCCGACTACGAATGGCTCTCGCAGTGGAAGTGGAGCGCGACGACGCGACGCGGAGAGTCTTATTACGCCGTTCGACTGGATTCAGATGGCAAGACGATCTACATGCACCGAGCGATCCTTGGATTAGACGCGGGTGATCGTCGCCTCAGCGATCACATCGATAAGAACAAGCTCAATAACATCCGCTCCAATCTGCGCATCTGTTGCGCTTCCGAAAATATGCGGAATTGCGGGAGGCATCGCAACAACCGAAGTGGATTCAAGGGAGTCAGTTGGGATCGCCTCAGTAAAACATGGCAGGTGCATATTCGGACCGGGAGCGGTCGATCAAGCAAAAGAATCAAGGTGGGCAATTACTCCAAAGCAGAGCTCGCCCATATGGCCTACCGCGAGGCTGCGAAGAGATTTCACGGGGAATTTGCCTGTGCGGCGTGAGGGGCAAATGAACATTGAAAATACGCTCTACCACCCAGAAACAAACTCACTTGAGTGTCTTCATTGCCTCGATACCATCGAACTACGCAGGGTCACAGGTGCAGACCCAGAGCTTTTGATGGCGGTTCGAGAGGAGTATGAGCTTGACCACTCTAAATGTCATCTCTACAAAGACCTCCGCAAGGCGAATCAAGCCCGCGAATACCGCACCGAAGGGCAACGCCGCAAGCTCCACGAGGCCAAAGCGAACGCGGTCCGCGTCCTCTGCGGCGCCATCCACTGAAAACAGAGTGAGCCTCAGTGACTTGATTCCCGATGCCCGGAACGCCAACCGGGGAACGGATCGAGGCCGCTCGGCAGTGCGCAAGAGCCTGCAAGATTTGGGCGCTGGCCGGTCCATCGTGCTCGACAAGCATGGCCGCATCATTGCCGGAAACAAGACGGCGCGCAAGCTGCTGTGAGGAATGCGGAGCCATGGACAGAAGGATCGAAGCTGCCCATCGGGATTACTCGCGCCCGCTGGACATCCGCTGGCTTTGCAGATCGTGTCATGTCCGGTGGGATAAAGCGCAACCCAAGGGCGGCACGGTTCGCGTAGATGAAGGATTCAGGGTTCAAGTGAGGCAAGCATGAAGCTACGCATCCCCATCCTGACGCTGGCAATGCTGGCTGCTTACAGCTCACTGCCGGCGCAGACGGTGACGGTCTCAGGCTCATACCTACAGGATTCTTCGCAGAATCTGATGAGTGGAACGATCTGCTTTCAGGCCGTGAACACGAGCGGCCATAGCATCTCCTACCGAGCCCCAGGCGGCGGGCAGGTTGCAATTCAACCCGTCTGCGCGGCAGTGCTCAATGGAGTCTTCACAATAGGCTTGCCCGACACGACACTGACCAGTCCAGCCAACATTTGCTTTCAGGTCTCGGTTCAGACGAGCAAGGGAACCGCCCTGGGACCGGGTTACAGTTGCGTCCAACCACACGGAACGGCGGTGGGTGATACCGACTGGTGCCAAGCTGGCGCCTGCAACTTCGACGACTACACTCCCAACCTTCCAGCGCTTCCCATCGCTTACGTTTCTCCTGACCTGATGAGTGCATGGAACGTGCAGGTCGCGTTGGACCGGCTCACACAGCGGTTTATCGACAGCGGCCTTTTGATCGTGCCCGACTTCTTGAAGGCGGCGTAGTTATGGCGCGCAACATTTCAGGGCTGAAGCCGTTCCCCAAAGGCGTCTCAGGCAATCCGGGCGGCAGGCCGAAGAAGCTGCCTGTAACCGACGTGATTCTGCAAAAGCTGAATGAGAAGTGCAAGCAGGACAAGCAGCGGCGCACCTGGGCCGAGTTGCTCGTCGTTGCGCTGCTGGGCCGAGCGGTCAAGGGCGACGTGAAGGCCATCGCTGAATTGATCGACCGGGCGGAAGGCAAAGCCAAGCAGCGGTCCGAGGTATCCGGTCCCGACGGTGGGCCGATTCCTTTCGACATCCCAGACACCCGCGCGGCCCTGGAGCTGCGCATCGCAGAACTCCTGGGGAGCCAAGCGACAACCGCCCCGAAGGGGAAGAAAAAGAGGTAGCAATGCGCAAGGCATTTGCAATGGTTCTCATGCTCGCGGCCGTTTCCGCCTTCGGGCAGTCGTCCACAGTGGCCGGCTCTCGAGTCGCCGGTCAGTATCTGGCCTATAACTACGGCNNCACATCATCATGCCGTTCGCGGTGGGCACGCCCATCAAGATCGGCGCGGAGACCGTTACGCCGACCGCACTGACCAACTGCTCCCTGACGCTTCCCAACACGCCCGGCCTGTGCAAGATCACGGCGACCTTCACCAAGACGCATAGCTGGCAGGATTCGGTGTCGTCCGCAACCTACGGCCTGCAAGAGGCGCTGAATGATGCGGCTCTGAATGGTGGCGGCATTGTCCTGGCCGATGTCGCATGGGCGCAACGCGGCACACAGGCCATGGTGAGCGCGGCCACGGTTCCGGCTGGCTCCTACATCCAAGATTCGCGCACACCGGGCACACAGAGCACCTGGGGCCTGATCTTCAACGGCACGCCCGCAGTCATCTCTTCCGGTTGCGGCACGCCGCCCATCATCACCGGCGGCGCCCTTGCTGGCCAGTTCACTATCGGCGTCACGTCGGCCTGTAATGCGGTCATCACCCCAGGCGTCACCGCGCCGAACGGGTGGGCCTGCTCCATGCGGGATGTGACGACTCCGGCGGCCACCTTCGCGCAGACCGGATCGACAACTACCACGGCCACCTTCACACAAACCGGAACCTCGGTCGCCACCGACAAGGTCATCTTCAACTGTGTCGAGTACTGACGCTGCCCCAACTGACCGGGGCGGCAACCACTGCCCCGGTGGAGATGAATGATGACCATTGCAGAGTGGATAGCCTTGTGGGGGCTGATTCTTTTGTTCGCCGGGGCTGCGTGGAAGCAAGGCAGCGATGCCGGCGAAATCAAGGCCGGGGTGAAGGAATTGCTGGGCAGGGCGGAGCGGATAGACAAGAGTATGGACCGCGTAGAGAGCCGTGTGGACACCCTCCAAACCCGGATGAATGACCACACCGAGCGTGTCGCTCGGATCGAAGGCCGGACAAAGCATTAGGCGGAGGGCGGCATGGACATGAGCCGCTATACGGTCGAGGAGTTAGCCGAGCTGGCAGTACTCCTCGAACGCCGCCGTGAGTTCGAACAGCTCTCCGAGGCAGAGCAGCAGCGCCTCCAATATCGGGCCAAGCTCGAAGCGTCGCCAGCCGAGTTCTTTCGCGCGGCGTGGGATGTGCTGGAGCCGGGCAGGCCGCTGATCTGGTCTCCGCACTACGACCTCATCAGCGAGTGGCTGCTGAAGGTATGGCGCCGCGAATGCCTCCGCCTCATCATCAACGTGCCGCCCCGCACAGCGAAGAGCACCGAGGGCACGATCTGCTTTCCCGCCTGGGGATGGGCACGGGATGCGCGGCACAGGTTTCTGACGGCCAGTTACTCGAGCGACCTGAGCCGGGAGCACAGCAGCAAGCGCCGCAACCTGATCGAGTCTCCCTGGTTCAAGTCGCTCTGGCCGATGGCCTTCAGCGACGACACCAACCGCGCCGATCAGTACAAGAACGAGCAGCAGGGCGAGATGATCGCCACGTCGGTGGGCGCGACGGGCACGGGGCGCGGCGGCGACACGCTGATCTTGGACGACGGCCTGAGCGCAGACCAGGCGCAATCCGAGGCCGAACGCAAGACGGCCCATGCGTGGTTCCGCGAGACCTTCCGCACCAGGTTGAACGACCCGGCAACGGGCGCAATCGTGGTGATCGAGCAGCGGACGCACCACGAGGACATTACCGGCTGGCTGTTGAAGAACGAGCCGGGGCAGTGGAAACAGGTTGTCATCCCGCTGGTGCAGGACGCGAAGACAGACCTCGAAGTCGTCTTCCCGGTCACCGGCCGCAAGTGGGAACGCAAGGTTGGCGACGTGCTGCAGCCTGAGAGGCACACGCCGGCAGTGGTCGCCGCGCAGATGATTCACCGGCGCACCTTCGAGACCCAGGCACAACAGAGGCCGAGTCCGGAGGGCGGCGACATCTGCAAGCGGGAGTGGTGGCAGTTTTATCGGGCCGTGCCGGATGAGTTCGACCAGGTAATTGACTCCTGGGACTTGACGTTCAAGGACGCCAAGGATGCGGACTTCGTCGCCGGGTTCAAGGTTGGCATCAAGGGAGCGAGGCGCTACTTCCTCGATGCGATCCACGGGCGCATGGGATTCACCGCGTCGAAGGATGCGGTCAAACGGCTTCGAGTGAGAGAGCCGGTCGCAAGCCGGGTGCTGATCGAAGACAAGGCCAACGGGCCTGCGGTGATCGATTCGCTTCGGTCCAGTGTTCCGGGTCTGATTCCGGTCGAGCCGACGGGGAGCAAGTTTGCGCGGGCAGTGGCAGCGACGGGAGACATCGAGGCCGGGAACTGCTACCTGCCCGATGTTGAGGTCTATCCGCAGCACCGCGTGTGGGTGGATGAGCTGATCGAGGAGTGGGCCAACTTTCCGAACTATCCCACCGACGACATGGTGGACGGCAGCGACCAGGCCATCAACTACACGAGGTCGGCCATGGGCAATATCGCCGACTACTATCACGAGCGGGCCGCGGCTGCGGAAGCCAAGAAGAACCCGCCCAGAGCGCCGGAAGCACCGAAGGCGCGGGAATGGTCCGAGGCTCTGCGCACCGTGCGCATGGGCATCCTGCCGCCGGGCGAATTGCCGGTGGATGAGGTCAACGACTGGATCGCACTCTGCGAAGAGCAGGGGCAGCATGACGCCGCGGAAGTTGCGCGCGGGGTGCTCAAACAAGCCGAAGGAGGCTAACTATGCACTACAAGAATGGGCGTGAAGCAAAGAACGGCGACAAGGTTGTATGGATCCCTTCCTATGGTTCGCCGGTGGTCGGAATTCTGTACGACGCGGTCGCTGGCAACGACTACTGCAATGGAAAGATCGCGCCGAGTTCGCCGAACGATCCCTGCCCAAACCTGAAGGAGTGTTTGCATCTCGACGACGTGCTGGCCGCCCTCACGGTCAATGGCGCACCCGACACATCGAAGCCCGTCGTCGTTTCAGCGGACAGTAGCCAGAGCAGGCAGGGGCGTTCTTCGGGACGCCTTTTCCATTGGAGGCAATAGCGGAACTTCCCAGGCGCATTACACCACCGCAGCCCATCGGCACCATGGCGCGCGTTCTGACGCTCAAGGGCCTCATGAAGCTGCGCGACGACCTCAAGGGGGAAGATCCCGAAGTGGTTCGGCTGGTGCGTGAACAGAACAAGGACGTTTACTTCCGCGACAAGCATGGCTCGTTGCGGCGCGTGTTTCCGAAGCGGGGTTGAGCATGGCCACTGAAATCCAAGTAGCAGCGGACCGTCCGAGTCTGATCGACCGCCTGCGCTCCGCATGGCAGGGATGGTACGACCCGTCCGCGCCGATCCCGCCGGTGGCACCCGCTGGAACGCCTCCGCGCCAGTTCGATTACCCGCTGGTGCTGAACCAGACCTGGCTCCCGCGCGCCGGCGAGAAGGTGGGCTTCCACCAATTGCGCATGATGGCCGACGGCTGCTATCTCATCCGCGCCATCATCGACAAAGTCATTGCCAGGATCATCACCAAGAACTGGCACTTCCGGCTGAAACCCCAGGCTGGCGAGTACATGGCGCAGACCAAGGATCGGTCGAACAAAGACCCGCGCATCCAGGCTCTGACCAACTTCTTTCAGATGCCCGATTCGACGCACAGCTTCCCGGTGTGGCTGGGGATGCTGCTCGAAGACCGGCTGGTGATCGACGCCCCCACCCTCGAAGTGCAGCGCACCCGCGGCGGCGACATCTTCAACCTGATGCCCGTCGATGGGGCGACCATCAATGTCCTGATCGATAACACCGGGCGCCGCCCCATGTACCCGCTGCCCGCTTACCGGCAGATCGTCAAGGGACTGCCCGCTATCGACTTCACCACGCGCGACCTGATTTACATGCCCGGCAAGGTCCGCAACCATAAGCTCTACGGCTATTCGCCCGTCGAGCAGACGCTGGGCATCATCCTCACCCTGATTTACAAGACGGTGATGCACCAGGACTGGTACGACGAGTCGAACATCCCGCTCGCGTACATGACCATGCCCGAGAACATGAGCACGACAGAGATTCTGCGGCTCATCCGGGAGATTCAAGCCTCGAACAACGGCAATCTCGAAGAGCGCGTGAAGATCCTGCCCGTGCCCAACGGCGGCAAGGTCGAACTGCTCAAGAAGGAAGAGTTCCAGCCCAAGTTCGAAGAGTGGTGCGCGCGCATCTTCGCTTACGTGATGGGCGAAACGGCGACGCCGTTCGTGCAGCAGAACAACCGGGCCACGGCCCAGCAGTCAGACGACACCCGCGAGGAATCCGGCGAGAAGCCGCTCACCTTCTGGGTGAAGAACGAAATCGACCAGATCGTGCAGCGGCGCGACCTCTTCAATGCGCCCGACATCGAGTTCGTCTACGACGAGGAAGCTGAGACCGACGCTCTCAAACAGGCGCAGGTCGATCAGATCAACGTGGCCATCGGGACGCGCGTCGCTGATGAGTTACGCCAGCGCGACGGCCTCTCGCCGCTCTGGGAAGACTCGGGCGGCAACCCACCGCAGCCGTCCATGATGGTGGCCACCGAGGAAGACCAGGACGAGCCCGGCGACGACGACCAGGGCGGCGGCAATCCCAAGCCGAAGAAGGACGGCAAGAAGGTAAGCAAGGCGGCGGTCGCTCAAAAAAAAACTCTACACCGCTACTGATTGACCCGGCCCACTTCGGGCCGAAGCGCAGAGCAGCCACCGACCACATCGAAGCGACGCTGAAAGGCTTCTTCGCCGCACAGCGCGTCTCGGTGAGCCGGGTGATTGAGAAGTACCTACCCGGCGTGCACAAAGCCGCAGGCGATACCACGCCGCCCGATGTTGAGGCCATCCTGGCCGCAATCGACTTCAGCGTGTGGGATGCGCTGGCCAGCCAAATGAAACCCGACCTCGAAGCGACGGCGCAGGAGGCCGTTACGACGGTCTTCGCCACGCTGAACCTGAGCACCGAAGGCTCGGACCTGTTCAACCTGTCCGATACCCAGGCGCTTGAATACGCCGAGATGCGCTCGGCAGAGCTGGTCGGCAAGAAGTGGGTGGATGGCGTTCTGGTGGACAATCCCAGCGCGCAGTGGGCCATCACCGAGACAACCCGCGAGGATCTGCGCGAGATGATCGGGCAGGCCTTCGCCGAGCAATGGACGCCGGCACAACTCGCCCGGCACATCGACGAGTCCTTCACCTTCTCCGCCGGCCGCGCGGAGATGATCGCAGAGACCGAGACGGCCTTTGCGCAGACAGCGGCCACGGTCCAGACCGGAAAGAACCTCGGGGCCACAACCAAGTCGCTGTCGATGTCGAACCTGCATGACATCGACGACGAGTGCGATCTGGCGCAGGCGGCCGGGCAGATTCCGATTGACGACCCGTTCCCCGGCGGCGCATTGCATGTCCCCCTTCACCCGCGCTGCTGTTGCGTGGAGATGGTCCACGTTCCAAAGCCCACAAAGGAGCCCGACAATGATTAGCCGGATTTGGAAGGGCCTCTGGGAAGACAAGCCGAAGTGCAACGCCGAAATGAAGCTCGGCATTCAGGTCTTCCGTCACATTCACTGCCAGCTTCCCAAGGATCACGCGGGCAGGCACCAGGCCAACGCGCTCACCCAGTGGCCGCACAAGCCCGGCGAGCACCGCCCCGGAGGAGGGCCAGAGGACTTATGAGCAAGCCAATTATGAAAAGCCTCTTCTGCCGCATCTCCAAGGTGGATGAAGAGAAGCGCACAGTGACCGGGATCGGCGCATCGGAAGCCATCGACGCCGAGGGCGAGATTTTCGACTATGCCAGTTCCAAGCCTTACGTCGAGGCCTGGTCGGAAGGCGCGCAGCAGCGGTCGCAGGGTAAGAGCTTCGGCAACGTCCGCGAGATGCACCAGCTTTCGGCGGTCGGCAAGCTCTCCGAGCCCATCGTCTACGACGACGAGCAGAAGTTGCTCATCCTCACCAGCTACATCTCCGACGACGTGGCGTGGCAGAAGTGCCTCGACGGCACCTACACCGGGTTCTCGATCCGCGGCCCCGTCGTCGGCGACAAGTGGTCGGATGGCACGAACCCCGGCGTCAAGCGGTACAGCTGCGCTCCCATCGAATTCAGCGTGTGCGACCTTCCCTGCAACGAGGAGGCGGTCTTCACCGCGGTCAAGGCTGGGGGCGTCACCGAAGAGCGCAAGTTCAAAACGGCCACGGCCGTAGAAACGGAGGCCGAAGTGGCCAAGCAGACAGTTGCAAAGAGTCTTTATCAGATCGGCGACCTGGCCGACATTCTCGGCTGGATCACCAACTTGCAGGGCAACACGAAGTGGGAAGCGGAGATCGAGGGCGACAATTCCCCCATCCCCGCCAAGCTCAAATCGTGGATGGCCGAGGGCGTCGATCTCCTGGTCGAGTTGGCCCGCGAGGAAGGCTCCGAGGCTGTGTCGGCCATGAAAGCCGCTCTCGCCGAGCGCGCGCCGAACGCGGTCGCGAAGGCCAAGAAAGACCCGGTCGCGAAGTGCACCAAGGCGCTGGGCTCCATCGGCGAATGCCTCGACAAGACGTGCAAGTGCCAGGACATGGGTAAGTGCCTGACGAAGATGTGCGCGGCCCACGAGGACGCGACGCAAGCCCTCTACGAGCTCACCGAGGGCGACGGTTCTGAAAAGTCTGCGGCTCAAAAGGCTGCAACGGTGGCGACTCAGCCAACCACACCACAGAGCGAAAGCTCGGAAACGGAAGTAATAGACATGAATGATGCAGAAAAGGCACAGGTCGCCGCGGCTGAGACCAACTCCGCCAAGGCCCTGGAAATCGCAGAGAAGACCAACGCC
>QGNH01000952.1_pt2 | contig 10420 bp, 12 predicted proteins | sample 1735481 | NCBI WGS metagenome assembly QGNH01 (sample SAMN09239004, study PRJNA386568) | Viral metagenome, whole genome shotgun sequencing project. | reverse complement strand
TCGCCGGCAAGCGCACGCGCGGCGCCATAGGTTTCGTGTTTTAACATGCTCGCGGCCTGTTGGGCGATCAAGAAAAGCGGCGCGGCGCACTACTTTACCCGCGCCGCTCGCTCGCCGGTGTTCACCGCGCTGTGCCATTGCTCGACATCGAGCGCTGGTCTGTTGCGTGCGGCCGAGACCAAGCCGCGTTGCAAGACCTGCCTGCGTCTCTTGGAAAAATTAACCCGCTCCGGGGCGTGAAGCGCGGCTTTCGTACCCGCGCCGGACCCTTTTAAGGCCACACAAGCCGGCTGCGGTGATGCCTGTGGGCGACACGGGCCGCGCGGGCGGCGGTTCGGTAGCTCGTCGCCGCCCGCGCACCATTGACGAGGCCATTCGTGAACTATCTCGCCGAGATCGGTAACGCCGCCCGCCAGTGTCCCGCTGCGCAAGCTGGCGATCGACGCTGTTGTCGCATTGCGCGATGCGCTCGACGCCCTGCACGCTGAGCCGACCGTCACGGCGATGCAACGCGCCAACGGGGCATGGGCAAAAGCCGCGCGCATGAAAGATATGCTGACCGCGTCCCCGCCGCCGGCAATTCCCGGCGGTGCCTTGCCGCACGGCGCCGAATTGCAGAGTGCCGCATGAGCCAACGATCAGGCGATGCGGGCGTATATCAACACAAGGAAACCAAATGCACGACGCAAAAGGCCGCGAACTGAAAGTCGGCGACACCGTTTTGATCCCGGCCAAGATCACGTCACTCGCTCCGGGCGAGGAATACTGCAATGTGAGTGCGAAAAGCCTTTTCGGCCGCCGACCGGATGGTGCCAAGGAAACTTTCTCGGCCATCAACACCGGCGTCATGCTGCGCGCTAATGCCGGCGACATCAACGATGTGATGCCTCAAGGATGAGCCGCCACCGCCCATCGCCAGCGCGCGCCGCTAAGCCCGCGCCCTCCAATAGCCCAGCGCCGTCTGCCCGTCTGCCAGAAACGCCAGCGCCGGTTTCCACCCCGGCGCTGGCGGATCAGCCGCAGGCAGCCGTTNNAGCCGTGCATCGCGGCAATTTTTTCGTTCGCAATTATGCCGAGGACGGCTCGCTGCGCGGTTGATGCCGCCGCCAATCGTACCGAAAGAACAGCATGCAGCCGCCCGTCACGATTATCGGCTATGACGCCACGATCACGGGACGCATGGACGCAGCGGTCACGCATGAGCGGCCAACCACTTATCCGACCGCCTATCGCGGCGCCACACTACAGACGCAGGAGACCTATAACTGGCGTCCGCCCGCGACCTCCGGCGAATCGGAGACGCTGTACGAGCGCGGTCTTGCCGGCGCGCGCGCCCGCGATCTCGTGCGCAACGATCCGCATGCACTCTCCGGCACTAATGTCCTCGTCGATATGCTGGTTGGCGCTGGCTTGCAGGTTGCGCCAGCGCCGGATGCTTACGCGCTCGGCCTCGATCCAGCCAAGCCGCGCGACCGTAAAATCCTGCGCAATCTGGCGCGCGCGCTCAAGTCGGAATGGCAACTGTTCGCCAACGATCCGCGGCGGCTGAATGATGCGCAGCGTCGGCTCTCGCTCAACGGTCAATTGCGCCTGATGGCGCGCACATGGACAACCTTGAATGAGGCGTGCGGCTTCCTGACTTGGAAAAAATCGGACGGCAAATACGCCACCTGCCTGCGCCTGATCGACCCCGACCGTCTCTCGAACCCGATGGGGCAGCCCGACACGATCAGCCTGCGCGGCGGCATCGAATACGACGCCGATGGCGTCCCGCTCGCCTATCATGTGCGCAACGGCCATCCGGCCGACTGGTTTCGCTTCGCGCAATCGCTGCAATGGACCCGCGTCCCTGCGCGCACCCGATGGGGCCGCCCGGTTTTCATCCACGCATTCGAGGCCGAGCGCGAGGACCAGTCGCGCGGCATGACGCCGCTGGTTTCGGCCATGTCGCGTATGCGCATGATCGGCAAATTCGCCGATACCGAGCTTGCAACAGCGACCGTCAATGCGTTGTTCGCCGCATTCGTCACATCGAACCTGCCGGTCGCCGAGGCGACGCAGGCATTCACAACGTCTGGGATGACCTTCGCCGACAAGCGGCTCGATTTTCTGCAAAAAAATCCAGTTCACTTGAACGGCGTGCGCATTCCCGTGCTGCCGGTCGGCGATGAGATCAAGATCAACGCCGCGCCTCGGCAGAATATGGCGTATGCGTCATTCCAGACCGCGTTTCTGCAATCAATCGCCGCCGCCCGTGGGGTGTCCTATGAGCAGATGTCGATGGACTGGTCAAAGGTCAATTATTCGTCCGCGCGCGCCGCGCTTAACGAGGTCTGGCGCAGTGTGCAGCGCAAGCTTGCGGTGTTCACCGACCAGGCCGTGCTGCCGATCTATTATGGCGTGATCGAGGAGGCGTTCGATCGCGGCTACATCGTCGCGCCCAAGGGCGCGCCGGATTTCTGGACCGCGCCCGGCGCCTATTTGAGCGCGCGCTGGATCGGTCCCGCGCGCGGCTACGTCGATCCGGTCAAGGAAGCCGAAGGCGCCACCATCCGCATGGGGAGTTTCGTATCGACGCTGGAAAAGGAAGCCGCCGATCAGGGGTTCGATTGGGAGGACAATCTTTTGCAGATTTCCGTCGAGGAAGAAACCATCAAGAAATTCGGCCTGGTGCGCACGGTCGCGGCGCCCGGCCACATCGTCAACGATCCGAGCGATGAGACCGCCGACCGCCGCGCCGATCAACATGAATCATCCGCCGCATGACCAAGTTTTCTCCGCACGTGGCATCCCGGCTATTCGACGTTCCTTTGATGGTCGATGCGCGCAAGGCCGCTGCCATCGTTGGCGGCCTCGGCGGCCGGTTCGCGCCCGGTGGTATGACGCTCGATGGCGTCGATCCGGTGCAGCACGTTGCCTTCGCCAACGGTCGCCCATCCATGGGCGTGATCGGCGATGAATTACGCGACATGAAAGACGACTACGGCCGGCCAATTGCGCGGCTTTTCGTTCGCGATGGGGTTGCGATCATTCCCGTCGAGGGCACGCTCGTTCACAAGGGCGCATTCGTCGGTCAATCGATGTCCGGCGATACGTCCTATGAAGGTTTGCAAACGCTTATTCGCATGGCACATGCCGATTCGATCAAGGCCGTTGCGTTTGAGATCGACACTTTCGGCGGCGAGGTCGCCGGTGTTTTCGATACCGCCGACATGATTTTCGATCTTTCGCACCAAAAGCCGACACTGGCGATTCTGACCGATAATGCTTTTTCGGCCGGCTATCTGCTCGGCGCCGCCTGTCGCCAGATCATCATGCCCGCCACCGGCGGCGCCGGCTCGATCGGCGTCATCGCCATGCACGTCGATTGGTCGAAGGCGCTCGACGAGGAGGGCATCAAGGTCACGTTGCTCACTGCCGGCGAGCATAAAGCCGATGGCAATCCGTTTGAGAAATTGCCGGTCGATGTCGCAGCGCGAATTCGCGGGCAATTGGCCGCCACCCGCGATCTGTTCGCCGAGAAAGTCGGGCATTATCGCGGCGAACGCTTCACCAAAGACGATGCGTTGGGAACCGAAGCTCAAACTTATTACGGGCAAGAGGCCGCCGATGTCGGCCTTGTCGATCTTATCGGCCGCCCGTCCGAAATGTTCGACCGTTTCGTTTCACTGAACCACTGAAAAGTTCAACCGGGCCGCCACGAGGCCGCCCATCATGAGGAGTGTCCGCATGGACCCGAAGGAAAAGACCGGCCTCGATGCCGTTGCCAAAGCTTCCGAAGCCGTGAGCAAGACCGACCACGAGACCGCGCTGGCGACCGCCGCCGCCACCGCCAAGACGGATGCCGCCACGGCCAAAGCCGATGGCGAAAAGGCCGGCGCGCAGGCCGCGCAGGCTCGCATCAAGGCGATCCTGACGCATAAGGAAGCTGCCGGGCGCGACGCGCTGGCCAGCCATCTCGCCTTCAATACGTCCCTGCCGGTCGAGGAAGCCGTCGCCATGCTCGCCACCGCGGCAAAAGCCGAAGCCGCCACGACCGGATCGCGCCTCGATGCGCTGATGGCGGGTGAAAAGCCGGCGGTCGCGGAACATGAGACCACCAATGAGGGCGCCGTCATGGCTGGACTCACCGCCGCCGTTGCCAAGAATCTCGCCAAGATCGGCAAGGCCCCGCTCACCCTGAATTAAACCGGCCATCGGCCGGTTTTACCGCAACACGCGCTGCGCTTGCTTTGACGGCGAGCCGCCAACTCGGAGATTTTCTAAAATGACCGTGAACGTCCAGACCTTCAACCGGCAGAAACTGCAATCTGCCGTCATCAAACTCTTGTTCGCCGAGGACTACAATTTCGAGCAGGGCGTCATCCCGGCCGGCTCGCAAGTCAACAGCTCGGCGCTGTTCGATATCGGTACTGTCCTCGGCAAGGTCACGCGCGGTGCCATTGCCGCCGGCACCGTGGCCTTTGCCGGCACTGGCAACGGCGTTCTCACCAAGGCGTCGCCCGCCTATTCCGCAGCCGCACAGGCCGGCAACTATCTCGTCGAGTTCGACGAGGCGGTGACCAACTCCGGCCAGTTCCTCGTTTACCGTCCCGATGGCTCGCTCGACGGTCGCGGCGTGGTCGGCGCCGCTTACGATGGGCAGGTCAAATTCACCATCGCCGATGGTTCCGCCGATTTCCTGGCCGGTGATCAGTTCACCATTCCCGTCACCGTCGCCGCCGGCAGCCTCAAATACGTTGCGCATGACGAGGCGGCGACCGATGGCTCGCAAGTTGCAGCCGCCGTGGTCGCGCGTTATGTCAGCGTCGATGCCTCGGTCGATACCAAGGCCGCCATCGCCGTGCGCGGCCCGCTCGTGCTGCTCGGCGATGGGCTGATCTGGAAAACCGGCATCTCCGCCGGTGGCCTGGCCGCCGCGCTCGCCGCGCTCGCCGCCGCCGGCATCGTCGTCCGCAACAGCTAACCCGAATAGCCGCAGCGCCCGCGCATGACGCGCGGGCGTCCACGTCTTAACCGCCGCCATCCAGTCACTTGAGACGTGGATGGCCGAGGCAAATCGCCCGGCCATGACGCCGGCAATGGAGAAACCATGTACGACCTCGCCTCTCTCTTTCCTTTCACTGCCACGCAACTGACCGAGCAGATCGATGTCATCCCGAATCTGTACGGGCTGCTCGGCGAACTCGGCCTGTTCCCTTCCGAGGGTTCGGTCTCGCGCATCGTCGAATTGCGCTACGAAAATCATCAGTTGCGTGTGCTACCCGCCAAGGCGCGCGGTACGCCCGGCACCCCGGCGCAGTCGCGCACCGCCAAATCGATCTATGTGGAGATCCCGCATTTCCCCGAGACCGATCTGATCACGCCCGAGGATATTCAGGACATCCTGATTCAAGTCGGCATGACCAAGCGGCCGACCATGGTCAGCGAGGAGGTCGCCAAGCGCCTGATCGACATCAAGCGCAATCACGATGTCACCAAGGAATGGCTCAAGGCCACCGCGCTGCAGGGCAAAATCCTCGACGGCAATTCGGAGACCGTCCTCGATATCTACGCGGCGTTCGGTCTGAGCGCGTCGGATTATATCACCGATTTCGTCCTCGGCACTTCCGGCACCGACGTTCTCGCCAAGTGTCAGGCCGTCTGGCAATCGATCAGCCAGAATCTCAACGGCGAGGTGATGTCCGGCATCGAATGCATCGTCGATCCGGTATTTTTCCAGAAACTCGTCACGCACGCATCGGTTCTGGCTTACTACCAGGCCGCTGAGCAGGCGCTTGCGCTCGCCAATCTGATCCGCGAGAAAAGCGCCGGCCAGATGTGGGGCCGCAAGTTTACCCACGGCATGATCACCTTCCGCGAGTATTACGGCACCGCGCCGGTGCGCGCGACGCCAACCTCGGCCATCGCATCGACGCCGTTCTGGGCGAGCGGAACCGGCACGGCCTATCCGGTCGGCACATCCAAGATGTTCCGCACCTACAATGCCCCGGCGCATGACCTGCGCTTTGTCAATACGATGGGTTCCGAGGTCTATGTCTCGCCCAAGATTCTCGATCACGGCGAGGGCATCGAACTCAAGTCGGAGTCGAATCCTCTGACCATCAACCGCCGCCCCGCAGCCGTCAGGCAGGTTACGACCAGCAACTAACCGCCGCGTGCGTTTCGATTAAATCGATACCGCCGGGCTTTCACCAGCCCGGCGGCATCTTCAAGCGGGGACTTATCGCGTTATGACCACCCCGTTTCAAGATGCCGTTGCGGCATCCTCCGCCGCCGTAGATGCCGTCTATGGCGAGCCTTACCGCTATCAGCCGATGACGTGCGACACCGATCCTAACGCGCGCATGATCATCGATGGTTCGCGCGCCGTACTGACCATCACCTGTACGATGGTCGATATTTATGCCCGCGCCGACAGCGCCGCCAGCCGAACGCAAGGCGTCATCCCCGAAAAGCCCGGCCATGCTTCCGACCGGCCGAGCGTATCGATCGACCGCGTTGCCCTGCCTTACGATCCGCGCAAGGGCGACCGTCTCACGCGCTTGAGCGATGGCGTGTTGTTTCAGGTCGCCGAGCCGCGCATTCGCGACACCACTCGCGTTTTTCTCGATCTCAATAGGTTATAACCTATGTCACTGTCGCGCACCGCGCTCCGCCTCGCCACGATGGAGGCGCTGGCGCCGAGCGCCGCCGTGCTGGCCAATACCGGCCCGTGGCCGACGCTGGCAACGAAATACGTCTATGACAGCGCCATCGACCCGATCGAGGACTTGCAGCCGACCGAGCGCCGCCCGATCGCGGTGATCTATACCGAGGACGATGCCGGCGAGGGCGGCCAAAAGGCCGGCGGCCCGCCATTCAAGCGCATCGTCGATCTCGTCATCGAATTATCGGTCGCAGTCATGCTGCCGGACGGCGATGTGTTTGTCGCCGGGTTGCCGATTACCGATGGCGAACTGGAATCCTCGCTCGATCTGTTCGAGGGTCAGGTTCTTTTCGCCCTGATGATCGGGCCGACCGGCATGCTATGGCGGTCGCTCACCGCGCGCCGCGTAAGCGAAACGCATTCCGTGCCCAAGCGCACCGGCGAGGAGGGCATCCGCCTGGCGATGCGCACGCTGCGCCTGAAAACGCAAATTCCAGACGATGTCTATCCGGCGGCCCCGGAATCGGCACCGGTCGGCAATGACGCGCTGCCGGAGCCGCTGAAAACCGTGATCGCCGCGCTCGCTGCCGGCAGCTACGGCGCCAAGCTCGGCGCCGGGCTTAGCCCCGCCGCGCCCGGCATGCCGGTCATGACGCCGCTCAATACCGTGACGCTCGATCTGCAGCCCGGCTCCGCTTCCGCGCCGCACGATGCCGCCAAGCCGCAAATCAATGCGACGGCCGACGATCTGCAAAGCTGATCGCGACAAACCGAAGCGCGAAAAGGATGATCATGGACAGTCTTTATGTGGTGCCGGCGCGCGATGCCGATGGCAATGCGTGCCGCGTGCCCGATCCGGCGACCGGAGATCCTCTGCCGCCCGAGGGAGCTTTCAAGCCGCGCACGCAATACTGGCTGCGCCGCATCGCGCATAGCGACGTGACCGAGACCGCGCCGCCGCAGATTCCGCAAAAGCCATCCGCTCCGGCGGATGGCCCGCAATCCCGCAAGGCGAAGGGCTGATCATCGCCCGCTTAGGAGAGACCCGACATGGACACGGTGCCGTTCAATAACATTCCCGGCAATCTGCTCACGCCCTTTTCGTTTTTCGAGATCAATTCCGGCGGCTCGCCCTTTGCCAGCAATCCGCGCATGCTCTTGATCGGGCAAAAGACCAGCGCCGGTGCCGCCACCGCGGGCGTGCCTTACGGCCCCGTGCAGTCGGAGGCCGAGGTTGTTGCCAAGGCCGGCAACGGATCGATGCTGCACGCGATGTTCAATATCGCCCGCCGCAATGCGCCGTTTCAGCCGGTCTATATTCTGCCACTGGCTGACCCGTCCGGCGTCGCGGCGACCGGCTCGATCAATATCAATTCCGGCACCGCGCTCGGCGTCACCGGCGCCGCCATCCTGCGTGTCATGGGCCGCCGCGTGGTGGTGCAGGTCAACGCGGTCGATACCGCCGCCACCACGGCGGCTGCCATCATCGCTGCCATCAACGCCGCCAATTTGCCGGTGACTGCCGCAGTCGATGGCACGCATAGCTATCAGGTCGATCTCACCGCCCGCCATGTCGGCGCGCTCGGCAACGGCATCGTGGTCAAGGTTGCGACCGACGAGCCGAACGCCATCACGCCGACCACGGCGGTTGTCACCGCGCTCGCCAGCGGCTCCGGCACGCCCGATCTCGCCACTCCGCTCGCCGCGCTTGGCGATCAGGAATACGATTGGATGGCCGGCCCCTACGCCGACACCACATCGCTCAATTCGACGCGCGATTTCCTGTCGGATGCCGACGGCCGCTGGTCGCCGATCCAGCAACTTTATGGTCACTACACGACCGCGCTGTTCAATACGCTGTCGAATTTGGTGACCGCCGGCGTTGCCCGCAACGATCAGCACGCCTCCATCATGGGGTCGCAGGTCTCGCCGACCCCGGTCTGGGAATGGGTCGCTGCGCTCGCCGCGCAGGAGGTAGAACACCTCGGCACCGCGCCGGAACTCTCGCGTCCGCTTCAAACGCTGATCCTGCAAGGGGTGTTGCCGCCCGATGACCGGACGACCTGGTGGGATATCACCGACCGCCAGGCGCTCTATTCCAATGGCATCGCAGCTTACCGCGTGACGGTGGATGGTCAGGTCGCCATCGACCGGCTGATCACTACCTATCAGAAAACCGCGTCATCGGTTCCCGACCGCACATTCCTCGATATCGAGACGATGGCGCAACTGATGTACGTGCCGCGTTTTTTCACTGTGGCGGTCGCCAACGCGCACGGTCGGCAGGCATTGGCGGACGATAATCCGCAGAATGTCGCCGAGATCACCACGGTCAAGGATATCCGTAACACACTCATTCACGCCTATAGCGATCTGATCGCCGAGGGCGTGGCGGAAAATTTGCCCGTGTTTGCGCAGAATGTCGTGGTTGTGCGCGATCTAAGCAACGCCAACCGCGTCAACGCCTATATCCCGACCGATGTGGTCAATCAGTTGCGCATCTTCGCCGGCAACGTGACCGCGTTCCTGCAATTCCAGTCGGCCGGCGGTCAGCTTTCCGTCTAGTCGCCGCGCGGCATCACCCCTCCCGTCATCATAGCGCGCCGGTTCATCCCGGCGCGCGCTCCCTGCAACGAGGATCACGATCATGGCTATCGACGGCCAATTTGGCGGACGCATCACCTTTGAGTTCGTCGGCAAGCGCATCCCGCCTTGCGATGGCGACATCATTCTCGACCCTGCGCTGCGCGAGGTCGATCCCAAGGCCAACCAGGACGGCAGCGCCGCCTATATGATGAAGCCGAAACTTGCATCGGCGAAAATCAAGCTGCGCAACGCCAACGGCATCGATTGGGATGCCATCATGCTTCAGATCGGCAATTGTACCATTGTTGAGGAGGATAACGGGCGCACGCATCTGTTCACCGCCACCCGCCTCACAGGCAAGCCGGACATCAACCTTACATCTGGCGAGGTCGATGGCCTGTCGATCACCGGCGGCACCTACACCAAGCTCGATCAGTAAACTGTTTCATGGGCGCGCTACCGCGCGCCCGCGTTCGCTGAAACGATGCCAACGCAAGAGTTTTTCGTGATTAAATCGCTGACACAGATCGCCGTCGAGTGGGGCCTGCGCTGCTTTGGCGTCGAGCATATGCGGAACCGCAGCGTTCGCGCCCTACGCTTTGCAGAGGAAGCGTTAGAGCTGGCGCAAGCCTGCGGCGTGAGCAAGGACAAGGCCGCTGAGTTGGTGCGCGTCGTCTATTCACGGCCGGAAGGCAAGGTCATGCAGGAGGTCGGCGGCAGCATGGTCACGCTATCGGTTCTCTGCCACACACTCGGCATTGACCTTGAGGATGCGTTTCAGATCGAGGTCTGCCGGTGTCTCTCGAAAGACCCGACGCACTTTGCCAAACGCAACGAAGAAAAACTGCAACTCGGTTTGAATTAAGAGGAGAGCTATCGATGACCGCGACCACCAGCGAAACCGTCACTCTGCCGATGCGTCGCCCGATCAAGGTTCACGGCAAGGCCGGACCCGAGGAAATTTCCACCCTCGCGCTCAATATGCCGACAGGCCGCACCGTGTTGCGTCTTGGCGAGCCATTCACCACAAAGATCGAGCAGGAAGCCGGCGCCGGCTCGCCGACCAAGCTTGAGTTCAAGATCATTCCGTCATTGGCTGCCGAATATCTCGTCGACATGACCGGCTATAACGCCGATCTGCTCGGCCAGATGCATCCGCTCGACGTGCTGGCGGCGTTCGATGCG
>QGNH01000937.1_pt2 | contig 10421 bp, 10 predicted proteins | sample 1735481 | NCBI WGS metagenome assembly QGNH01 (sample SAMN09239004, study PRJNA386568) | Viral metagenome, whole genome shotgun sequencing project. | reverse complement strand
CTACGACGAAGCCCCCCCAATGCGGGGCCAGCGGACAAGCCCAAAGGCCCCGCAAGATATGGCCCGATGAGGACAAGGCGAGGATCGGCGTTAATTCGCGTACCCTCGAACCAAGGACTCATCAATGGCTATTACCATTCCCGTCGCATCACCGGCAGGCACAACCAACGCCGGTCTCGACACCACCGGCCTGCTCGCGGTCAACGCTGACCAGCTCCAGGTCGACATGTACCCGGACATCTTCTGGGTAGATCGTGGGCAGACTCCGATCTGCGCGCTACTCGGGCTCAAGGCCCGATCGAAGCCCGCCATCGGTATCAAGCCTGAGTGGCTGGAAGACGCGGACATCCCGCCGAACCTCACTCCCTCTACCTCGTACACCACCGCCACATCCATCGTGCTGACCACCGGACAGGGCGCATGGGTCAACGTCGGTGACACGCTCTTGGAAGTGCAGACAGGGGAGTATCTGAACGTGACGGCGGTGTCCACAGACACGTTGACCGTCGTTCGTCAGTACCTCCACGGCACCACCCACAACATCGCCTCCACCGACAACTTCCTGAACCTGCGTCAGATCACCCCGCACGGTTCAACCTCTCCGACCGCGTTGCAGACGATCAACTCGACCGTGTTCAACTACTGCATGATTCGCCGGTCAGAGGTCCAGGTCACCAAGACCTTGGACGCGGTCGTCACATACGGCGGCAACGAGCGCCAGCGCCAGCGGGTCAAAAAGGCCCAGGAGCACTCGATCGACTGGGAGCACCACATGCTCCACGGTCAGCAGGGCTCGGTTGTGACGGGAAACCAGCCCGTCTATGCATCCGGTGGGCTCGACTACTACATCACCACCAACGCTCTCTCTGTGACCGGTGCCCTCACCGAAGCGCAGTGGATGGACTACATGCCCCAGGTCTTCCACCGGTCGATCGCACCGGGCAACGGAACCAAGATCCTGTTCGCATCCGCTGAGATGATTAACACGATCAACTCCTGGGGACTGTCGAAGCTGCAGGTCACAGAAGCCTCCAACCGCGCATCTGCCACTTACGGAATCGACATCAAGGAGTACGTGTCCGGTTTCGGCAAGCTCATGGTGATCTACCACCCCTTGCTCTTCGCTGGGTACAAGGGCTCGTTCTACATCGTGGACATGGACGGCTTGTACATGCGGCCTCTGCGTCCCACCAAGCTCAACACGAACATCCAGGCCAACGACGCCGACTACTTCAAGGATGAGTACATCACTGAAGGTTCGTTCCAGGTCGCCAACCAGATCTGCCACGGAACCGGCAGCGGAATTACGTTCTAGAATGTCACTCATGACGAACCAAGGAGTGACCTTCTAATGACTACCCAAGCACCCGTAAAGCGCGGTCCTGGTCGTCCTCGCAAGGATGCCCAGATGGCTCCTACCCAAGATCCGCTCTCGCTTCCTGGACACACGCTTGTCCTGTCGCGGTTCCAGCAGCACATGGTGGTGTTGCAATCCAAGCGCATGGACCGTGTGACCGGAGCACTCGAAGACGTTGGACGCACCTTGAAGTTCGAGGACTACAAGGCGCACTGCCCGAACGAATGGCTCGAGGATTTCTACAAGACCGAGGCATACCGTCTCGAACACGTCGGCACGATTGAGCGTCCTCCGACCAAGTACAAGGGCACTACGCCGCTCGACACCACGCGCGGATCTATGACTGCCGGCGCAAAGCGCGCAACGCCGCCGATCGCCGAATGGGACACCATGCCACAGGACGAACTGCGCGAGGTCATCTCGGTCGGTGGCTTCGACAAGATGGGCGCTCTGAACTGGGAGACATCCCACAACAAGCGCCCGTGGGTCATCCTCGAGTTGAGTCAACACATGCAGAGCATCCCGCTTACCGAAGCTCCGGTACTTGCCGAGGATGACTTCGACATGCCGGACATCCCGATGCCGGAGGCGACACTATGACGGCTCTTGCAGCAGCAACGATCGACGGTCCAGGCGGCAGTCTCGGCAACGCGATGTCGATGGGTGACATCCAGACGATCTTCGTCCCGTTCTCGGTTACTGCGTCAGCGTCATACGACACAGGCGGCGTTGTCTGGACTCCACCTGCAGGTCTGCCTGGGAGCTGGGTCCTTCGTCAGCTCTTCATCTCCAACAACGCTCAGGGCGGATACCTCTGGTCGTGGAGCGGATCTGCATCGTCTCCCAAGATCCTGACTGAGTCGACGATCAACCAGAGCGATACGTACCGGTTCGTTGCGCCGCCAGAGGCGACAGCAGGAACAGACCTGACGACTCAAGTCCTGAGCATTCCCGTCGCCGGAACGATCACTGCGGTGAAGTTTTGGCCGTCGACTACGTACACAGGAGCGGCAACCAACTATCGTTCCTGGGCGCTCAACAACATCACTAAGACCCTTATCCCCGCCACTCTCGCTGGAGCCGCGTCTACCGTCTACACGGCCAACATTGGTCAGGCGATGGTCGTGGGAAACACCTCCAACGTCGCGGTTACGGCAGGTGACGTGTTCACTTGGAGTTCGTTCCACACTGGGACTGGTCTTGCTGATCCTGGTGGAATCGTCAGTGTGACGTTTGCTCCGACCGCCGGACGGGAAGTTGCATCGACGACCGACCTCTCAGCATTCACCATCACCGGACTTGCCGTATACGGCGCGTAAGTTCCTATCCCTACTATTCCTGAAAGGTGGTGATTGATATGGCACGTCGGGGACACCGTGGTCGGAAGGTCAAGTAGTAATAGGCATAGCATCGGCACCCTCTGAGTTCTTTTCAGGGGGTGCCGTCTTTGCATTACGTATCCACCAAGGGACCGAATGCTTTTCAGTGATCTCCAGACATACTGCTTGGATCGGCTCAACTTGGCGACGTCCGACACGGGTCGGGTAACCCAGATCAAGCTGATCCTCAATCAGGTCTACCTGCAGCTCTGCGCCGAGGAAGCCTTGCAGACGGGGTTCTCCACCATCACCGTCTCGGCGAATACCTCGAGTGCCGCGCTTCCCGATGGGACCACCGGGATCCTCTCTCTTCGCAACGGCATCCAGGTGATGAGCCCGATCATCCTGCAGGACATGGCGGGATTTGTCGCCGCCTCAGCCGCAGGCTCTGGACCGGGGACGATGGTCTCACCGCTGTTCTACTCGATGACATCTCAGCTTGTGATCCAGGTTTGGCCCACCCCGTCAGTTGACACCACTCTCTCTGCGCTGCTCATCCAGGAACCCGCTCCGCTTGTCAATGCCTCCGATGAGCCGAGTGCCATTGCCGACGCATGGCAAGACCTTCTGGGTGAACTCGCGATCCAGCGCATCGCCGTCTCCGAGGAAGACCTGTGGCCTGAGCAACTCGGCAACGCAATCGCACAAGACTTGCTGACGCGCTTTCGTGCCTGGAATATGTCTCAGCAAGGCGATAGCGGCACGACCATCCCGCTTGTGGGCTACAACCGATGAGTACACGCGGCGGTCTGCGACTGCGGTCTCCTGGCGTCAAGTCCGATTCCGGGACTCCGGTCGTCGCTCCGTTTACGGGTGGCATGGTCACCGAAGTGGGCATCGAGGAACTTCTCCCGAACCAGTCGCCGAATCTTCAGGACGTCATCTTCCCGAACAAGATCGCCGGGTTCCGGGGTTCTCCTGTTGCGGCAGGTCCACTCAACACCCACGGTGTCAGTATTTGCGGTGTTGCTGTCACAGACGAGATACCCCCCGCCACCATTGGGACGAACGTCTACCACTACGGATATGACGACGGAACGACTGCGAACTCTCTTGGCGGAAGCACAGCCCCCCTACTCAGTAGCGCCAAACGCATCCCTTATGTCGTGTTCCAGAACGAGATTCTCTGGTTCGCCCAAGACGGCATCTCCCCGATCCAGCGCACTACGTCCGCTCCTATCGCAAACTTACTTAGCCAGGCCGGAACCATCTCCGGAGCGGTTGGTACAACGACGATCACCGGATCCGGGACATCGTTTCTTGGATACAACGGGGTCGGTGTCTACCTGGCGTGTCCACCCGGAATTCCCGCCAGCCAGTTGGCGACCAATCTTGTGGTGAGATCATCCTCTGACACATCTCTCTCTATTGCGACGCCGCTTGTATATACGCAATCAGGAGCGTCATACACCGCATCTGCGATTGGAGTCATCGGACTATCAACTGTCGTCACCGACACAGGAGTGGCATCAATATCGGGAACGACTTACACGGGGCAGGGTACATACTGGGCACATTCCGGTCCTGGATTCGGAGCCGTTGCGGTCGGAGATTCACTTGGAATAAAGGGGCAGGCATTCTCTGTCAACCCGATCTCTGCTGTGACGAACGACACGACACTGACAACCTTGGGCGGGACCGGCACGAACGCCCCATACCGGATTCATAGGAATCTAGTCGGCACGCATGGCTGCGTACACAACGGAAGACTGATCGTGGTCGGATGCGCATGGCAGCGCCGGCGCGTCTACTACACGCCGCTTGTCTCGAGCACGCAGGTCGCTGGTCTCGGTGAGATCCCCTGGACGCTGGGAGACATTACCAACGGAAACGTGTCCTACACCGTTCAAGCCTCTGGCTCCAACGTCTGCGACTACGTGGACGTGCCCAATGCGAACGCCGAGGGTGCGATTGTCGCCGTGGCATCGACTGCCTCGGGGATACTGGTACTGGCGACCGACGGTGCCTATCTGATCTCAGGTGACTTCCCGACTGAGACCATCACAAACCTGTCTCCCGGATCCGACTGCACCGACGCACGTTCGGTCGTGGTCGCGAAGGGCTCGGTGTTCTGGGCAGGATCTCAGGGGATCTTCCAGTTCACAGGCGGCCGCGTGGTCGACATCACCGCCGGCAAGCGCAATACCGAATGGCGGGCGACGGCCGCTGGGTATGCAGGAGTGTGCGTGGGGTACTTCATCAAGAATCACTACTGCTTGAGCCTCGGTATTCATCCGACGACGACGTGGGTGTACGACGCCATACATCAGGTCTGGTGCGGGAATCACACCACCACTGCCCTGGCTGCTTGCACTCTGACCGATCAGGACGAGGCGTACATCATTCCGTACGTGCTTCCGGCATCCCAGCAAGCAATGCAGATGCATAACGTGTTTCTAGATCCCGGCCAGTGCGCCGACGCAAATGCAGTGTTCATCGCCGACCTTCCCCCATCTGCCGCAGGAGATGCGGTCACCTGGAAGCGAGTGACACAAGCCATTGTCCGCTTGTCGGCGTCAGGAACCGTCACGGTGCAGTCGTCTATGGACGGACTGGAGTGGTACACCAGCGTTGTCTATAACACCGATGCAACCATCACTGGGACCGGAATTACCCACGCCTTGACAACGCGCATCCGTCCAGTCACCGACTCCACGCAATCTCCGACAGGAGCTTTAGGACAACGCGGGCGTAAGTTCCAGATGCGGATTACCTGCGCTCAGCCCCAGTCTGGGACGATCAGAGTTTTTGAGATCAAGCTCTTTCCCCGGACATTTGCAGCGAACCGATGAGCACCTCCGCTCCAGTACCAGCGCACACAGAGGTACAGCCGGGCACGGGACTGTCGGGCGCGACTCACGGTCTGCACGAAGTCCTGGCGGATTTCGTCAAGGGGCCGGAGCTACGCGCCGCCTTGTCCCAGATGTATGGAGTCACCCCGCCTGTGCTCGTTCAGCCGGGGATGAGATTGCCAGTCGCCGGGCAGGACGCTCAAACAGTAGATGCGCTTGTCGACCTCGCGAACGGGGTTGTATGGAGCTTCCGGTTCACGTCGGCTATCGGAGTTCCATACCAGTGGGCATACCGGGGCGGTTCATCGCTGCGGTCATACGTCGATGCCAACGAAAACACTGCTTCGACTACCTTCGCCGATCTTGCAAGTATCGGTCCGAAAATCACCATTCCGTTCTCAGGAGACTACGACGTCTTCTTTGGTGCGTCTCCAAACGCCGGTTCAACTTCGTCAACAACCGGGTTCATGGGGGTATCAGTTGGCGGAGGTGCGCCTGCGGTCCCATTGCTTCGTGTGCTTATGCCTGGTTCCGGGAACATCAACATGTCTCTTGACACTCAGACCAGGTTAACCGGAGTCACCGCAGGTCAGACTATTACCGCCCAGTATAAGATTGCGGGCGGAGGGAACATGGACTTCACTGAACGCTGGATGACCATCACCCCAATCCGCTGTGCAGGAGGTTGATGTGGCGCTTCTGAACTACTCACAGTTCGCGAACCTTCACAAGCACAACACGCCGCAAGAGAACGTCGCCGCGTTTGTCAAGTACACGCAGACGGCAAACCCTGGTGCGTATAACCCACCTGCTGCACCTGCTGCTGCACCGCCCGGTCCGAACCCGTACCTGGATCCTGCGGTGGCCGCAGGAGTCAACGCCTACATGGGAGTGCCGGGGCAGTACAACCCGCAACTGACGACAGCAGCCGCGACCACCAGGGCATCCCTTGCCGGGTACTCGGATACGCCCGTCACCTCAGATGCGGTGTCAAGCACCCCCACGGCGATGCAGGTAGGGATGAATCCCGATGGCACACCGATCATGCAAACTCCGGATGCGATCACCCAGTACAGCTTCCACGTCGGCCCTGACGGGCAACTCTACCGGCAACTTGCTTCAAGTGGCGCACACTCGGCTGCGGCTCGTGGCGTCGTCTCCGGGTCGGAAATCGGGAACGCTTACGATACCGGACACCAGGCGCTCGATACTGCCAAGCAGGGGATCGAGACGAGCGGACTTACCCAGCAGGGGACACTTGCTCAGGGCGCAGCGGGAGCACAGACGACCGCGACCGGTCAGGTCGGTACAGGACTTGCGAACTGGAACCAGAACCAGTCGACGCTCGCACAGAACTCGGCCCCTGCTCCCGTGACTGCCCCTGCTCCGTTCGTCCCGAAGATCTCCTACAAGCAGTTCGTCCAGAAGCACGGTGGCAAGTCCACGACGCCTTTGGCAGCGGCCTGGAAGGCAACTTACGGGAACAAAAATTGGATTACACCCAAGTGAGGACTACTTCCTAGGATGCGTCTTCCGATACTCAATCTGGTAGCAATACCTACAAAGTCCGTGTCCCATGTGTTCATTCTCAGTCGTTCTGCATTGGACACATTCTTCGTACTTGACGGACCAGTGGTCGGTTCTCCAGTGGATTCTGGTGTGTTCCTTACCGCTGACCAACATAAGATTCTCGGATCGGTTATCGAGAGTGTCGTGGTTGATGTGATGGACGAGTTCCGTTCTCAGAAGTTTCCTTCCAAGTTTCTTCTCCATGACAACCCGATGCTCATAAGGCCATCGACCGGTCGGAGCAACTTTGATCTTCCTGTAGACACCTCCACCATGTCCTTGGGAATCAATGCGAGTGCTTCCAATTGGCTTCGCGCAAGGATTGTCCATACCCTTGCGTCCAACCGGATTGGTCTTCCATCCTGGAGGGGGATTCATAGTTCCCTCCGCAATTTTTCTCTTCATGGTCTCGCTGCGCTTACGTCTTGTCTCAGCAGATTGAATGTATGCCATTCATGGATGGTACTCCTTCCAGAGTGGAGAACGTAGAGTGCCATTCCAGTCAGAGGCCCAGAGGAGATTCCTCCACGCGACAAATCCCAAGTTGGCTGCAAAGTGGGAAGATAAGTACGGCACACCAAAAGGACTTCCATACCATAAGGGAAAGGTGTCAAAGGCTATGTCGCGGAGAAAGCACAAGAGAGTTAAGAAGGCGTAATGGCAAAGGTCTCTGATGCAATGCGCAAGCGGACGGCAACGCTCAAGGGAAAGGGCAAGCCCAACTTCCCGATGCCCGACAAGAAGCACGCGCGTCTTGCATTGGCGATGGTCAACAGATCCAAAAGCAAGGGCAACATCACTGCCGCAGACGCGGTCCAGATAAAGGCACGGGCACTTCGGATGCTCGGCAAGGGAGGTAACTGATGGCAACCAAACTCAAGAAGGCGATGGCTCGTCCTGCTANNTGCTACCAAGAACGCCCCAAACCAGCCCTACACCGGACCTCCTATCGCTTTGCCTACAGTGTCCAAGCCTGGAGGTATTCGCAAAGCGATAGCTCCTCCTGATGTGTCAAAGACGCTTCCGATCATGAAGACACCTCCTGCAGCGTCAGCACCTACAGCCGCCAACCTGCGCGGGCGTAACTCCACGCAAGCTCAGTGGAACGCTCTGCACACTGGAGAGACCACAGCCCAGAACAAGGCGAGCTACGCGAAGCAGGTTGCTCCCGGTCAAAAGCGCAGCAAGGTATCCAAGGCCATGCGCCGTAAGGCAAAGCGCGGATCAACGATGCCTGTTCCGACGTACCAGGCTCAATCTCCGGTCACAACTCCTAGCGGACAGGTCATTCAGCCCTACTGATGGCAACCATCGTCAAACCACATCCGCAGACGATCTCCACAACGACCCATGCGCCGGCTCAACACCCGACGGTCAAGGCAAAGCCGAAGCCTGTGGTGAAAAAGGTTGCGGCGAAGCCGAAGGCAAAGACGACGGTCAAGGCGAAGCCGATCACGTCGGTCGGTACTCCGAACACGCTCTACGGTGGGAATGACCTCATCAGTCAACTGCTCGGTGCCGCGCAGGGGACGCAGACTCCGCAGAGCTTTGCGGACGCCGAACTGGCGGCGTTGCAAAAGCAGACCGACTGGCAGAACACGCAGATGCAGAACGCTGCCAAGGCGGCCGAAACCGCTGGAGCGAACTGGTCGAACCAGTCTGCGGCGAACCTGACGAACCTCGCGGGTCTGGTGGGATCTCCTGTCGCCACGAATACAGGCTCGATGGGCGACGTACCCGCGAACATCGCGGCGCTTCCGGGTGTGATGAGCCAGCAGGAACTTCTGCGGGCCGTCTCGGGTGCCGCACACGCCGAGAACCAGTCCGGGATGATCCCCGGTCAGATCGCACAGTCCGCCCTCCAAGATCAGGGACTCCTCTACGGGTCGCAGTCCAAGGCGCAAGCGGTCATCCTCGATGCGCTGAGTAAGAACCAGACCACCCAGTCCGACTCTCAACTCTCCGCAGCTTCGCGCATCCTCGCCGCACAGCTCTCGGCAGGTGGGGCGGTCACACGCAACAACGCTACGGTCGCGGCGTCCACAGCAAACAACATCCGCACTACGACCACCAGCGCAACCAACAGCGCGAACTCGACGGCAGGAGCCAACGCCCGTGCCGGGGCAACTGCATCGGCAAAGCAACTGACTGACGCTCGAGCGGCGGAGACTGCCGCATGGTCCGGTCAGAACGCATCAGCGGCTCACGGGAAGATCCCTCCTGCGACGAGTGCTCAGCAACTCCTTTCGGCAGTGTCCAACTACGGTCTCTCTCCCGATCAGATCATCGGAGTCCTGCAGGCCCAAGGGCACCTGACCGCCGGACAGATCCAAGACCTGAAATGGGCGAACCCGCAACTTCGGAATGTCGGTGGATACGCGGCACAGGTCAAGGCTGCCAATTCATACGCGGCAACAGTGCAGAAGACTCTGGCAAGCAATCCCACAATGCGGGCTCATCAGGTGCAGATCGCTGCAGTCCAGAAGCAGATCTCCCAAGCTCAGGCGGCTGCGAACAAGGCAACCGGGTTTGCAGGTCCTGCAGCTCGTGCTCAAGTCGTTGCACTCCAGAGTCATCTCGCTCAACTGGAAAAGATCTCCCCGATTCCGATTGCGACTATCGTCGGCGCAGCTCACCGTTTCGCACCGCTTGGGGCTGCCGGTGCAACTCAGATGATGGCGCACGTGTTCGGTGCAAACTGGCACACCATGCCAGGAGTCGAAGCCGCGCTGAAAGCGGCGGGACTGGCCTAGATGGGCGTCTACTCCGGGCTCTATGGAGGATCTTCCGCACCCGCTGCTAGTGGAGGTGGAGGACTCTACGGCTCTCTGTTTGGACAGACGCAGTCCTCAAGCGGTGGCGGCGGGGGTGGCGGAATCCTCGGTGACATCACCGGAGCCATCGGAACTGGTCTCAGTGACGTCGGGAACCTCGCCGGTAACGCCAGCAATGACGCGATGAACTTCGTCACCCAGGGTCTTCCAGCACTGGCAGATCTTGGAGTATCGAACGTCGCGGCTCCATTTGCGGGGCTCTATGGGGCGACGGGACTCCCTGGTGCCTCAAGCGCACTTCACTTCGCCGAGGCCGTCCCGAAGGCAGACGTCGCCGCCGGCAAGGGGATGCTCAGCTACTACGAGAACAAGTACGGACCGATCCTCGGGAACATCGTCCACGGCAATCTCGGTGCGGCTGCAGAGGGATTCGGGAAGGCGCTCTACTCCCACCCGCTCTACACGGGCCTTGACATTGCCTCTGCTGTCTCGGGTGGTGAGGGTGCGCTTGCACGTTTGGGAGGGATCGCTCCGAAGCTGGCTGCTCGTT
>QGNH01001835.1_pt1 | contig 10423 bp, 12 predicted proteins | sample 1735481 | NCBI WGS metagenome assembly QGNH01 (sample SAMN09239004, study PRJNA386568) | Viral metagenome, whole genome shotgun sequencing project. | reverse complement strand
TTCCCGAGCGCTCTTTCCCTTTCCAGCATGGGCGGTCAACACAATGTCACGTCTAGTTCAACGTCGAACGCTTTGCATGTCGGCAGGATCGACGTGAATGCGCCACGGGCAACGAACGCGGCCGAGATAGCAGGCGGCATTTCCAACGCACTGAAAATGAATATGTTTGCCATGCTCGCGCAAAGCGGTCAGATCTGACGCATGGCTTTCACCGTTGCCGTTCCGAACGTTCCAGGCGTTCCCTCGGTTATCTTCGCGATCAATTCGCCTGTTACGCCGATCGCGTTGACGGCGGACCTGATAGCCGATCCTTTCTACAGTACGCCGCAATGGGGACTTTATCAGGGCGGCGCTCCGGTCATCACGGCGGACACGGTTACGGCCGTTGATTACCGGAAAGAATACACGATCAGTGATTATCCCGTCGAGGAAGGCGGGTTCGAGAGTTTCGACAAGGTGGAATTGCCGGGGGATTTTCGGCTTCGGTTTGCCTCGGGGAATGCGGCAACGCGCGCGACGCTGATATCGTCGCTTCAAGCCGTTGTCGGGACTACGCAAGTCTTTTCCGGTGTGACGCCAGATGTCGTCTACCCCTCGTTTACGATTTCGCATCTCGACTATCGGCGCACGGCATCAAATGGCGTGAACCTCCTTCAAATAGATGTATGGTGTTTGGAGGTTCGGCAGACTGGATCGGCAACAAACAGCAATGCGTCAGCCGCGTCAGGAAATGATGCGCAAAACGGCGGCGCAGTTCAACCAGGAACTCCGACTGCCACGCAAAGCGCTACCGTTCTCAATTCTCCCGAGTTTAGCGGTGTCACGCAACCCGTTCCCAGTTTAGCGAATAGCGGGGAGTGATGCAGACCGTCCCGCTTCAAGCCATTCCGAACCAATCGGTAATCGTCACGCTCAACGATCAAAATTGCCAATTGAACGTGTACCAAAAATCTACTGGTTTATTTGTTGATATTTATCTAGCCGACACGCTGATTTTAGGTGGCGTCATCGCGCGCAATCAGTGTCTCATGATCATGAATACGTATTTTGGTTTCCTCGGAGACTTCATGTTTATAGACAATGAGGGGACGTGCGACCCGTGGTATGATGGATTGGCGTCAAGGTTTTCGTTGATTTACCTTTTTCCTTCGGATTTCCCAACGTTAAGCTTGTATTTATAAAAAACAGGTCGGGTATAAAATCCGACCTTACCTGATCCGACCTTACCACACCCTACCAATCCGAACCCCGCCAGACCGGCCAAATGGCCCGTACCCTACCCCAACCCGCCACGCCCCGACAAACTACACCGGAGCCAACGCGACCTAAACGCGCCGCACACTACCGCACCAAACCAATCCGAACCCGACCTAACACTACCGGTCCATTCCATACCTTGCATCACCATGCCGGCCAAAGGGCCCGTGCCATACCTTACATAACCCCAGCAGACCGAACCTTGTCATACCGTGGCGCATAATTTCACTCGAAATTGACGATCCCAAAACGCCCAAATGTCGGGCGGAAATCGCCAAGTCCAATCAGACGGCCCGCGCTCTCCACAGTCTCGCGAAGCACGTTTCGGTCCACATATTCAGGAAGAGTAATCATGAGGTCAAAGCGCGCTTTCCATCCCGCTTGCATTGCCGGACGAACGCGATTGATCCCGTTGCGCTGTATCATAACGCGCCGCTTGTCGAGGTAATCCCAATTCTTAACGCCGAGAGACGCAAGCGGCGTCGTGACCACGACGGCGGCTTTGAACAAGTCCATTGCGCTCTTGCGCGGAGAACGGGGGTCTTGCCGAAACTTCGCCGCGTTGACGATAGCGCCGCGAAGATACTCGCCTGGGATAGCAAGTTCCCCGTCAAGAGTGCGATAAACGTAGCTCTCGATGTTGTCGGTCTTCTTCGCCTTGGAACCTTTGACGGCCAAAGCTTTTTCGTCAACGGCTTCGGCGTTCCATCGGTGAAAAAGAAGATCGGCCGAACCGAGTACCGTAATCGAAACGTGATATGGCTCCGAGTACGATATCGCTTCGTTCCCTCCATCGGTAGGGGTTGCAAGCTGCACGATTTTTGCGCTAGATTTTGCCACAATAAGTCTCCATCGCGGCCGGCCGATCAAGCCCGGAAGCGCACTACAGGGGTTGCGATGACGCAACACCGGCCGCGATGAAGTCGTGGATTAGGTGTTGCGCTTCTAAAATCGGGTTGATCGCCCCGATGCGCGGAAACTCCGCTTTGTCGGATGCGATGTCAATGGCCTTTTGAAAAAATATGGCGTTCACTCAAAAACTGCTTTCCGCAAACCTAACGCTCGCGAGCGGAAACTTCGGAACAGGCGGAAACACGCTAAGCCTGTCCGGGCTGAGAATGAGTGCCCACTACGAGGTAACGGGCGGAAACTCGCTAGGCATGGCGAGCACGTTGCAACTTGCGATTTGGGGGATGACGCTTTCCCAGATGAACCAATTGACGACTTTCGGGACGCAATTTTCCGCGCGTAGCATGAACCAAGTCCAACTTTATGCTGGCGAAGGCGCTCCGGGCGCGCCCCTGTTGACGAGTTGGGGCCAACAGCCGAACCTCGTATTTTCCGGTCAAATATTCGAGGCTTACATTGACGCGAAGCAAATGCCTCAGGTATGCTTTCGCATAACAGCCAATGCGGCGGGGATATTTTACGCGGTTCAACCTATTCAGCCGACAAGCCTTCCCGGCCCTCAATCCGTTTCCACGATGATGAAATCGTTAGCCGGAAAAATGAATTTTCAGTTTCAGGACAACGGAGTAAACGTCAATTTGCTTAATCCGTATTATTATGGCGCTCCGTGGACGCAAGCGCTGCAAATGGCGAAACACGCCGGAATAAATATGCACGTAGAGCGCGGTACAATGTATATCTCGCCTCCCGGCGTTGCAAATTCAGGCGAAACATTCTTGATTTCAAAAGATACAAATTTGGTCGGCTATCCATCGTTTCAATCCACCGTTCTTATGATCAAAATACTTTACACTCCAAACATAGGCGTAAATAGTCCTATTCAACTCAAAAGTGACATAACGCCCGCAAACGGAAACTGGAAACCAAACCTGATAATCGGAGATTTGGATTGCCTTATGCCTCATGGGCAATGGTTTCAAACTCTTCAGTGCCCTACATTGTCGGCGCAATAGCATGGCAAGCCAACCCCCTCTTTTCGGTCAACTCGGCGAGTACGATGTTACGAGCGAATTTGGTCGCATATCGTTCATGATCCAGCAAGCTTTAGGCGCGGCTCGGTTTGGAACTCCGGTCAAGATCGTAAAGGTCCATGGGGGAGGCGTCGGACCCGCGCCTACCGTGGACGTTCAACCCCTCATAAAAATGATGGATATTGCCGGGAATTCGAGTAGCCACGGGACGATTTACGGCGTCCCGGTTTATCGAAACCAAGCCGGGAAGAATGTCATTATCAACGATCCCCTCGTAAATGACACAGGATGGCTTTCGGTAGGGGATCGAGATATGCAATCGTTCAAAAACAATGGCGGCAAGGAATCGAACCCTGGTTCTTCGCGTCGTCATAGTATGAGCGATGGCATTTATCACGCGGCTATCTGTATGCAAGTGACGCCAAACCAGTATTTGCATTACATTGATGGCGTCGGAATTGACTTGGTTGATTGTAATGGAAACGTGATCCACATGCAAGCGGCAGGCATAAATTTGAACGGCGTTATCATTGATCAAACTGGAAAAATATCCGCCCCTAGCGACGTAATTGCAAACTCAGGCGCGGGTTTCGTTTCACTTGTCAATCACATTCATTCTGGCGTTACGCCGGGCGGCGGTGATACTGCTACGCCAGTCGCGGGGACTTGAGCTATGACAACATCCGCGACGCAACCGACGATCTTGCTTGATGCGATAGCGTGGGATTTGGCGCTTGACGTAAATCTAAACATAGCAATGGCAAGCCCTCCCTATGCGTGCGCGCAAGATGTAGCCTCGGAAATTCGCTTGTTTCAAGGTGACGACTATTACGATACGACGCATGGCGTGCCATACTGGCAGCAGGTTCTAGGCCGATGGCCTCCCATGTCTCTTTTCAAGTCGTACATGATCACGGCGGCGCTTTTGGTCCCTGGCATCGTAAAGGCGAAAGTGTTTTTATCGTCGTTTCAAAATCGCGTGTTGCTGGGTCAGGTCGTCACTCTCGATGTGGATAATCAGTCGAGCGTGACAAACTTCTGATGGCAACTTACACAACTAATGTTCCGGCTCCGGTTTGGACGGCCACGGGGTTTCAAGCCCCGCTGGAAAGCGCTATTCAAACAGGCGTTACTCTGGATATCAATGCGGCTTTCGGCGCAACGCTCAACCCGAGCGCGGCGACGCCGCAAGGTCAGATGGCAAATTCGCTTGCCGCCATTATCGGCAATCTGCAAGACATTCTGTTACTCTATTTCAATCTCGTTGATCCCGCGCTTACAAGTGGGCGAATGCAGGATGCGATAGCGAGGATTTATTATCTCTCGCGCGTCGGTGCTACGCCAACTGTCGTTACATGCACTTGCACCGGATCTGGATGCACCATACCGATAGGCGCGCTTGCCCAAGATCAAAGCGGCAACGTCTACAGCGCGGTTAATCAGGGCGCCATAGCGATAAATGGCAGCCCGATCACGATGACGTTTCAAAATATCGTTCCCGGTCCAACGCCATGCGCGGCGGGAACGCTGACGATTATTTCCCAGACAATTCCAGGCTGGGATGCTATAACCAACGCTGATGCGGGCGTGCTCGGCATTGCGGCGGAAACCGCTCAGGCTTTCGAGGCGCGGCGCTTCGCATCGGTCGCTGCCAATGCGATAGGCTCCATACCCTCAATTCGAGGCGCTATCCTCAGCCTTCCTGGCGTCATTGACTGCTATGTCACAAGCAATGACACGGGAAGCCCGGCGACCATAGGAGGCATTACGGTCCTTCAAAATTCTCTGTATGTCGCCGTGGTGGGTGGCGTTGCATCGGCAATCGCCTATGCGATTTGGACGCATAAGAACCCCGGATCGCTTTACAACGGAAGCACGACGTACACGATTTACGATACACAAGACGGGTATCAACCTCCCTACCCGTCCTATGCGATCAATTGGACAACGCCGACGAATTTGCCATTTGTGTTTTCGGTCACGATGGCGAATAATGGTTTCGTCCCGAGCAACGCCACGACACTCGTACAGCAAGCCATTGTGGGGGCTTTCAGCGGGGCCGATGGAGGTCCGGCGGTTAAAATTGGGCAGACTGTCTATTCCCTTCGCTTTGCATCGGCAGGCGTTTATCGCGGGTCGTTTTACGCTACTCTTGGAAAGCTCTGGCCGAATGCGCAAGTCGTTTCCGTTTCCATCGGCTCGACGAATGCGCCGGGCGCGAGTTTCTCGGCTTCGATGTCCGGAACAAATATGACTGTCACTGCGATTACGACGGGAACGATTGCGGTAAATCAATCCATTCTCGATCTTTTGGGCTTCGTTTTGGCGGGAACACTCGTCGTCAGTCAAAGCAGCGGCACAACGGGAGGAATAGGCGTCTACGTGATCAACTACGCGCAAACGGTTTCTTCCGAAGTTATGTATGGCGTCGTGGCAACGTTATCGGAAGCCACTGTTAATATTAATCAATTCCCAGCAATAGCTGCGGCTAACGTGTTTTTCTTAACCGTATGACCGGGCCTCCCTATCCTCTCACGCCAGCGCCAGGATCGAATGCCGTAGGGCAATCGTTCCAAATCGGCATAGGGCCGATTGGCACGATCCCGGCATTTGATGTTTGGGATACGATTGCGTCTCAGTATGCCAACTCGCCAATCCTCACGGGTCTTATCCAAGCGTGGGATGCTGCGATTGATCCAACGGAAACTTTGGATCAATTCTACGATCATATTTGGAACCCTGAGACGTGCGACAATTATGGCCTCGACGTATGGGGTCGGATCGTAGGTTTGAGCGGGCGCGTGATCCAAATCACGGGGCCGGTCTTTTTCGGTTTCCAAGGCAATCCGAATGCGGTCGGTTTCAATCAAGCGCCGTTTTACAATGGGGCGGGCATAACCACGAATTACACGATGAACGATGATCTTTTCCGTCGTGTCATTTTCGCCAAAGCCCTTGCCAACATCGGAAATACTTCGATCCAATGGCTGAATAAAATCTTGCTTACGTTGTTTTTCGGGCGCGGAAATTGTTGGGTGCAGGACGCGAGCCCGCCTCCGGTTTCGACGTTCTTCGGGTTTCTCGGAAATCCAAACGCGACAGGCTTCAATCAAGCGCCATTCTATTATCCATCTTTCGACAACCCCATGACGATGAATTACATTTTCACTTTTCCGTTAAGCGCCATTGATATTGGGATTATGAATTCCGGCGTTATTCCCAAACCTCCCGGCGTCATGTCGGCAATCTCGATAGTCTGAAGGACGATATGCAAGCCTCGCAAGTCCCGATCAAAATCCCGACAATTTGGGCCAATCTCGCGCCGGCTGGAACTGGCGTGATCACAGTTCCGATCCCGTCTCAGATTGGCATTACGCCAGATGCCGCAAGTTGGACCGATGGTTTTCCGCCGGCGACAGCGCAATCCGGCGGATACCCTCGCATTCAAGATGCCAATGGCGGCATTCAAATGATTTCCGCGTGGGCAAAATGGCTCGCGGCAGGCGGTCCGATTTATTATGACGCGACGTTTTCCGGCGCTATCGGCGGCTATCCATCCGGATGCGTTCTCGCCTCGGTCGCAACGCTGGGGAACTTCTGGATTTCCACGGTCGATAATAACACATCGGACCCTGACACGGGCGGCGCGAATTGGACTTCCGGAAGCCTCTTAGTTCCTGGAAAGTGGCTAAATTTCCAGAGCATCACGACGACGGGAACATACACACCGTCGACTGGGACAAATACCGTCGTTTATATCGCCGTGGGAGCGGGCGGCGGGTCCGGCGGTGGCGGGTCGACGAATAGTTCTCAAATCGCGATTGGCGGGTNNGGCGGCATTACGAGCGGCCGATGTCCCGTGGCATCGGTATCGGGCCTTACTATCACGATAGGCGCTGCCGGGGCCGCCGGGGCCGCAGGGGCCAATGCGGGAGGCAACGGCGGTAATACCAGCATCGGGTCGGTCGTTACGGCTATAGGAGGCCTAGGAGGCGGCGCGGGCACTGCCGGCGCTACGGCCATTCAAACGCCTACCCGTGGCGGAATAGGGATTTACACGGGGACTTTGCTTTACGCCATCGCTGGCGTTTTGGCGGACGTTGGCCAAGGCGTTTTGGCGTCAGGCTTCTTCTTTTCCGGTTCTGGGGGGTCTAGCCCCTATGGCTCTGGAGGCGGCCCTAGACAGGGCAACCAAGTGGGCCAAGCCGCTCTCGGATATGGGAGTGGCGCATCGGGGGCGTGCGTCGCCGCGTCGTCATCCGCGCTTGCGGGCGCGGCTGGGTCGCCTGGGATCGTCCTCTTGTACGAATATTCGTGAGGATCGCCATGAGACTTTTCGTTTTCGCGCTTGCGATTTGCGCGTCGTCAACGTCGGCTTTCGCGCAATCCGCGCCGAAAAATCCGCCGTTTACGTATGGAATGGTCCCGACAAATGGACAATGGATCAATTGGTTTGAGCAAAAACAGGACTATCTCGGGTATACGCCGTTTTCGATCAACGGAGGGCATCTTCAAGGCGAATTATGGATATATCCATCAAGCACAAGTCAATCTGGATTAAATATAGGGCTAGGAGCACAACCGTCTAGCCCGCTGGATGGGGACGTATGGATGACAAGCGCTGGTTTGTTTTATCAAACAAGCGGTATTGTTTATGGTCCTGTCATTGCTTTGAACCCAAATGTGAATTATTTTAGCGCGCTATCTTCGCCATTGCCGCTCTTACATGAAGGAACGGGGGGGACTTTAACGTTTAGCGGCCAAATGACCGTCAATGCAGACTACATGCAATTGCTGGCCGGCGATGCGAGCCTTTATACGTCCGTCATCGTCACGGGAACGCCGACGACGGGCCAATCTCCCGGCATCACCGCGACGCTGAACGGCACGGCTTACACGATCACGACTCCCGCCACGACGGGCCAAACCAATCAGCAAGTCGCGCTCGCCATCTGCAACGCGATGATCGCCAACACTACCTTGATGACCGCGCTATCGAATTTCCACGGCGCCGACATCTTTGGTTACAGTCCGGTGGAAACCGGATGCGCGAACCAAGTGGCGAACGGGAATTTCCGGCTAGATTGGCCCTACGGACCTTCGAATAGCATCGCCGCGATCTCGACGGCGAACAGCACGGTGTCTGTGGTCGGAGCCTATCTCGGGACGGGTACGCCAAAAATGGACGGCGGCCCGATTTTCCAACTCCGCCGCGATTACACGTTCGGGTATGTCGCGGCCATTGGAGACCAAGGGCCTTACATCAATTTTCAGCTTGGCAATTTTGGCGTCGGCGTGGCGGCGGGAGGCATTACGCAAACGGGGTATATCCAAGAGTTAGTGTCCAGCAACACGCAAAATTCGGTCGCGATGCACTTTGGCACTATCGTCAACGGCACGACCGCAGATCGAATGATTATCGGCAATGGCATTTATACGCCAGGGACACAATGCCCCAGCGACCAAGGAGCGGACAACATTACCGCTTGCGCATTTCAGTCCGTGTTGTTTCAACTCAATGCCGTAAATGGAGCGTTCGTTGCTGGCAAAGGCCCAGGAGGCAGCATATTCATCAATTCGTCCGCTCAAATGCAGATGAATAACCTTGCGAACGGGTTTTATTTTTTGGATCATACGGGGACAAATGCCGTGTATAACATCACCGATGCTGGCGTGTTTACGATGACGAGCACGTTCATTTTGAAGTCCTATACAATCGGCACGCTCCCGGCATCTTGCACGGCTGGCAGTAAAGCTTTTGTTACCAATGGCGTCGCGTCTCCTGGGTTTTGGCAAGTGCCGTCGACGACGGGCTCGACAGCCGACGAGGTGTTTTGCATTGGCAGCAGTTGGGTCTATGGTTAATCCGAAAGGAGTTTTGTAATGAAATTCGCCTTTGTATTTTGGACGATCTTCGCCGCCATGACGACGACCGCATTAGCAGCCGATTTACCTAACAATCCAGATATAACGCTGAAGGCTTCCGAGTTGCAGGCGCTCATCAACGCGGCAGTGGCGAACCACGATGCTGAAGCGGCTTTGAAGAAAGTCAACGAACAATTGAAAATCAAAACCGTGCCAAATACGCCTCCCGCGCACGACGCTATAGGCGTCAATCCTGAGCATCCAGTCGTTGATGCGCCCGCAAATCCACAGACCAAGCCATGAAAAAAAATTCTATTAACCGTTATATCGGTTTGCTTGTTGACATCTTCTCATTTCGCACGAGCTTATCAGGATTCTTTCGGCGGTCCTCCTGTTCCCGGCGTCGTGCCATTGATGGCGCGAATGGCACGACGGGTTCGTGCCCTAGCACTTGGACGCATTTCCGCGTTCCCGACAAATCCTATTTATTCATGCGAGCACTCGACAACGTACCACTATGCATCAAACGACCCCGCGTGTGGGGGCGATACAGTGATAGGATTGTTAGGCTATGCGCTTGCGAATTGATGGCCTTACATTATCGGCGTTTTTTGTCGCGGGTTTCGCATCGCCCGCGCTCGCGCAAGATTTCGCTACAACGCCCAACACGTATGCGCGCCCTGTCGCGCCGATCATCGGATGTCCGCCTGGGGGCGGAACGTGCGCGGGGCCGGTATCCGCCACCAATCCGCTTCCATCGTCCGATGTCAATAACGTCGCGTTCGCGGGCGCGATAACGATGACTGTCGGGACGGTTTATGCCTATCAACGTAGCGTCGGCGTGCTTGCGACTGCGGCTGGCAATGTCGTGTTTCAGTTTCCCGACGCCTCGACATTGACGCTCCCGGTCTACATCGGCTGGCAAACTTTCCCGTTCGAATGCACGGAAATCGTCTCGGCGGGCACGACGGCGACCGCAACCTACTATAACATGAAATAAGAATGATGTTCAAACGGTTCATCATCGGTTTGTTTTTGACGCTGGCGATCATCTCGTCAGCGTTTGCCGTTCCGCAAAGCTATCCTGCCGTTCCGTTCCCCGTTCCGCTTGGCTTAGGTGGCACGGGCGGGACAACGGCAGCGACGGCGCGCACGGCACTCGGCGCGGCGGCTAGTGGGACAAATTCAGACATTACGGGGTTGTCGGGCGTTCTCAGTTTCGTAATGCCGCTGGGGACATTGCAGCATGATTTTGACACGACCGTGCCCGTGGCTGGATACATAGCACAAGGCTCTAGCAGTAGCCCAATTACAAACCCAGCGTTGGGATCGACGTTCTCAATTACGCGGTATCAAAATCT
>QGNH01001723.1_pt1 | contig 10426 bp, 14 predicted proteins | sample 1735481 | NCBI WGS metagenome assembly QGNH01 (sample SAMN09239004, study PRJNA386568) | Viral metagenome, whole genome shotgun sequencing project. | reverse complement strand
ACCTGTTATCTTCCGTGGGACGGCGGCACAAAGCAGCTTGGCACTGGACGATCAATCGAAGAGCTGATGCGCGCTAAGGGCTTCAAGGTCCAAGTCAACCGGCAGACGAACGTGGCAGATGGCATCAACGCGGTGCGGACGATATTTCCGCAGCTGTACTTTGACGCGGGGCTCTGTTCGGACGGCCTAGGCTATCTCAGGCGCTACCAATGGGGTCCGGTAACAGCTCTGGGCGTGGCAAGGCGCGAACCGCTGCACGATGATGCGAGTCACCCAGCAGACGCGCTCCGTACGCTGGCAATGGGCATCAAAGAACCGACAGGCCCTAAACCGCAACAGAAGCAAAGACCGGCGCTGGCGTCGGCGTGGAGTTGAGATGGCAAAGTTAGCCGCAGCAGAACGTAATGCAATTCTCAAGAGCGAGTTTGGGCTCCCCAGCTCGCGCAAATACCCCATGCCAGATCGTGCTCATGCCGCGAATGCGAAGGCGCGCGCGACCCAGATGGTGGCGAAGGGTAAGCTGTCCAGCGGGGCTGCAGCCAAGATCCGCGCCAAGGCGAATCGGCTACTCGGCGAGTAATAACCAGTTTGGTACACAAAGGAGAATCATGGCGAAAGAACATCGTGAGATCAGGCGAATGGAGATTGAGCCAGCCGAAAACGGGGGCCATACTGTCACTCATAACTACAAGGAGCGGCCGCGTCATAGCTCGAAGATGGGCGTCATGCCTGGCTATGAAGAGCCGGAGCATCATGTCTTTGGGCCGGCTGAGGGCCACGAGATGCTGGCACATATCGCCAATCATCTGAGCATCCCTGAGGGCAAAGAGAAGGCCGAGCCTGAGCGGGAAGAGGAAGAAAAGGAGGCCGAAGAGTAATGGCTTGGACCGCTCCAAAAATTCAGGCCATGCTTCTGCACACCGCGGCCCCGAAACTGGCGGAGCCTCCTAAGCTACGGCTGAGCAGTCCCCCTAGTCGCCAACCCTCGCCGCGCGCGGCCGGATCGCAGGAGCATACCAGCTATGGCGGTCGTTGATCTCGGTGGAATCCGCGATGAGGCGGACTTTCTCAAAGCCTCGCTCAAGCGCATGGGCCTGGAGCCGGATATTGCCAAAGCAATCGCTCAGATGGGGCGTCTGGTGCGCGATCATAAGCATTTTGAGCGGCTGCTGACCGAGGTAGACGGGGAAATTCGTCAGGAACTATATGAATCGCTCCGCCCGCACCTGAGGTTCGAGGCTAAGCCCCTTGACTGGTACGTTTCGCAGGCCGGACAACGTGCAGAGCGCGAACAATGGCCCACGCTGGGTGAAAACGGACACTTGCAGGCGTTCAAGCCCGCCGCAGACGTGTCTTCGACTATCAAAGATGCCGAGAATGCCATCGCTAAGTCGCTGGCAGAGCGAACACTTACTTTGGTTTGTGGAAAATGCACAAGAACGGGCATCTTTTACGCAGTTGGCGAGGAAACGAACGTGGATGTGATCCTGAAAGCGCGTCGGGATGGATGGATTTACGACTTCAAGCATGAACCGCCGCGGGAAATATGCCCTGAATGCCCCACCGCACTGAGAACGACCTCGAATGGCTGATAAAGATCCCGACCTCGGTACTGGAAATGACGCGCTGCTGAAGCGTATCCGCGAACGCTACCGCTATGGCATGGAGAAGTGGCGGAAGAACCGTGAAGAGGGCCAGAAGAATATCCGCTACATCTCCGGAGACCCATGGGATGACGAAGATAAGCTGGCCCGTAAGGGTCGGCCAACTGTTTGCGCGGACGAGCTGAATCAGTACGTCAACCAGGTGTGTAACACTGCCCGCCAGAACCCCCGCGGCATTAAAGTAGACCCGGCCGGCAATAATGCCACTGACGAGCTGGCAGAGTACCGCGAGAACCGCATCCGGGCGATTGAATATGGCTGCAATGCGAGCCGGGTCTATATCGGCGGCCTACAAGGCGCGGTAGAGCGCAACCTGGGCTTCTGGAAGGTCAGCAGGGCGTATGTGGATGATGAAACCGATGAGCAGGAAATCCTGATCTTGCCGATCATGAACCCAGACGCAGTGCTTATTGATCCTGATTACAAAGAACTTGACGGCTCAGATATTGAATGGGCGTTTGAGTTGGACCGGATGCCACTCAACGAGTTTGAGAGAATGTTTCCAGACGCTGAGAAGGTCAGTTTCGCCGCAGCAGACTTTGGGGAGGACAGCAGTCTCTGGTATGACGGGAAATCGATCCTGATTACCTCTTATTGGGAGGTCGAGTACAAAAAGAAGAAGGTGGGCAAGAAAGAGCGCACTGTCCAAGCGCGCACGATTTGCCAATATATTACCAACGGGGTCGAAATCTTGCAAAAGGGCGATATCCAGCCTGGGCCGTATATTCCCATTGTGCCAGTGTTCGGCAAGGAATTATGGATCGAGGATGGCGGCGTCCCTGAGCGCGTACTGTTATCGTTAGTATCCCTGGCGCGTGATCCGCAGAAGGCGCTTGCGTATGTGATGAGCGCGATGTTGGAAAATGTAGGCCAGCTTCCCAAGACGACTTACATTGGTGCCAAAGGACAATTTGAGTCAGATTCCGAGGCTTGGGGGACCGTCAACACGGTTTTCCACCCCACGATCCAATATGATCCGATTGTGGACCCAGCTAGTGGGCAAACGTTGCCACCTCCGCAGCGCACGCCGCTGACTCCGGACTTCCAGGCTTACGCTACGGGCGTCGATATCTGTCACCGGGCAATCCAGTCCGCTATGGGCGTGGCGCCGCTACCTACCGCCGCTCAGCGCCAAAATCAAAAGTCGGGCGTAGCTCTTGAAAAGATCCAGTCCGAGCAAGCGATTGGCAGTTATCACTTGGTGGATGCTTACGACCAGGCAATTAAGCTCACTGGGCGGATTATCAACCATTGGCTGAGCGAGACGGACCTGGGCCAGACGACCAAGCCGGTGCGTCTAGCGGACGGAAAGCACAAGTTGGTGCAGATCAATAGCGACGAGCCTATCGAGGATGGGGATCACACCTACCACTTTCCCATTGAGGACGACAAGGGACGCTATCAGGTCACGATCAGCAGCGGCCCATCTCACGAATCGCAGCGCGAAGAGGGTTCTGAATTCGTCGATACGTTGATGGGGAACCTGAAGAACCTTCCGCTTGCGCCCCCGCAGATGCAGAAGTTGATGGCGCTAGGTATTCGGCTGAAGCAGTTAGGGCCGTTGGGGGATCAGATGGCGGATGCGATTGATCCACCGAACCAGGGCGCGCAACAGCAGCAGCAATTTGCGCAATTGCAGGCGCAATCTCAGCAGCAAGGAGAGCAGATGCAGAAAATGCAGGCTGTTTTGCAAAAGCTGATGATTGAGCGCGAAGGCAAGGTTATTGAGCAGCAAGGTAAGGCGCAAGTCGTGCAGATGCAGGAAGCTACCAAGTTAGCTGTAGCTCAGATGAATGCCAGCAAGGATATTCATGAGGGCATTGCTGACCGCGAGATCGATGTTTATCAGTTACTGCACGGCTCTGCGCACGAGACGGCCATGCAGGCTCAGGATCAGCAGCACCAGCAGCAGATGGGGCAGCAACAGGTACAGGCCCAGTCGCAGCAGAGTGCGCAGGATGCGGCGCAGCAGCAGTCCGCGCAGGCCCAACAAGTTTCCGCTACTCCGGCGCAAGGAGAATCAAATCAGTAATGAGGTTCAATCATGGACGTAGAACAAGCGGCTCCGTCATCCGCACCGGTAGCAATCGAAATTCCCCGCAGCGGAACCAGCGAGTATGCCGAATGGCGCCTCAGCGGAACCCTGCCGGAAAAGCCAAGTTCCAAGCCTGAAACTGCGGATACGGCTTCCGCTGACACGTCGAAAGAGACGACTTCCGAGGCTGCAAAGCCTGAAATTGCCCCCGGCACGGAACCGGGCAAAACTACGCAGGAGTCACGCCGGAAACCCGGCGCGGAAGCTCGCATTGGTGAATTGACCGCGAAACTCAAGCGAATCGAAACGGAACTGGAAGAAGCGCGCAAGCCTAAATCGACGCAAGCGGAACCGTCACCCGCAAAGGCAAGTGAGCCCACAGCACCCCAGACTTACCAGGAATGGCGAAAAGCCTTCAAGCCTACCGAATGGGCGAACAAGTACGCAACCGACAATCCGCAGGCGACTTGGGAAGACATTATGGCGGCACAGGCGGACCACCTGGCAGATGTGCGGGACCAGTATCGTGAACGTGAGCAGCAAGTTACGCAGTTGCGCCAAACGGTATCTCAGAAGCTCGAAGAGGCCAAAAAGCGTTACCCGGACTATGAATCCGTGGCAGCGCCGGTCGTTCGGGAGCTTTTGAAGCCGGATGTTCCGCGCGAAGTGTTTTCGGTAATGAATGATTCTCCAGTTCTGGCGGATCTGCTCTATACGATTGGTGGAACCGAGGAAAGCAAGGCGGATTTTCTCGCCGCCTGCCGCTCGAATCCCTCTAAAGCGCTGCGTGTTGCCCTGCTGATGGAGCAGGAGATCATCGCAGAGCTTGCGAAGGGCAAGAGCGCCACGGAATCCACCATACGCAATGAGCAAGGTCAATTTGTAGCGCCAGAACCTAAAGGGTCAATAACTCCCGCCAAGAAAAGCCCAGAAAGCGCCTCAGAGCCGCCGATTGAAATCAACCATCGCGGATCAGGGCCAGTCGATGAGACTGGAAGAGCGTTCAAAGCCGGCGATTTTCGGGCGTTCAAGCGCGCCGAAGATGCCAAAGATATGCGGCGCCGCCGCGGAGCTTAACCAATGGCAGGCAACAATTTTCTAAATACGCAATGGGTATCGATGAAGGTACTGCGCCTCTTGCTCAACAAGCTGGTAGTCGCGGAATACTTCAACCGTTCATGGGAAAAGGACTTCGAAAAGGAATTCGCGCCCGGCTCCCAGGTAACGGTTAAATTCCCTCAGCGCTTTACGGTGTCCGATGGCATGGGCTACCAACCGCAAGGGATCAACCGTCTGCAAACTGCCGTCAATCTCAATCAATGGCTTCAGGTTGCTTTCGAGTGGGACGACTACGAACAGGCTGTCAAGTTGGAGCGTTCGGAGGAGGAGCTCGAAGATCAGTATTTCGAGCCAGCAGCCGCCGCTCTTGCGCAGGAATGCGACTCGCGCTGCGCCAAATGGGCTTACCAGAATGCCAGCATGACCGTGGGTGCTCTCGGAGTTGACCCAACCACCGTCCAGACCTACTACCAAGCCCGCCAGCGCCTCGAAGAAAACGCGGCCGGCGTCCTTGGCAAGCGTGCGATGCTGATTTCTTCGAGCATGATGACTTCGCTCGGGACCAACATCACCAACATCTTCCACCCTGCCGATGAAATCGATCAGATGTGGAAAGAAGGCACCATCGGCAAGTTGGGCGGCGCGACATTCTATGAGTCGCAATCGCTCTACTCCCACACGGCAGGCACCTGGGCTGCGTCCGTAGTGGTTTACGGATCAAACCAGAGTGGAACCTCGTTAGTCATCACGGCCACGGCAGGCGACACCTTCAATGTGGGGGACAAGTTCTCCATCTTGAATGTGAATACCGTTAACCCGATGACTCGCCGCGTTCCTGGCCACGCTACAAACAAGGTCTTCACCATCACCCAGGCGCTTACGGCTGCCGGCGGCGTGGGAGCGGACACGATCAACTTCCTGCCCCCGATCTACGGGCCGGCCTCACAGTACCAGAACGTGGACGCGCTGCCGGTTAGCGGCGTGGCACTCACTCTCTGGCCTGGAACCACAGCCCCTAATGGGAAGGTCGGCACGGTTGGCCTGAACCTGACTCGTGACGCTTTCGCTTTCGTCGGCTCGAAACTGTACTCGCCGAAGGCAGTTGAAGAGAGCGGATCGGCTCAGGACCCCGATACCGGCCTCTCCGTCCGCAAGGTCAAGGCGTGGGACCCCGTGCGCAGCGTCCAGGTGAACCGCATGGACTCACTTTTCGGCTTGGGCAACCTCTATCAGGATAACGGCGCAGTCGCCGTGGCAGGAGCGTAACCATGAGCACAATTCCAGCAACAGCCAATTTGCATCCGATTGCTGATTACACCCCGGAGAAGCAGTCACCGAGTTTTTCCGGCCTGATCAATCAGCAACTTACGCCTACCACGATTATCGGCGCCGGGGTTACGCTGACCCCTGCGCAGATACTCGCAGGCCTTATTCTGCGCGATACCAGCAGCGGTGCAGTGTCGGATGTCCTTCCGACCGCCGCGCTTTTGGTTCCGCAGATTGAGGCGGCTGCGGTGGGCACAACCATCCGTTTCATGATCCGCAATATCTCTGCCGGAGCGGGCACCTTGACGCTTTCGGCAGGAACGGGCGGAACATTGACCGGCACGTCAGCCACAAGCGCGATTCCGTATCTCCATCAGGAAGAGTACCTGTTGGAAGTTACGGCAATCGGCCAAACCCCGACCTATTCTATTTACGGGCTCGGACTCGTCACGTTCTAAGCATTAGGGGAGCTTTCGGGCTCCCCGCCCTTTTTCTTATGCCAATTCCAGAACCCGGCAGTATTCGTCGATCTAATCTCACGAAACAGCAGCAGCAAGATCAACTTGCTGCGATCTATGGAGTTACTATGCCAACTCAGCAGCTGAGCGAGCAGGAAGTTGCTCACATGCGGCAGATTCTTGCCCAGCACGATTCAGAACACAAGCCGATGCAGGTTTTTGACCTGAACAACCCGCCTAAGGAGCAATACCATTTCCAAAAGTTCCCGATGATGCTCTACGACCATGCAAACAGCCATTCGGCCTACGACGAGGAGCGGCCATCGCGCGTTGGCATGGGGACTGATACCTTCCATGTGCCAGCAAAGGTTATTACGCTTGTCGTCGAGACTGAGGAGCAGCTTCAGCGGGCGCTGGGAGACGGTTGGAGTGAAGAAGCGCCGGAATTCCGCGAAATGCCCAACGAGCATTTGTCGGCAAAGCTGGCGGCGGAAGCGGAGAAGGTGCAGGAGCAGATTGACGCACGGCGCCGAGGCCCTGGCCGGCCCCGCAAGGAAGTAACTGAGGCGGCATAATGACCGCCCTGGATATTGTCACAGACGCATTGATGGAGTTGAACGTAGTCGCCCAGGGGGAGACTGCGCAGCCCGGAGATGCGTCTTTTGGTTTGCGGAAGCTCAATCGCCTACTCGATAACTGGGCTGCGCGGAAGGTCTACATCTACAATGTGACTTTCCCGACATTTACGCTGGTTGCCGGTCTATCCCCGCATACGATTGGGCCGAAAGCGCAGATTACTCAGAGTTCGAGCAATGGAATAGTTGCTACCTACATCGCGCAGAACAATTTCGTAAATGGGCAGTCGGCCACGATCCCAAACTCCACGAATGGACTCAGCGGGACTGGGAATGTCCAATCGGCAACGGCAGCAAAGTTCAGTATTCCGCTCATTAGAGCTGCTGTTGCTCTGGCGGCCGATACCGGCAACGCGGTTTTGGCGGGGAGTGCTCTTCCAACCTTCGCCACCCCCAACATGGGTCAGCGCCCGCAGCGTATCGAGGCTGCAAGCCTTATTTTGACCGATCAGACGCCTAATGTGGAAATCCCGATAAATATCAGGGATGACGACTGGTGGATGAACAATCGCATCAAGGCTCTCGAGAGCAACGTTCCGACCGATCTCTATTATTCGACAGATTTTCCGAACGGAGGGCTCTATTTCTGGCCTGTGCCGAATTATAACTACGGCGTGCGGCTTGAGATTTGGGGATCAATTCCGCAATTCCCAGCGCTGAACTACGTTTTCAGTCTTCCGCCTGGCTACCAAGACGCAATCACCATGAATCTGGCGCGCACAATGGCCGGCGCATTCTCTGCGCAGTGGTCGCAGCAGCAGGAGAGCAGTTGGGTTCTGGCCATGAAGGCGGTCGAATCAAATAATGCCAAGTCGCCACGGGGAGTGACAGGCGATGCCGGGATGCCTGGGATCGGCACTCATGGCGGCTTCAACTATTACGATTCGCTGCCGAGGTAACTGACAAATGGCTCGATTTTCATTCTGCGGACCAACGTACCAGTCGCAGTCGATCATCGCTGACTGTCAGCGGACGTTCAACTTCTACCCTGAAAGCGACGAGAGTGGCCAAGGCAAGTCGCAGATGCCTATGTATTGCACTCCGGGGCTCGCGCTGTTCGTTGAGCTGCCAACAAACCCCGTGAGGGGGCTGCTGGAGATCAATGGGCGGGCCTTCGCGGTGGGTGGATCGAAGCTCTACGAGATTCTGAGTGGCGGCACAGCCACCGAACTTGGCGACGTGGGGAACGACGGCAACCCGGTAACGATGGTCACTAATGGCACAGCCGGGAATCAGGTATGCGTCTGTTCTGCCGGAAACCTTTACGTTTTCAATCTGAAAACCAGTACCTTTACCATTGTGCCCCCGCTTGAAGGAACGCCTTCCATGGTTGAATGGTGCGATGGATATGGGATCGCGTTGCTGGCTAATTCCAACAAGTTTCAGGTATCGAACTTGGAAGATATGACAACCTGGAATCCGCTGGGCGTTCAGCAGGTTTCCGTATTCCCCGAGAATGTCGGCGCAATCAAGCAGGCGTTTCGGCAATTATTTGTCCTGGGAATTGATGGACACGCGCAGATCTACTACGACTCCGGAGCGAACCAATACACTCCGTTCGATGTAATCTCCGGCGCATTCATGGAACAGGGCATCAGCGCGCCGAATTCCATATGTGTGCTGGACAATACGCCTTTCTGGATTGGCGGCAACAAAAATGGAGTGGGAATCGCATGGCGCGCGAATGGTTATTCACCACTGAGGATTTCAAACCATGCGATAGAAACTGCCTGGGCGACCTATCCGCAGGGCAGCGCGGACGCTGTTGGCTATGCCTATATCGACCAAGGGCACACATTCTGGGTGCTACGTTTCCCGAGCGCGAACGGCGGCCAGGGAGCGACGTGGGTATATGACGCCGCTACGCAGATGTGGCATGAGCGTGGGTACTGGATTCAGCAGGGAGTAACGGGATACAGCGCGCATCTCTCGACTTGTCACTGCTACGCTTTTGGACAGCATTTAGTAGGCGATTGGAATAGTGGCAACATATATACCATGTCGATTACCATTCTCGACGACAATGGGAAACCGATTCGCCGCTTCCGCCGCGCCCCGCATATTTCGAGTGAGCAACAGCGTATTTTCCACCAGCAGATGCAGATCGATATGGAAGTTGGAGATGGCCCCAGTCCGCCACTTGTAGATGCGAACGGCGATCCCCGCGATCCTCAAGTAATGTTGCGTTGGTCTGACGATGGCGGCCGCTCATGGAGCAATGAGCATTGGATTGGCGCTGGGCAAGTGGGAACCTATCGCACCCGCGTTCTCTGGAACCGGCTTGGCTACTCCCGCGACCGTGTTTATGAGATGGCGGTCAGCGACCCGATTACCTGGCGGGTCGTAGATGCCTACTTGAAGGCTTCGCCTGGATTTACAGAGCCAACCGAGCGGTATGCTAAGCAAATCGCAAAGATGACTTAAGATGACGCAATCTAACACCTTCGTATTAGCTCGCGCCGCTGCCGTCAACCCAGATGGAACCCTTACATGGGCCGGATTGCAGACGTTTCTTGTCTGGAACACGCAACTCCAGAATGGGCTAAGTACCGAGGGAAATCTAATTAGCGCCCTCGCGCAACAAGTAGCGATCATTGGCAAGCAAGGGACGATTGGCACGATCACGCAGAATATCGATGCAAATGGCGTCATTACTGCTGACGGAATCGATTTCTCCCGCATATATAAGAATCAAAATATCGATTACATCGCGGACGGGACCGGTAGCCCTCTTGCGGGCGGTAAGATCGCATTTCTAGCACTCTCGAATCCGCTCACAGGTAATGTTCTGGAGTGGGATGGAGCGAGTTGGCAGTGGGTAGCGCGCGCTCAGACCCAGGCGCCTACATCTCATGAATGGCTGGCAAGCTACGACCAAGCAACAGGAAACTTTACCCAATCGCAGCCCGCATTCTCGGATATTAGCGGGACCGCAGCGAAAAGTCAGATAGGGACTGGAACGCCGCTGGCGGGCGAATATGTAGACGGCGGCACGGGGGCTTGGACCCCCCTTCCGGGCGGATCAGGGCCAAACTTTGCCGACAATGAGATCCTTGCAGGCAGCGGTACGGCGTGGACGTTTGCCAATGCGCCTATATCCGCGCTTCCGGCTTCGACAAGCGTTCATCTCTACGCGCAGGAATACAACGGTGGTCCGTTTGTTCGCTTGCCGCCGAGCGCGATTACTTCGATCACAGGAACTGCAATGGTAACCGCAGCATCTTGGACGGCGGGGGCTTTGATGGCAGACTACAGGTATTGAAGGAGATTTTCATGAAAAAGTTTCTTTCGCTTCTCGCGATCACCGGC
>QGNH01000810.1_pt2 | contig 10426 bp, 21 predicted proteins | sample 1735481 | NCBI WGS metagenome assembly QGNH01 (sample SAMN09239004, study PRJNA386568) | Viral metagenome, whole genome shotgun sequencing project. | reverse complement strand
TCGGGGCACAGAAGGGAGAAAGTGTGTATAATGAATGCGAATAAAGAAGTGAACGGAAAGGGCTTCGAGTTAGAGGTTCTGACGGACGAGAAGGGCCCCGCACATTGTATAAAATGCAGCGGGTCTAAATCCTTCGAGGAGGTGGCCGAGATCATCTGCGCTTGGGGGTTCGTAAATGAGCCGGGGACGTTCTTCTACCCACCGAGTCGAGTCGTCGGCGTGCGTCTTCTGAGGAGACAAGAGAACTAGCATGTGCCTTTACTGTATGCTCCCCGATTGGGGGAACCGATGGGTTCCCTTTCCGAATACACCTCCGTACGTTCCAAGTCCGATCGACCCCTGTCCGTACACAACTTCCCCCGCCCCGCGCCCCACGGTATGGTCTAGGGAGATGCTCGTGGCGTTTGAGGACATCTCTGAGGGGGTGCGTAGACTCGAAGAGGCTGCCGGAGGAGGGCGCTGCCGCGAAGCGGACCCGTCGAAGATGAACTTCTTCCGCGAGATTCGGGAGAAACTCGACGAGATGGAAAGGGAGGAGACAAAGCCGCCGTTCCCGAATACACCGGAGAAAGGCGATGACCTCTCCACCAAAACAAAACCAACCTCGACCGCCGCTTCGGCCACGTTCCCTGCAAACCCCCCGAGGGTCCGGTTCCATTGGGAGAAGTCTGGATACGGGCGAAATGACGGTGGGAGCGTAGGGTCATTGAAAGGGTTGTCGATAGGGTCATCGGCGGGGTTGTCGGAGGAGTACAACCCGTCGTGGACCTTGAAGAGGACGGAGCCGCTCGTCCTACACCCCAGCGACTGCGGCTGCCCTCAGCACGCTCCTTTCCTAGAAAGAGAGATCGCATGAAGCGTCGTGTTCTCAAACGCAACACCAGGTCCAAGCCGAGAGTCGGCGACATCGTCGAGTTGACGTGGCACGACGCCTTCCTGCTGCGCTGTTACCGGGAGAACTACCACCCCGCTCTGTGTAAGACGACGGGAACGCTTACGTCTATCTGGCCGGAGGGCTATGCCGTCGCCCACACGATCACCGACAAAGAGCAGCCTGAAGACATTCTGCACGTTCCGCGTGAGATCGTACGAAGCATCGTCGTCCTCAGACGAGGCTCGCCCTCGTGAGTCCAGAACTCCTCAAGTACCCCCCGGAGAATCCCGGCGTCGTCGGCGTCGTCGGCGTCGGCATCCACACAATCGAACACAAGAAACATCGGTATCCCACAACGGGGGATTGGCTGTACGACCCCTCCTGGGGGTACGTTGAGGTTCGTACTTCGAGGACGGCGGACTGGCGTGAGTCGATGTGCGTCGCGGTCCACGAACTCATCGAGGCGTTGCTGTGCGTCCAGCACGGCGTCGACCCGAAGGCCGTCGACGAGTTCGACATCGCATACGAAGCGCGCCGCGCACAGGGACTAGAGGACGAGGAGAGTGAGCCCGGCGACGACGTCACAGCCCCGTACTATCATCAGCACCAGGTCGCGATGGTCGTCGAACGTCTGCTCGCGAACGAACTGGGGCTGCATTGGCCGACGTACAATACGAACTTAGGGAAACTAGACGAACCCCCCCTCGACGAGACTTCCGGCACCGCGGAACAAGTAGGTAAAGGCTTCGCGCCCGTCGGAGTGGAGAACCAGTAGGTGCCCAAGATGAAGAGTGCCACCCCCAAGGCGAACCTCCAGGTCGAGATGCCGACGACGATGGTCGCCGCGCTTGACCTCATTGCAAAGAGCGCTCGCCGCGGCGAGGGGGTGACGCGCTCACATCTCGTGCGCGCCGTGCTCGCCGAGTACATCGAACTTAAACTCGGCCCCGACCTCCGTAACGCCATCGCCGCCTGGGACAAACACGGAGGCGACGTGCTCATGGAGTTCATGCGGCAGACTGTTCCTCCCGTCATGGCAGAGGTTGGGCATGACCCTCTCAACGATCGGATGTACGCGCCGCAAAACGAGGCCGACCCCCTGAACAAGGCCCTTGAGTTTGAGGCGCAGCACAAAGCAGAGGGTGGAAGGCAGAACCACGGCCGACGTCCCCCGGGTGGAGACTACTCCCGAAATCATCCTTTGGGAACGGAGCCGGAGTTCGTGCAGGAGGCGGGCATCGCGCCGCCGAACCCTACGCCGGAGGAGTATCTCAAAGAAGACCCGAGCCGTAAGTACGAGCCGCTCCCCGAACACTTCCCGTTGCGAACGGGCTTCAACCAGTTCAAGCCGTAGAAAGGCTCCTATGTCTGCGTCCGATCGCTTCGTCGGTTGCCCCGAACCTGCCCGACCCCATTGGTCAGAACCTCTTAACGCAACCGTCGAGATGCTCGACGACATTGAGTCGTTAGAGGACTCTGAGGCCTTCGTCTCTCACGATGCGATCGTCATTGCGACGTCGATCATTTCCCTCGGAACGGCGCTTTGTTTAGCGCTCACAGAAGAGCGCTCTCCACGCTCAGCCCCCCCGTTAAGCGCTCAAAGGTGAGCGGTTACGTCGAGGTGTCTCGTAGTGGGTAAGGTCACGATCGACGTTGAGGACATCTTCGACGGTTTCAACGACGTCGAGTTGCCGCGCTACGACCTCAACCCCGACGCGACGGTGACGCAGCACCTTCGGCTGCGTTGCGGGTACGCCATCACGCTCCCTATCAAAGCGGGTGGAGAGACCGCGAGCGGCATCGTCGCTGTGAAACAGGACGGCATACCAACAGGGCTCGCGCTTATCCTCGCCATCTCTCCCTTCCACGTCCCCCCCAAAGGCGACCCGCACATCAACGACGCTCTCCCAAAGGTCGGAGACCTTGTTATGAAGAACCCCTATGCGGGGCAACCGCTCAACGCTCCTTGCATCGGCACCGAACCGTTCGACGGGCTCGCTCCGATGGAGCGCAGCGCCCGCGGCCTGCAACTCCTGGCGATTCGGGACATCAAGGCCATCCTCCCCGACGAGACGGCATGATATGCTAGGGGGAATGAAGACTGTAGACTGGGTGAGGCTCTCAACGTACCTTTCGGGCACCTCGCTCACCGTGCTCATGTTGGCGACCATTAAGGTCTTCCCAATGTACGCTACGCAGGTTGGGCTCATCGTAGCGGCGATCGTGTTCTGTGCGGGGTTCGTGACGAACGTCTTCGCCAACAAGACGGGCGCTCCGGCAACTTCTATCGTCGTAGGAGCCCCGATCGTCCCCCAGGGTACAAACGTGACGGGTCCAGAGACGTTGAGCCTCGGAACGAACACCGTGACTCCACACTCCCTACTCGACGAGCCGACAGTTGGTGCTTCCAACCTCCACGTTGGAGGGCCTTGACTTGTTCTTCACCCCCCACCATGAGATAATCAACCGCAAACTCGATCGAATCCTCGAACTACTCGAAGCGGCCCCCGGACAGTCAAACCCCGCGACGAGAATCACCCTTGCTCTTCCCTCGATCACAAGAAATGGAGCCCTCGTGGCAAACTACGAACTCGCAAACGACACCGTCGCAACCATCTCAATCGTCACGACCGACGCCGCGGGCGCAACCGTCCCGGCTCCGGCCTCAGACGTCTTCTCGGTTACGTCGAGTGCCCCGACAAGCCTCACCGCTGCGATCGGCAAAGACGCAAACGGCAACCCGGCCGTCGTGCTCACGCCGCTCGTGCAGGTCTCCGAAGGCTTGTCCATCACGATCACCGACTCCGCAGGTCTGACTTCAGACGCGCAGGGCATCGACATCGTGCAGGACCTCGCTCCCAAGGCGATCGGCCTGAACCTCACGACTGCCTCCGTAACGGCACAGACCGTTCCGACAGCGCCGGGACCGTAGAGCATGACTCTCCTCTTCTGGCTCTGTACGTTCCTTCTCGTCCTCTCCTCACTCGGGGGAGTGTTCTACAAGGGACCGAACGGTGGGTACTTCGTGAGCGCCGGGGGTATCCTCGTCGTCATCGACCTCGTCCTCCTTGGTTTCAAGGTCTTTGGTCTTCCCGCGTAGGGCAACGTGACCGCGACGATACCCGACTCTCCGCAGCAGAACCTTCTCAACACCGTCACATCCGCTCTCGCGCAGGGCGGAGTGACGGTTCTTGAGGCAGACAAACAAGTCATCCTCACAAAGGCGTACGCGCTCACTTCGTTGACCATCAACAAGGTGACGAACGCCTTCGCGTCGAACGTCCAACCTCACGGCTTCGCGTCGCTCGCGGGGCCTTCCATTCGAGCCGCGCTCGTCAACTCCGAACCTGACCTCGACACGCTCGCAGATCAAGCGGAGGCAAGTGCCTTCGACGAACTCTGCACCTTCCTTCAGTCCCTTGTTTCCAAGTCCTCGAAAGTGTAGAGTGATTCCATGAGTACCGTTGTCGTTCCCCCTGTCATCAAGAGCGCCGCCTCCGACGTTCTGCGCGCCTTCAAACTTCTTGGCGGGTTCCTTACCGCACTCAAGTCGAATAGCGACTACAAGGACTCCATCGGTGTGTTCTCGCCCGCGAAGCCCCCGGACAGCGCCGCCTTCGAGAAGGACTACGACAACGGCAAGGCCGTCATCGTCGGTTCGTTCGGCGTCGAGGACTCTTACGGCTCGTNNACGCTCGCCGGAGAGAACGCCGTGCAGCCGATCACGCCCCCCGTACTCGCTCCGGTTGCTCCGTCAACTCCGAACCCGACGCCCGTTCCCGCCATCGCTCCTGTTCCCCCGAACCCCAACGCCTAGAAAGGACTTTCTCCCGTGAACTTCTCCAACGTCTTTGCGATCTTCTCCCTCGCCTTCCAGTTCTTCACAACGAAAACCGGAACGGTTATCTTCCACTTTGGCGGAAAGACTGAGACTGTCGTCGTCACCGAAGTCGGCGCAGCCAAGCCCATCGGCAGATTCACCCTCGGCGAAGCGGTTACGCTCGCAGAGCAAGTCCTCGCAGGCCAGCCCGGCACGTTCTCCGCTCGCCTCGGCGCGGATGAGTACAGCGTCACGATCACGGTGAGCGCATGAAGCGCGGCATTCGTACCTACATCCCCTGGATACTCACCGTTTTGGGATTCCTGGGATGCACGCTACTCCCAACCGCGGCTTTCGCCGACCAACGCCTTAACGTCGTCCTCACCGCCCCTATCCCCATCTCAACTTCGACGAGTGCGGGCACCGCGGTAGGACTGTCGTACGACGTGTACCGCACGCCGCTCTCGAAGAGCGTGTCGTTTAACGTTGCCCCGTTCGCCTCGATCGGGAACCTCGGTGGGGGGTATCATACCCTCTCGACCGCTGTCGGCGCATACTGTGGCATCGAGTACGCTCGCATCATTATCGGTGCCGGGTACGCTCTACGTCTTGGCTCTCCGACCTCCTTCCACGTCGCGAACAAGGCAACCCCAGTAGTCGTCTTCGGCTATCGGCTTTAGCCCTCCTTTCCCTGATAGCCGGAAAAGCGCGGGGGCGCTAGGGTAAACAGTTCACGGACACCCTTCGTCCCCCGCTTCAACTTCTCTCGGAGCACCTAACCCTACATGGCATACCACATCATTTTCCTTGGCTTCTCGGAGAGGATGAAGTTCTTCACCCCCGAAGGCACGCTCAAACACGAGATCGAGGCTCATGGCTCAACCGTCGGCTCCACAGACTCAGACCCCTACGGTCACGACGGGAAGTGCCCCCCGGGAGATTACTACCTTGGAGCACCTCAACCCTGCGCTCCACCGCAGAGCGACGTCAACGTCCCCTACGGAGAGTGGTTCACAGGTCTTGTTGATGCGTTCTCGATCTGGCCCCTTCACGATGACCGAATGGCAATCGGTGTGCATGGAGGAGGAACGGGCGCTCCTGGAGGGTCGTTTGCCCCCCTTCAGGGATGGGTTGTAACCGATGGTTGCATCCGCCTTCAGAACCAGGACAACGATGGAACCTTCGTTCCGTTCGTGAAGTTTGCCCAGGCCGACGCTCGCTTCAAAGACAACCCTTCCAGAGCCGTCCTGTTCACCGTCGACTGGACGCATTAGGTTGACAGCGCAGGCACTCGTGCTCGATGATAGGGGAAGCACTTCGCTCCCCTACGAAACGAGATAGCGCATGGCAGCCCCCACCTTTGGATGGTCCGAGACGAACACCGCCAGCGTCACCGTCACCGACGGTCAGACGAACGGCCTCGTGTTCGCGTCGGCGGACCTGAACTCTAACACCGCAAGCCTTGCGTCGAACTACCCATGGCCGTCGACGGGATACACCTACGAGAAGTGGTGGAGGATAAAGTGCCTTACCGTCGCTACGACGGCAATCTCTGCCTTCGGTGTGTACTTCTCGGCAACTGCTCCGACGGACTCGGCATCCGGCACGACGACCATACCGTACTTCTGCACGAACGCAACGTACCATACGCCTGTCAACACGCTCTCGCCGTACGCGACGACGCTGTGCAGTTCCGCAACGTCCGCTCCGGGGACGTCGTTCACGGCTCCGGCGAATACCGCGAACGCATATAGCGCGTACATTACCCAGCAGGTCGTGACTACGGCGGCCGCGGGCGGACCGACGATCTGGCCCGGAACGTGGATGACCGTGCAATACTCGTGGGACTAGAGTGACCATGAATGGACTGCACCACCTTTTCAGTACCGTACGAATGGTCGATCAAACATAACGGACTCATCGTCCTATGCGAGAACGACCCCTTCGGTAACTCCCACCGTCTAAGCGAAGCCCCGTCTCCTCCGTATTTCCTCTGCGCCTCCCTCCCCGGGGAGAGCGAGAGTTTTGCATTTGAGATTCGGTCCGGGCAGTCCCCGGTGTGGGAGCATCGCGTCACCGATTCGATCAACGTCTCCAACAGCGAGCGCGTCATCGTCGACAGCATCATCTTTGGCGTTCGCAATGCGGACGGAACCGAGACCCTTAAACGGCTCTTCCACGACGGCTCACACGCCGTCTTCTCGTCGCTCGCCGATGCGCGAGCGCATCGTCTGATCTAGGACATCATGGCGAGCAAGGTCGTTCAGGTTCCTGCTGGCTCGACTTTCACAATCCCCTCGGACTGCAACGGAAGCGCGACAGTCGAGTTACTCGGTGCGGGTAATACTGGAGGAGTGGGCAACAACGCTGCGACGCATGGAGGCGGCGGCGGCGGCGCTGGCGCATACGCGAAGAAGGCGCTTACTGGGCTCACGCCGAGCGGCTCAGTCAACATCCAAATCGGCGCTACGGGCGGTACGGTTGGAACGAGCGGCTCCCCAGGAACAGCGGACACATGGTTCTCTGCGGCAGCAACAGTTTACGCGCAAGGCGGAGGTATCGGAGGCGCTGCCGGAACGAGCACGAACGGCGCGGCCGGAGCAAAAGGCTCCGGTGCTTCCAGCGTTGGTGATCTCACCTACGACGGCGGTGCAGGTGCTGTCGGAGGTGTAAGCGGTGGCGGCGGCGGTGGCGGCGCGGCCGGACCCAACGGCATCGGCGGTTCTGGCTCAACGACAACGGGCGGTACGGGCGATGCGGGCTCTGGCGGCACGGGAGGTTCGAGCGCGAATGGGGGCGCGGGCGCGGAATGGGCGCTGACGGCAGGCGGCAACGTCGGCTCGGGGGGCGGCGGCGCGGGCAGCATCGCCTCGGGCAGTTTCCCGGGATACAACGGAGGTAACTACGGCGCAGGTGGCGGCGGCGGAGCACACAGCCTAGTCCTCAACCCCGGCGTAGGTACTGGCGGCCTCATCATCTTCACCTACGCTACTACTACTACCGCAACAACGACGACGACGGCATCCGGCATCGTTGCCTCCTCAAAGACGGCTACCGCATCGGGCGTCATCGCTTCGGCAAAGACTGTCGGAGCCTCTGGTATCGTTCTCGCAAAGACGACAAAGACTTCCGTTGCATCAGGCGTCGTTGCGTCGTCAAAGACTGCCGCAGCGTCGGGCATTGTTCTCGGTACTTCGACGAAGACGGCTGTCGCATCAGGTATCGTCCTTGCGAAGACGACGAAGACTTCGGCGGCCTCCGGTATCGTTGCGTCGTCAAAGACTGTCACCGCAAGCGGTATCGTTGCGTCGGGGAAGACGTCTACAGCAAGTGGTATCGTTGCCTCCTTTAAGACCGCCGCCGCGTCGGGTATCGTTCTTGTCACGGCATCGAAGGCATCTGCCGCATCCGGTATTGTAGCATCGTCGAAGACGGTTGCTGCGTCGGGCGTAGTCGCCTCCTCTAAGAAAGCGACAGCGAGCGGTGTCGTCGCTTCGAGCAAGGCCTCTGTTGCGTCCGGCATTGTCGCTTCGTCGAAGACTGCGGCTGCGTCGGGATTCGTTCTTGCAACGACGACAATGTCGGTCGGAGCGTCCGGTGACGTTGCTGGGAAGTCGAACAAGACAGCCGCAGCGAGCGGTATCGTTGCATCGTCGAAGACCTCCATCGCGTCAGGAATCGTCGCATCGTTCATATCCGTCGGCGCTTCGGGAACAATCGAGCCTCGGTGGATTTCTCAGGAGTGCTTCTTTGGGCACGACGCGACGGTGTGGACGCAAAGCGGGTTTGACTTCGACGCCGTGGGATGGACGCCGACCGAATCGAACTTCAATCCTACAGGATGGGTCCAGCAGGGCTTCCACTTTGAATCCTAAAGCCGTACCTGAGAGAGCCACAACTATTCTGACAGGAACCCCCTGGGAACGCCTATACGCCTTCGCGCGCGACATTCTCGGATACGATCTCGTCACGCTGCAACCGCACCTAGAGATGTGTGAGTTTCTCGAAGCAGCAGTCGAGCCCCTCTTCCACAAAGACCGTCCGATCGAGCGCACCGAGTCGATGCTCGCCGTTCCGCGCGGCTGCTACAAGACGACTCTCGGTTCTGTTGCACTTCCGATCTGGCTGCTCGTACAAATGCCTAACCTCTGTATCCTGCTCGATACGCATACGAGTGCCTACTCAAGAGAGATTCTCTCCGAGATCAAGTGGCACATGGAGTTCAACGCCCGTTTCAAAAACCTCTTTGGGGAACTCTTCAAGGACGCAGATCGCTGGGCAGGCGAGGCCATTACGATCAACACCCGCTCCGTCGCACTCAAGGAGCCGTCGATCGACACGGCGGGCGTCGACNNCTGCTTATCATCCCCGACGACCTCATCAACGAGAAGACCGCGCACACCGCGGGTGGTTTTCGTAAGGTTGATCGACACGTCAAGACGCTCACCCCCATTCTCAAACCTAACGGTTGCTCGCTCTTCATCTTTACGCGATGGGCGCACAACGACGTGTACGGGCATCTACTCGACATCGACGAGAAACGTGTCCGTGAGGGACAACCGTCTCGTTTTCGTAAACTCATTCGCGGTGCGTGGTTGCCGGATGGAAGGCTCTTCGCCCCCTCTATTCTACCGGAGTCTGCGCTGCTACGGCTGCGTGAAGACCTCACCGATAAAGAGTTCGCTGTGTGGTATCTCAACGAACCCGTTGAGGAGGGTACGAAGGTCTTCCCGCGGTCCGTACTGCGATTCTACACGGGCGACTATCAGTTCGACGCTATTCCGTTCATTGAACTTCACGCCGACAACCACGTCGCTCGCATCCCCGTCTACGTCACGATGGCTGTCGACCCCGCCCTCTCGGCGTCGGCGAGTGCGGACTTCACGGGCATCACCGTCGTCGGCACGACCGCCGAAGGTGTGTGGTACGTCATCGAAGCCGACAACTTCAAGGGGCTGCCCGACGCCGTCATCGAGCGTATCGTCAACCTCGCGCAGGTCTACAAGCCCCGCGTCATCTCCCTTGAAGCCGTCGCCGCGCAGATTCTCTACCGCCCTCTGCTCGTTCCTCGCCTGCGCGAGGCGGGCTTAGGGAGTATCAGCATCCACGACTACAAACTCTCCCAGCGTCGTTCTAAGGCGCAGCGTATCGAGTCCCTTCAACCCCGGTTCAAGGCGAAGGGTGTCTACATCCATGAGGGTCTTGGCATTCTCGTCGATCAACTCAACCGCTACCCCGAGATCGACCACGACGACCTTGTTGACTCTCTTGCCCAGCACATCGAACTGAGCCGTCCCCCGCGCCCCGGAGAGGCCCATCCCGCCGTAGGACGCGACTGGTTCGACGACTACAAACAATGGAGCCTGGAAGAGGACCCCACCGCGAAGCGGGCGATGACCGACGGCTCGTGGACGGGAAGACACGGGACGAATATCCGTAAGGGCATGGAAGGTCTTTACAATCGACCCTCCAATCCACTAGGCTAAGGCTATGAGTTTCAATGCCAAAGCGGAGCGCGCTCGAATGCTCGACGCCTCCAAGACCACCGACGTCAACGCTGACATGAACCAGGGGTCGTTCACGCGCACCTCTCCTCCGGCCTACCCCACCGATTCGATGGGGCAGGGCAAACTCGGGGGCTTTCAGGGGGGCAACCTCGGCACCTTTATGAATCAGGCTCCCTCCGGCGGTCAGATCAAGGGCGGCAGGAAGTAAGTGGCCGACACAACCTC
>QGNH01000884.1_pt3 | contig 10428 bp, 11 predicted proteins | sample 1735481 | NCBI WGS metagenome assembly QGNH01 (sample SAMN09239004, study PRJNA386568) | Viral metagenome, whole genome shotgun sequencing project. | reverse complement strand
CTCGACTCCTTTGGGGAGGTATGTCGATCCCTCTGCCTGGAACGTCGTGTAGCAGTTGCCGATGTGCCGCGAAAACACGCCATTCGAATACGATGCGCGCTGATGCCAGCACGGATAACCCATTTTGGCCGTCGATGTAAGATCAAGAACCCATGTCGCATTTGCTGTTGGGAACGTGAGAACATAAAAGACATGCCCTTCCTGCTGGTATGAATATCCAATCGCGTCATCGACCACTGCATATTTGGTCATTTCCGCTTCAAGCGCGTGCGTCGAGCGCCGAGTGGGGTTGTATCCTTCCGTCTGCACCACGAAGCGAGTGCCCTGGTCATTCTGGCCAAGCCAGAGAAGCGTCTGTCCCGTCACGGCCACCGATGCCGCGCTGGCGATCCCCGTTTCTATGAACACGCCAGTCGCACGCTGGAAGGTGAAGCCCGCCACGCCGGCGTTCACCCATATCTCGATGTGGCCTTCCTTCATCAGCCAAAGCTCGCGGGAAAGCTCCGCAATCGCCACCAGATTGTCCGGAGTCGCGTCGGCCTTGGAGAAATTCAACGCCTGCCAGTTCGAGAGATCGTCCAGATCGGACTGATACCAGATGTCGGTGCCGCCCTCTCCCACCAAGCCAAATCCATCTTGGAAGGCTGCAGATTGTGGGTTGCTGAAGGGCAGGTCGATCTCGGCCATCAGTGCGGACGCGCCGAACGTCGGAGCCGTGATGGTGAGGCCGGCACCGCTGCCCGATGTGCTGTTTTGCGTGAAGGATGTCGGTGAGCCGATGAACAGGCCCGGCTGCGTCACGCTGAAGGATTTTGCCACGCCAACATAGGTCGCCGTCGTCGTCACACCGTTGACCGTGGCGGAATAGTTGATGGTCGCCACGGACGTGATCGTGATGATCGCCGTTGCCGCCTGTCCGCCGCCGATCTGGTTGAGCGTGACGGTATCGCCAACCGCGTATAGCGAGCCGCCAGGGTAGGGCGGGGCCGTCGCTGTGGCGATGGTGCCGCCGGTCAGCGGATAGCCACCATTGAGCACCAGGGCGCCCGTGGTGAGATACCCGGCATAGCCGTCGAACACCGCCATCTGGTTGCCGTTGTCGATCATCGAAACCGGGCCGCTCAAGGTGCTGAGAAGGCCGAGGAAGGTGCAGCCCAGCGTCGGGGTGATCTGCCAAAGCTGCGGGCCGGACACCGCATACATGTTGCCGCCCATCACATGCAGCCCGCGGATCGGGCCGGGGCCAACCGTCACCACGCGATCAAGGCCCGGCGCCATCTGCAGGTAGCCCGGCGACTTCCCGTCCTTCGACTCGATCACTTCAAGGAAAAGGTTGATCTCCTGCGCATCTTCCACATTGGTCGAGCGAGATACGCCGAACGCGCCGAGGATGGGGGATTCGGGCATTACGCCGGCTACCGCCTGTAGCCATCGACGTAAATATTGTAGATTCCCGGCGCCCTGGCCAGGATCTCCGGGTCATACCGCGCTGTGTTTTGGCGGATGTTGGCGCGCTTGATCGTCGCCTTGCTGTTCACCGCGTTCTGCATCACCAGCGGGTCAATCTGCGCCGCCTTGAAGTAGGGCTTCAGCATGACGGCGAGGTTGCTGGTGATCGCCAGTTTGTAGCCGGGCGGCAGGGTCAGGGGCGTGGTCAGCGAGGCGAAGTCGGACACCTGCAGGTAGGAATCGAAATAGGCCGTGTAGCCGATATTTGGGATGGGATCGAAGTTGAGAATCCCCAACGGGAACTGCGGATCGTAGAACACCACATCGGGGAAGTTGCTGTTGGTGTTGCGCGAGCCTCGGCTGTTCCACGCCTCGCGGGTGATGACGTCCACTCCATACTGGTTCCCATTTTCGTCGAGGATGTAGCAGGAACCAGGGCCGGAAATGAGCGAGATCGGGCGGGTGCCATTGACGGCCCCGCCCGGCCCGATGGTGTAGGAGAACAGGCCCGGGGTGAACACCAGGGATTGCTCAAGGATGGCGAAGCAGGTCAGCGACTCGTTCGACCAGGAGTCCAGCATGTCGTTCATCGCCGAGAGGCCGCGCGCTGCGTCTGCGGCGGTGATCGGCTCGCCGGGGGCGTATTCCCCCAGCATTTCGAGCGCATCTTGGATCAGGTCGAGCGCGGTCGCCATGGCGTCAGAACTCCGTGTCGATCGGCGGTGCGGCAGCGGCAGCGGCCTCTGCCTTGGCCGTGGCCTGGATCAGCTTTTCAAGGCTCCACCGGCGATCAACCGTCACGCCAAGCGCCAGCGCGCGTTCCTCGTAGGATTGGAATAGCGCGTCAACCGAGGTCGGCAGATTCTCGGCGGCGATCACCGCCGGCGGCGCGGACTTCATCGAGAAGACCATATCGCCCACGGTCTTTGCGAGGCCTGCCACCACGGCCTGCATCGCGGCCATGTTCCTCGCCATCGCGTCCAACTGCACGTTCGTCTCGCCGGGCTTGTTGGCCTCGATCTCTGCCAGTCGGCGGGCCTCGGCGCGCGCGCGGGCAAGTTCCTTGGCGTTCTTCTCGATCGCCGCGCGTTCCTCGTCCGCGTTGTGCACCATGATCTCGCCGCAGAACTTCGGAAATTCCTGATGCCCGTTGGCGCGGGCCGGGTCCGGCGCGGCGTGGGCCTGGACGAAAGCGGCGGGGTTGCTCTTGCCGCCCGGCACGTAGCCCTGGGCGGCATGATAGTCGTGCTGCTGCTCGTTCTGCACCGTCACCGGCGGGAACTGCATGGCATGGCCCACAGTGCCAGGGGTGCCTTTGCGATCGTCGGCGGATGTGCCGAGGGTTGCCGGCTGGAAGTTCGGGTGCACCATCATCATCGGATAGTGCTGAAATTTCTGCTCGCTCATGCCACGGCACTCGGCATCGGGCGCGTCATCAGGCGGTGCAGGGCGTCTTTGAAGTAGCCGCGGCCGTATGGCGTCCAGAGGGCAATCGGCATGTCACGCGAGGTCAGCGAAGTGCTGCACAGCAAGGCGTTGCAATAGGTCGGATTCATGGGTTGCTCCTTCGTTTGAAAGGGTGCCCCGATCCAGTGCGGGATCGCTCGGGGCCAACGACCAAAACGCGGGGAGTAGCCGCCCCGCACCGGATTGGGTTAGCTGATGAGGCCCAGCGAGATCAAGGCGGCCAACAGCACGTCGGCAACATTGGACTGGTTGCTCACCGGCACGCTCAGTTCGGCGCCGCTGCCCGCAGCGAAGTTCACCACAGCATACGTCTCGGCGAACGGCGTGATCGCCGCTGCCGTGTTGTTCTGGTAGGTGATCGCCAGGGTGTTCGCCGCAGAAACCCGAACGCCGACGATCGCCAGACCGGCCTGCGAGCTTGGCTTGGAGATCGCCACGGGGGTTGCCGATACCAGACCCGTCACGGTGAAGGTCTGCTCGGCCGTCGTGTTGGCGGCCACCGATGCGGGCGCGAGGGCGGCGCTGTAGGCGGCGGCGGGCGCGGTTGGAGTGCCGCGGAACACCGACACCGAATACAGTTCGTTCGCGGTCGGCGTGATGCTGGATACGGTGGGATTGACGAAAGTGATCCCCACATGCCCGGCACTGGACACGCGATACCCGGCGATCCCAAGGCCCGCCTGCTCGGTCGGCTTCGACACACCCATGATGATGTCGGTTGCCAGCAGGCCGGGCACGGCGACGATCTGCTCGGCCGTGGTGATCGTGGCAACGCCAACCAGCGTGCCGACGTTGACGGTGAAGACCATCACGTTGTTGGCAGCGCCGAGGCCCGCGATATCGGCAAACAGATACGTCTCAGCGGCGGTCGGCGTGATGGCCGTTGCCGTGTCGTTGAAGAACGTGATGCCGACCTGGGTTGGCGAGATCACACGCACGCCGCCGATGCCCAAGCCGGCCTGCGCAGTCGGCTTGTTGACCGCCAGCACGGAACCCACCGCCACGTCGCCCAAGGGGACGGTGAAGGTCTGCTCGGCGCTGGTATTGGCGGCGATGGCCGCCGGCGACAGCACGGCGGTGAAGGTCAGGGAATCGCCGGAGACAAGCTCGGTGACTTCGTAGGTTTCCGAAGCGGTCGGCGTGATCGAGCCGCTGGTGTCGTTGCTGAACGTGATGGCCAGGGTATTCGCGGCGGACACGCGAACGCCGGCGATGCCAAGGCCAGCCTGGGCGGTCGGCTTGTTCACCACAGCAAGCGAGGTCGTGCCGACAAGGCCGGTGACGGTGAACGTCTGTTCAGCGGTCGTATTGGCAGCAACGGCGCTGGGCGAAAGCACCGGCAGGTAGGTGTTCAGCGTGCCGACGCCGCCGGTGCTGGCAAGGCCCGTGGGCTGAACGGCAGGCGTTGCGCCGAAGAACCCCAATTCCGCTGGGTTGCCGGAGGAATCCAGCGCCGGGTTGACGATGACGCCGGTGGTGCTGCCGTTGGCAAGCTGCTGAATCTGATTCGAGATCGAAGCGGGAAGCGTGGAGGCATAAACGCGGGGCATGGGATGTTCCTCAGTTCACAGGGAGATTTGGGATTCGGAAACCGTTTCTTCGCGGTGCGCACCCACCCGATCGTTCTGCCGATCTTCCCTGGTGAACGGCGAACCGTGCACCAGCTTGACGACCTTCACAAATCGAGGGTTGCGCCATTGCTTTTCCTGTCCGTCGATGATGTAGCGGTTGATCTTCTCCATCAGCGGCTCAAGGAATTTCTTCAACATGCGCGGCCCGATCGGAATCTCTTGCTTACCCAGCTTGGGGTGATTGTCATCCACCCAAATCTGGTAAAGCTGCTGGTCCTGGGGATCGGGCTGCGACATGTCTATCTCCGTCAGTTTGTGAGGCGAACGCCAAGCTCGGGGTAGAACGTCGCCGTGCCGTAGAGCAAGTCAATACGGCAAGGAAGCACGTCGTTGTTGATATCGTATTGGCGAACGATGCGCAGGGACATGCCCTTCCACATCTGCCGTGCAGCAAAGTCCACACCCTGCGGCAGTTCCATCGGCACCATCACCAGTCCGAAGCAATCGCGCACGAAGGCGATGTTCTGGGCGTAGCTGGTGCCGGCCGCGCCTCGGACGGTGATAGCCGCGCCGTTCGCCGGGGATGCGGAAACGGTCTGATAGGCGCCTGTGACGGTGATCGCCGGGGAGATCCCGATGGTCGAGTTGCCGGAGCCGTCGCTGGAAGCCTGGGCCGTCACGGTGAAGTTCTGCAGCGAGCCGGTGCTGGTCAGGTTCATCGGATTGACGGCGTAGACGCCCTGGACCGTGAAGACGTCACCCTCGTTCAGCAGCGCGGCGATGCCAGTCACCCAACCATTCGTCACCAGGGTGGAGCCGGTCTGGCCCGCACCATTGACGGAGCCAACGCCGGTGGTCAGGCCGGTGACGGATGAGAACGTGCCGCCGTAGTTGCCTGTGGTCTGGCTCTGGATGTTCTGGTCCAGATAGATCTCGAAGTTGGCCAGGGCCGCCAGGAAGCCCTTGAAGGCCGGCTCGGCAACGCTCTTGACGTAGACGCCGCTGGACAGCGCCGTCGCCAGCGCCCAATTCGCGGCCGGGTTCAGGATCAGCACGCGGCCATCCTGCGGCACGGCGCCTTCGTCCATGCGCTGCCCGACCTGGGCGAGAAACGAGAAGGCGTTCGGCGTCACGCCGGGGGTGCCGACTTGATTGTAGACCTGCTGGAAATTGGTCAGCACGTCGAAGTCCACCTGATTGGCGAGCTTGGCGGCGGCCGGCTTCAGATAGCGGTCGGAAAATTCCTCGATCACCAGCGTGAGGTCGCTGGTCGAGAACTGGAAATCGACGTGCTTCTGATTGGAGATCGTGATGGCGGTCGAAGGCTCGGTCACATTCTGGATGGACAGGCCGGGACCGCTGGTGACGGTGAACTTGTTCGGCTTGCGAACGGTGATCGTGTTGCCGATCTTGTTGAACTGGTTTTCGAACTGGCGGTTGACCTTACCGGCGGCCACCAAGTTGTTCTCAAGGATCGCCAGGGTTTCTTTGGCGATGATGCTGGGGGTGAGAAGGCTGTTGGTCGACATGGTGCGCTCTCCTGCGAGGCAGAGCGCGCTACGCGCCGGCCCGCTACGTTGGGGTTTTCATCGAATTGTTCCTTTGGATGCCCAGCAATGGCCTGCTGGTTGGCTGGTAGGCACGCACCCGGATTGTCCCCCGGTGGGCGGGTCGCCGGGCTTATGCCCGGCTTCCCCACATTGGCGTGCGTCCGTTGGTCGCTTGATTCCGAACGCGGTTGGCGACTTCCTCCATGCTTTCTTCCCGGTTCGCATTTGAAGCTGGCTCGCGGGATGCCTGCAGCGGAGTAATTGGTGCTGGTGCATTTGATACTCGCACCGGCGGCGTGCTGGCAAGTTTCGCTGATAACATGCCGACTTCGAACACTTGCAGCGCCGGCGATAGCTTTGATATCCGCGCCGCTTCTGCCGGATTCTTGCCAAGGTGGTAGGCGATGTCCGGCCCGTTCGCTGCTGCAATCATGGCGTGCGCGGTGGGGTAGTCGATCGGCAGATTGTCGGCCTCGGTCACGGCTTCGAAATCCGGGTATTTCACCAGGGCTTCAGCCCTCTTCGCCTCGTAGGTGGTCTTCAACGACTCAAGCTGCGCAGCCAGGGATGCCTCGCGCGCTTCGTTCAAGGCGGCTTCACGCGCCTCGGCAGCCTTGCGCTCGCCATCGGCCGTGGCCTTCGTTGCTGCGGCGGCGGCAGCATCGGTCGCCCATGTGTCGAGCGCGGCATCGTAGGCGTCGGGGTCGTTGAAGTCGGCGCGCTTCGGCCGCGGCGCGGCGATCGGCTCGGGGGCGGGTTGGGGAGCGAACGCCTTCAGCGCCTCCAATGCTTCATCCAGCCGCTTCTGTGATGCTGCGGCGGTGGCAAGCGCAGTCTCGCGGGCCGTGTCCGCCTCGCGGCGCTTGTTCCGCTCCTTGGTGATCTCGGCCTTCATCCAGGCCGGCGTCTTGTCGTCTTTCAGGATCTTGTCGTCGGCGTTCTCGTCCACCGGCGGCTCGCCCGGCTTCGGTGCCTCGGTCGGCGCCGGTGCTTCGGCGGGCTTCGGCGCTTCAATCTGGTCGGCGCCGCTGCGGGCGCGCACCAGGGCGGCTTGATCCGTCGCGCTCATCTCGCCAACGCTGCCGGCGGCGCGGTCGGCCGGGTCGTTGGAGGCGTTCACCGGCGGCGCGGCCGGCATGGACGAAAGCGGATCGCTCCCGGTGGCGTTCAGTGCTGGGCCTGTGGTTGGGTCTGACATGGCTGACTCCTATCTCGGCGGCATCGGTGCTTGAGGCGGTGCCGCTGATGGCATCCCGGCGGACGGTGCCGGTCCCGTAGGCATACCCTGCTGCTGCGTTGGCGGCGGCAGTATTTGTGACGACTGGTGCAGCGCGTTCAACGCCTGCCCTGCCGCATCTTCGACTTTTCCGCTGGAAAGCTGCTTCACCAACCCCGTCACGTTCTGGCCAAGCTCTTGAAGTTGTGCGCCGACATGCGCGTTGAAGGAAGCCTCGGCCTTCTGCACCACGCCCAGCACCTTCGCCTCGAAGTCCAGATGGATCTTTTCGAGACTGACGGCGCGGTCGCCTTCCTTGTCCTTCAGCGCCATCGCGGCCTGCTGCAGCTTCATGGTCAGGTCTTTGATCTGCATGTCCATCGATTGCAGCAACGCCTGGGTTTGAGGCGTGATGTCCTTCATGTCCGGGGTCAGCAGGTGCGGCGGAATCGTCTTCGCCAAGCGCGATGCGATCTGCTCGGCTTCCGGCCAATCCTGATTCTTCGCAATGAGGTCGGCAACCACGGCTGCGGTCTGCGGCAGCGCGCGGACGAACGCCATCATGCTCTCGGCGGCCTCGATGCGCTTGGTGGCGAAGCTCGGCCCGATCGTCACGGTCACGCCGTATTTGCCCATCGTCGGGTTGAAAATCTTCTGCATCTTGCCGGTCTGCGGGTGCGGCTGCTGGTCGTATGCCTTCTGCGCGTGCGGGTCGAGTATGACCTGTTCCTCGCCGCCGTCCTCCCGCAAGATCGTCATCATCCGCTTGGTGTCGATCACCTTGGGAATCAGGTCGATGAAAATGTCGCCCTGGTGCTTCAGGCTGCGGCACAGGTTGTCCATGTAGTGAAAGCTGCCCATGTCGCTCGTCTGGCGAAGCTCTCGCAGCGCACGGCCGCTCTCGTCCGTCACGCGCTCCTGCTTGGTGCTGTCGAACCTGATGCCCGTGGTGGCCATCATGTCCTGCGCGGCGCTCTGCTTCAGGCTCTCCCACCCGGCGGCCGGCATCGACGGGGGTTGGCGCTGCGGCGGCGGCAATGGTTGGCCATTCAGGGACCGCGGCTGGTATTCGAGATAGGGAAACGACTTGGTGTTGGCGGACAGCCACTTGTCCTCATGGCCCTCGAACTGGCCCTCGGCGCCCACGAACGGGGCTTTCGGCGCCAGGGCAATCGTCTCCATCTCCATCGTCGACGAATAGTTGTATGACCGCTGGGCGTCCTTGGCGTTGCGGATGATGCCGGACAGCTTCAGCTTTCCCTCGATGTCGATCTCGTTGCCGACAACGCGGATGATCGGTATCCACTTCCCGGCCCACTCGCGGCGCTCAAGGATCTCAACGGCGGTCAGCTTATACCACATGACGGTCGGGACATCGGCCTCGCGCTCGGCCAGGATTTCCAGCTTGCCGGATGCAATCGCGGCCTTCACGTCGTCGGATAGATCATCCTTCCATCCGACATGCCCATTGGATAGCTGAACGAGATCCTTGATCTTGTAAGTAATAACGAAGTATTCAGCAACACGAACACTCTTTTCGTCAATCCAGTTCTTGTATGTATCGCCGGCCGCGGTCTCGGTCCATGACATCGGATCAGCATCGGGATAGACATCTTCGAACTCGGCGCGCGGAATCAACTCGGTGATGAACGCATACCGCTTGTCGGACGTGTCCGGTTCTTGGCTGGTGGGGTCCGTGTAGACCGAGAACGTGTTGCGGATGCGCTTTATCAGCAGGGTTTGATCCATCGATTCCGGCGATTCGTATTCCGTCACCACCCGCCAAAAGCCCCAGCCGATCGAGGCCGCGCTGTCGAACGCGGTGTCATAGGCGACGTCGGCGTGGCTCTGGCGCTCGAAGAACCGGATCAGGCCGCGATACATCTTCGCAACCTCGGGGTCCGACTTGTCACCCACCGGGGACACGTTGATCGTCGGCCGGTTGTTCCGCTGCTCGTTCACCACCTGATTGACGAAGGTGGGGATCTTGTTGATCGTCATGCAGGGCCGCATGTCGTTGTTGCGCTGCGCGGCGATCGACGCCGGCCACTGGTCGCCGGCCTTGAACTTCAGGTCTTCCAGCCCGGCGACGCGATTGTCGCTCTCGGCCGAGGCGCATGTGTCGAAGTGCTTGCGGGCTTTTGCCAGGATTTTCTGGTCCTCAGCGTCGTCCTCGTCGGTGCCGAGCATCAGATCCTTGGCGTCGTCCTTGCTGCCCTTGCCGCCCTTGTCCTTCACCATGACGGGGATGCGGTTCATGCCGGCCGTCACCTTGGGCATCCCGATCTTGCCGTTGTCCTTCGGGCGGCGGGGATCTTGAACCATTGATCAATTTGTCCTTTGAATCACGATGCCCGCTCAAGCTCGCGGGCGGACTCGGCAACCATGTTATCCCACACGTCGGGGTCGACCTTCACTTCGCCCGGTTCGCCGCCGGCGTCCAGTGCGTCCGCCAGGGCGTCCAGCGCCGCGTTGCGCTTCGCCCGGTAGCTGCGCCGCGGGCCATCGTCAACAATGAGCATGAACAGTTCGTGCCCATGCTCATTGCCGACGGAGATCCGCACCACATCGCAATCGTGGAATGGGCTGTAGCTTCGCAGGGCTTGGTAGCCGCTCATTTGCCGTCTGAGAAGTCGCTGCCAAGCAGAAGGGCGAGGCCGGCCTTCACGCATGGCTTGGTCCAGATATCCATCTTCATCGTGATAAAGCGGCCAAGGCGAGGGGAAACCAAGACGATCATCTCGTCGCCTTCGAAAACACCCCGGCGCACATCAATCGTGCGTGGCACGGTCAAAAATGCGTCGGGGGTATCCACTGCCGAAGCCAGGGGCAGGTCAGAAGGGAGCATCAGGATTTGCCCCACTGCCCCGGTGCCCGGGTGTTGTTCGTCTCGGGGATCGGCTTGTTGATCCCGTCCGTCGCGCCCGGCTTCATCGTCGGCTTGCCGCTGGACGCTGGCGAACTTTTCTCAATGGGGGGAACGGCCGGCCGGCGAAACACCGTCTCGCCGTAATCCGGCCCCTTGCCATTGTTGGGGTGCGGGCTGTTTTTCATGTCGCCCATGTCACTTCCCTTTCTTGGGCTTGTGGACGTGCGGCATTGCCTTCGCCTCCTTGCCGGCCTTCGCCCCGGCCATGCCCTTCATCGGCGGCATCGGCTTCATGGCGTTGGTGGG
>QGNH01001833.1_pt1 | contig 10433 bp, 6 predicted proteins | sample 1735481 | NCBI WGS metagenome assembly QGNH01 (sample SAMN09239004, study PRJNA386568) | Viral metagenome, whole genome shotgun sequencing project. | reverse complement strand
GCGGACCGGCAAGCCAATCCTGATCCGCCCGGAAATCAGGGATGAGACCGGCGCGGTGACCAGCGAGGCGCTCCCGCTGACGATCACCTTGCTGGGCCGCGCCAGCCGGATGTTCACCGAGACGATGAAAACCATTCAGGCGGATCGCGATACATTGCAGGAACGCGGCAAGACATTGACGCGCGAGATCATTTACGACGAAGACACGCGGCTGCTATGCACCTGCACGGTGAGCTGGACATTCGACAGGCTCAAAGGCCAGCCGTTTCCCTGTTCGCCGAAGAACATTCGCCAGTTCTGGACGGATCGGATTTTCAATTACGTGCGCGAGCGCGCCCTCGCTTTCATCCTCGGCGATGTCAATTTTTTACCCGACGGCTCGAAGCTCTCGAGCGATACGCCCGATACCAGTTCCGCCTCACCAAGCCCCTCCCCAATAACGGCGGAGTAATGCTCGACGCGCTGAAGGCGTGGCGTATGGCGAAGGGCACACCGCATCCGATCGAGGCCAAGGCGCTGCCGATGCCTGAGGGCTGCGCCGAGATCATGCGGCACTTCAACGTGATCAGCCGCGGCCGGCCGCTCAGCGCCGGCGGGTGGATGCCGATCCCGATCAGCGAAATCGAGGCCTGGGCGCGGCTGCGGAGGATTACCTTCAAGACCTGGCAGATCGATGCGTTGTTGCGGTTGGACCATGTTTGGCTCAGCGTAATGGCGCAGAAGGGACATCCCTTCGAGGATGACAAATGAGCGGTAACCAATCGGCGGCCCTCAGCTTTGATATTGACAGTTCGAGCGCGCAACGAGCGGTCAGTGTCCTCGAAGCACTGAAGGCGACCTCGATCCAGGTCACCGGGACCACCAATCAGGTCATCGCCGCCAATCAGAACCTCACCCAGTCCTATGCCCAGGAACGCGACGCGCTGACCCGGCTGGCGACCGATACCAAGACTTATGACGGCACGCTCGCCGGTCTGGTGAACCGGTTGAACTCGCTACGCCCGGCGTTCCTCACCTCGACCGCCGATCTGAAGGCGTTTTCCGACACCCTGCGCGGCGCCAGCGCGATCGCCATGCAGTTCAACGCCGGCGTCGATGGGCTCGATCGCTACATCGCCAAGATCCGGGAACTGAACATCACCACGGCGGATCAGGCGACCGGCCTGCGCAACATGACCGCGGCGCTGCAAAACCAGACGGTCGCCGGTCACCAGATGATGCAGATGCTGACCCAGCTGGGCGTCAGCACCCAGGGCATTTCGGCCAACCGGCCCGATCTGCTGATGCAACGGACGATCGACGCGTTCCGCGGCCACGCGATGACGGCGGTCAGCCTGCAGGCGTTCGGCCAGGTCACTGGCATCACCGATCCGCAGGCGGCGCAGGCGGCGATCAACCAGCCCTACGTGCCGCTGCGCCAGCAACAGCAGATGGATCGCACGGTGGGCGCGCAGGCCCAGATCGACGCGCAGCAGAAGATGATCCAGCAACGCACCATCGAGCTCGATCGCAACGCGGCCGAACTGGCCGATTTACGCTCGCGTTTCGCGATGCTGCCGCGTGCGATCAATCGTGAACTTGGTGGCGGCGAAGGCTTCACGCCCGACTCTCAGGTGCTGGCCCGCCTGCGCGAAATTTCGCGAATGAAGCCGGAAGACAACCTCCTCTACCGAAGGACCAACGATCGCGAGGCGCAGGCTGCCCTCAATAATCCGATGACCCGCAACATCCGCGAGCTGTTCAACGGCACCTGGTCATCGAACGAAAACGAGATCGCCATGCGCCAAACCAGTGACATGGCTGATTACGGCACGTTTACCGGCGCGTTCATGGGCGCCGGACGGCGATTGCAAAACCTCAATCCCTGGAGCCCCTACAAACCGATCTCGACCCAGGACGACAAGAACCTCAGCGATTACGACAAGGCGATCGCGCGCCAACAGGCCGGCGGCGTGCTGGCCGCGGCGGGCGATCCATCGCTGCAAAACCTGATCGGCGCTCAGCAGGGGCTGGCCCAGTTCGATACCCCCGAGATGCGAGGCCGTTATCGGCAAGGCTTTGGTGCCGATGAAGGCAACCGCCGGTTTGAAAATCAGATCGGCACGCAGCAGCGCGGCATCGCCTACCAGACCGATCCCACGCGGCAAACCACCGAGCAGACGCAGCATGAGCAGTTCCTGATGAGCCTGCCGCCGGAGCAACGCGCGCGCGCCCGGGCACAGATCCAATACGCCGAAAGCCAGGGCATTCCGCTGCGCGACATCACGAGCATGGCCCAACTGAATGCCATCGGCGGACCGAACCAAGGCGTGATGGCCGCCGGGACCGCCGCGTTCAACCAGAACATCGCCGGGCAGATGCAAACCGGCACCGAGGGCACCGAGCGGCAGGTTCAGTTTCAGAAAGAACTGGCGGGGCAACTCGATAAAGGCCGCGCGTCGGCGGAAGATTTCACCCGCGGTTGGTCCGCTTTCAACGACGTCCTGCTGGCGAGCAACGACCCCCTGGCGGCCAATCAAAAGGGGCTCGAGGCGATCGGTCTGGCATTGCAGCAACGGGTCACGCAAGGCAAGGCGCTGGTCGCGCAGATGCAGATGGAAAACGCCGCGACCCAGGATCGGCTGGTGTTGACACGGGGCATCGTCAACGGCGATCCGATCACCCGCGATCTGATGTTGGCCTCGGCCGGGATCGAAGCCGAACGCAAGAAACTGGTGAACGAAGGCCAGTTGCCCAGTCCGGCGGGTGGGGATTGGGCCGTGCGTGACGCCCAGGGAAAACTCACCGGCGAGACGCAACATCTGAGCTCGGCCGACGCTCAGGCCATCAATAACAACTACACCACGGCGCAGCGCACCCAGCGCGCCGGCGCGGCCGAGGATAGTTCGCTGGGCCGGGGCGCCGCGGCGTCGGACGCGGAAAAGCTGGCCCAGGGTGTCACCAACTTCATGGAGAAAACCGGCGCCTCGGCCGATCAGGCTGGCCGGATCATGGAGGCGGAGACCGCTTATCAAAAGGATCTCGCGGCCGCGCGGGAGTTCAGTTCCGAGGCGGATAAAAGCGCGCATATCGCGGCGATCGAGGCGCAGCACGCGCTCTCCGAGGCGACGATCCGGCAAACCGACCTGATCCACCAACAGGTCAACGATCTGGAGCAGTTGCGCCTGGCGACGCAGAAAGTGACCATGGCCCAGTTGATGTTGAGCCTGCCCCTCAACCAACAAGCGGCGGCGGGCGCGGTGGCCGGCATGATGACCAGTCACGGCGGCATGGGCCGCGGCAGCGCGCTGGCGTTTCCCACGACCAACGTGGCGCCGGAAATCCAGGCGCTGCTGCATCAGATTCAACCAGGCGAAGGCGCCAACTGGGACACCACGAACGCCACCGGGCACTTTGGGCCGTTCCAGTTCTCCAACAAGAATGACAAGGACACCTGGACACGCGCGGCCGGGCTGGCCGGGGTCGATCCGGCGGACAAATCACCGGCGAACCAGGTCATGGCGGGAGGCGCGCTGGCGCAGTCCGATTACAAACGCAATTCCGGCGGCCGCGATCTTCTCACGGATCTGCGGGCGGGCGATCAAGGCGCCAACATCGCCAAATACCTCGGCACCACCTGGAGTTCGATGCAAGGTGCCTCGGAAGCGAACAGAAATGGCGCTTCCGCGGCGGGGATCAACGCGATCGGCCACGGTGGCGCCGCTGGCGCGACAAACGATAACAGCGGCGCCGCGGGTTATGGCGACCTCACGGCCGCCCAGCTGCAACAATGGATCGCGGCGGCCCGGGCTGGCCAGGACTGGCCGGTGCCGGGGCTCAGCCCGGAACAGAGCGCCGCCGCCAACGCGAACATGCGTCAACAGCTCAGGGCGCAACAGATGGGCGTCGCGGTGGAAATGCGCACCACCGAGGGCCGCTTCACCGCTGCCCAGGCGTCGCAGATGGCCCGCACCGCGCTGGCAGGCCAGGGCCAGACCGGCGCGATGCAGATGGTGTTCACGCCGGATCCAATGAAAACGCCGGAGGAGAACGCGCAGGCCCAGCGCATTCAGGAGCAAACCACGCGCGGCCGGATGGCCGAAGGCGCGGCGGGTGCCGGCGCGAGCACCACGCAAGAAACGAAGGACATGGAAGCGCAAATCACGGCGCTGCATGGCAGCCGGGCCGCGCTCAGTGAATTGCTCATCGCCCAGAAAGTGGCGGCCGAGCAGCGTGCCTCGACCACTGGCATCATCAACACCGAAACTCGCACCCTGCAATTGAACACCGAGCAGCTGGTCGCCCAGGAAAAGGCACTCGGCGAACAAAGCGCCGCGGCGAAAGACAGTGCCGAGGTGCAACGCGCGGTAAATGCCGCGGGTCCATTTGCCTCGCCGTCGCGGATCGAAGCGGTGGCGGCGCGCACCCGATTGAACCAACAATTCGCCGCGAACCCGGGCCTGGAACAAACCCCCGCCGGTCAACAGGCCATCCAGGACATCGCCGACAAGCAGGTCCTCGCCCAGCAAACCCAGCAGATGCAGGACCTGCGCGATGCCTCGCATGAAGCGGAAGGCGCGATCACGAGCGCGTTCAGCGCCCTGGTGGTGCATGGCGAACGAAGTCAGACGGTCCTGAAAAACCTCGTGATCTCGATGGAAGACACGCTGACGAAGACGTTCGTCACGAAGCCCTTCGAGCGGGTGATGGATCAGGCCATGAGCAGCCTGACCGGCGGTTTGTTCGGTGATACGAGCAGCAAAGCCACCGGGGGTGCTGGTGGCTCGGGCGGTGGTGGTGGGATCCTTGGCTCGCTGTTCGGCGGCGGTGGGAGCGGAGGAGCCGCCGGCGGAGCTGGTGGCGGCGGCGTGATCGGTGCCGTGGCCGGCGTCGGCGGAAAGCTGCTCGGTGGCGTGGCGAACGCGCCCTCGACCGCTCCCGCGTCTGGCACGACCTCAGGCGACGCCGGTACAGGTCTTGCTCTGGTTGATCCCACCTATGGCGCGGCTGGCTGGACGGCCGGCAGCACCGCGGTTTCGAACGATAATGGCGGTGGAGGGGGAGGAGTGGGCAGCGGCCAGGGGAACAGGCAGCCAACAGTTGCTGGCGATGGCATCACGACGGGCAGCCTCGCGACGGGCGCCGGCGGCATCCTCAAGGCCGCGGCCGGTGGTTCCAACGGGGGTGGCCTGATGGGAAGCCTGTTTCCGAACGGCCAGGGCGGCGGCGGCATCATTGGCGGCCTGGTCAACGATGTCGGCGGCAAGGGCTTCTATCAGGGCGGCGGCCTGATTGGTTCGATGTTCGGCGGCAGTGGTTCTGGATCCGCCGGCGCCGCGACCGGCACCGGCCTTGGTTTGGTCGATCCCACACTCGCGGCATCGGCGGCTCCCATCGACATGAGCGGAGATGTCGGCTCAGGTCTCAGCCTCGTGGATCCCGGCCTGACGAGCAGCGTTGGTCTCGACATGTCTGGCGGCTTCGCACGCGGCGCCGCGTTCCCCGGCAACGACAACAGCGCCGGATCACTTGCCTCTTTCGAGCATCAGATCGTCGATCGGCCGACTATTTTCCGCTATGCCGCGGGCGGTCAGTTCGGTCAGATGGGCGAAGCGGGTCCGGAGGCTGTCATGCCACTCACCCGGGGCCCGGGCGGTAAGCTTGGAATTGCCGGTGGTGGCCAGCAGGGAGGCGGCAACGTCATCATGAACATCACAACGCCCGACGCCGACAGCTTCCAGGCGAGCCGCGCTCAGATCACGGCGCGCAGCAGCGCGGCGATGAGCCGGAGCTCAGCGCGGAATTCGATCGGATGAGCGCGAGCTTCGCCGAGGTGCAGTTTCCGCCCGGCATCAGCCAGGGCGCCGTCGGCGGTCCGCGCTTTTCCACGTCGATCCTGTCTCTCTCATCAGGTTACGAAAGCCGCAACATCAACTGGAAGAACGCCCGCGGCGAATGGGATGTCAGTTTCGGGCTGCAAACTCAGGAACAGGTCGATCAGCTGATCGACTTCTTCAACGCACGTCGCGGCAAGGCTTTCGCCTTTCGGTTCAAGGACTGGACGGATTACCGACTGCCGCGTTGGCGCGCCACGCCGGGCGACATGGACGCTCTGCCGGTGTTTTTCACCACCGACGGCGTCACCAACACGTTTCAGCTGACCAAGGCCTATAGCGATGCTGGTGGAACCTACATCCGCACGATCGCCAAGCCGGTGAACGTGGCGATCTGCTCGGCGGGCTGCACGCCGTTGCAGCTGCTTAACGACGGCACCCAGATGGTCAATCCCACCGATTTCACCGTCGACACCACGACGGGTATCGTCACCCTGTCGCCGGCGATCGCCGCGACCGTGGGCGCGCTGATCGCGGGTGCCTGCGAGTTCGACGTGCCCGCGCGCTTCGATACCGACGACATGAAGATCACCATCACCACGACCGAGATCATGGCATGGCCTTCCATTCCCGTCGTGGAAACCAGGGACATCTGACATGAAACAGGCACTCGTGGTCGATCTGCCGGGTGACGCGGTCACCGCGACGATGATGCTCAATCGTTTCTACGAGGATTTCTGGCGTGTTGTCGGGACGTTCCAGAGCGGCGGCAACGCCTTCGTCATCATGGAGCGGGATTTGAGCTGGCCCAGAAAAACCGAGCCGGGATGAGCAAACTTCTCAGCCCGGAATTTCTCGCTCATCTCGCGCAAGCGGTTACAAGCATCGCCACCTGCTGGCTGATCGTTCGGCTCGACGGCGTGCAATTCGCGTTCACCACCCTGGACGCCGATATAGACATGCCGATTGGCACGCCCATCATCGGCGGCCTGACTTACAAATCGACCTGGGGCTTTTCGCGCACCGCGATCACTTATACCTCGGACGGACAGGTCGATAATCTTGAGGCACTCGGCTATTTTTCCGAACCCGGCGACAACAGCGGCATCACCGAGCAGGATCTGAACAACGGCCGCTTCAATTTCGCCTCGGTCTATTTGTTCGCGGTCAACTGGCAAGATCTCACCATGGGCGTGTGCCGGCTCCGCCGCGGCTGGCTCGGCGAATGCACGTTTTCACCCAACGGTGCCTATCAGGCCGAATTGCGCGGCCTCACTCAGGCGCTGGTGCAGGAATTCGGCAATTTCTTCTCGCCACTTTGCCGGGCCGATCTCGGCGACGCCCAGTGCAAGGTCCCGATCGTACCGGCACCCTGGCAACCCAATACGTACTACGCCGCGGGGCAATACGTCGGTCCGCTGGCTATCAGCAGCCAGGCCCAGAGCCTGTGGACGTTCCTGTGCACGACCGCCGGGAGGTCGGGCGCCGTCGAACCCGACTGGAATTACGGTGGCGCGACGCCGGATGGCGCCGCCGTCTGGCAAACCCAAAGCCCATTTCGCCAGATCGGCACGGTCATCGCTCAGAACGCGCCAGCATGGCAGCCCGACGCGGATTATCTCGCCGGCGCTTACGTGGGCCCCCTGGCGGTCACCAGCGTGGCTCAGGGCTGCACCGTCTGGGTTTGCACGACGCCCGGGACATCCGGCGCGGTCGAGCCCGCCTGGTCTTATGTCGCGGGGGTGACGATCGCGGACGGGTCCTGCGTTTGGGAGCTGCTGCCTCCTGGCCCGATCGCGCAAAACCAGTTCAGCTGCAAAGGACTCGCTTATCCGGGCAATGAGCTCGGCAACACCGCGATCATCCAGTTCGAACAGAACATCACCGCCAACACGGCGATCGAAATCAGCGATGGCATCAACACATATGCCTATTCGATTGGCTGGGACGTCACCCTGGGCGCGTTTTATTACGCGCTGACCGGCGCGATCGCGGCCAACAACATGGGCCTCGATATGACGTTCGTGACCAACGTCGGCGGGTTCGCGAACATCTACCTGACCAATCACTCGGGTCAGCAAGGCTGGATCACCAAAACCGGGGATGCGGCGCTCGGGATCGTCATCTCGAACTTCACCCAGAATTACCTCGACGGAGGCACCATCACCTGGATCACCGGCCAGAACACCGGGGCATCGATGGAGATGAAAACCTATTTGCCCACCGGGCAAATCTGCATCCTCTGGCTCGGCATGTCGTATCCGATCGCGGTCGGCGATCAGTTTATTTATTACGCGGGTTGCGACAAGACGCGCCAGACCTGCGCCGTCAAATTCAACAACGTCGTGAACATGCGCGGCGAGCCCGACATGCCCGGCAACGACACGATGCTGTCCTATCCGGACGCCGTGTGATGACGCGCGCGGAAGTCGTCAGCGAGGCCAGAAACTGGGTGGGCGTCCCCTATCGCAAGAAAGGCCGCACCGCGAGCGGGATCGATTGTCTCGGCCTCCTGGTCGTTGTGGCGCGCGTCTTCAACGTGCCGCATGTCGATCACCACGATTACAGCGACTGGCCTGATCCGATGTACAGGATCCTGCGGGAGCTTGAAAAACACCTGAACCCGGCGCCACTCACCGGGCCGCTCCCCGGCACCATCGGTGTTTTCAACCAACGCATATTGCCCGCGCATGTCGGCATTTTCTCCACGCTCAATGGCGTCACCCATCTGATCCACGCGCACCTCGATGAGGACCGCGTGCTCGAGCAGCCCTGGCGCGCACGCACGCCGGCGACGCGATCGGGCGCGCCGATCCGTCTGTTGCGCGTCTTCGTGTTTCCGGGACTGGAGGACTAAGCCATGAACAGTTCTGGCGCTGGCGGCGGTGGTAGCATCGGGACCACTTTGCTCTCTATCGCCGGAAACCTGGTTGGATCGTATTTCGGTGGTCCGATCGGCGGCGCGATCGGCGGTATGGCGGGGGGCCTGATCGGTTCGCTGATCTTCAATCGGCAGAAAAAGCCGATGATTCCCGACCTCAACCTGATGAACAGCTCGTATGGCAATCCGATCCCGATCATTTGGGGAACGGTGCGGCTATCGGGCACCGTGACCTGGATGAACACGGTGGTCATCAAAGAACATGGAATGGGCAAAGGCGCGGCCAATCTCACCAGCTATTCCTATCAGCAATGCGCCGCGATCGCGTTTTGCGAAGGGCCTGCCAACCTGGTGAAACTCTGGCTCGACGGCAAACTGTTCCTCGATACGACCAACGGCCTTGGCGAGTCGGCGCCGAAAAGCTCGACCACCAATTACGAATTCGCGATCCGGCAGTATGCCGGCGACGAAGAACAGGTCGCCGACTGGCAATACGCGCAATGGGTGACCGATCAAGGTCTCGATGGTCAATGCCCGGCGTTTCGCGGCATAGCCTACCTGCTGTTCGACAATATCGATCTCTCTGGTTGGGGCGGCCGGTTTCCGCAGGTCAGCGCGACCTATTCGACGAGCGCTGAGTACACCACCATCTTCACCAGCCTGGCTCCTCCGGCGAGTGGTCTGGCAAATGGGCTGGACATGTCCGTTTGCGTCGATTTCGGACGCAATCTCGCGTACATGCTGGGCAACGATGGCACCATCGACGTCTACAATCTGGCCACCGCGCAACTGATCATGTCGGCGCCCGCGTGCGTGCCGGGAGCGAGCGGTATCTGCTGCGGGCCTAACACAAAGCTTTACGCCTGGAGTTTCAATGGCCCGAGCCTGACAGAATACGGCACCGAGGGGGGCAAGGTCTGGATCCTCAATCCGGCGGATTTGTCATCTGACGGAACAATTCCGGTGGGCAACGTCGGGTTGCGTCAGATGCAGGCGGTTTCGGCTGGCGGCAACGATCTTCTTGTTTACGAGTGTATTTCAGCAGCCTGGGGCGACTGCGCGGGCGTCCTGAATTTCGGCAGCTCTGGCTCGGCGATTCTTCCGTTGGAGGCGAACGGTCTCGATCATGAGACCGCGATCGCTATCGGCGCATCCAATGTTCAGGCTGGAACCGTCGATATCTGGTTCGTTAACAACGATGTGCTGAGCGGCGATCCGACGATCTATATTTACAAGTACACCAGTCAACCACCAACGACTGGCTTCAGTCTCTCGATTCTTAGTGGCGCGGCGATTGGTTTCAATTCTCAGCCGCTCAATCCAGGATGGTTTCCCGAAGCGCCTTCTCTCGCTCAGGTGGGCACACTGGGGCCCGCGGACTGGGGTCTGCCGGCGGGGTTGGGCGCGTCGGACCTCGGCTCATTTCTGTATGATGCCGCGGATAACACGCTGCTCATCACGGGCATTAGCTATGGCGGTCATTTGATCACCGTGAAATGGGATGCGGCCCTGTGGTCCGTGATCTGGGTGCAACTCGATACCATAAGCGGCGTCGGCCCCACGCAAAACTGGGATATTTCGCAAGGCAGCGCGCTCAGCAGTCCTTTCGCCGGAACCCAGGTCACGGTGTTTGATACCAGCACCGGCCTGCAAACCGCGAGCCCGATCGCTGTCGCCGACGAGTTACGACAGATGGCGCTTTTTCCATCGTCCAGCTTCAACTCTCAAAATAATACGCT
>QGNH01000100.1_pt2 | contig 10435 bp, 6 predicted proteins | sample 1735481 | NCBI WGS metagenome assembly QGNH01 (sample SAMN09239004, study PRJNA386568) | Viral metagenome, whole genome shotgun sequencing project. | reverse complement strand
CGCTTTACTACCAGCATCAGATGCAGTTAGAACTGCCTGAGAAGCTGCTGCCCTTGCAGTTTCGATATTAGCAGGATCAAAAGTCATACTTAGATATCCAGCCATAGTTTTAGTCTCCTTTTTTTAGAGTCGATCACCTAAAGTCTATTCTTCGTTTCGACAGACTGCTACCATAGGATTTTCATAACTTGAAACCAGCGGTTCCATTTTGTAGGTTCTTAAATTAACACTTGCAAAAGCTGTCTTAAGCAAACCTTCAAATTCTTTTGGGCCATACTCTCTTATATGAGTATCTGCCTTTCTATATCTACTTAGTCTATTTGGAGTGGAAATAATTGCAGTCCCATTCCAATTTAACATCTTTTTTACATTTAATAAAGCTTGTTTATCATGTTTAATATGTTCAATTACATCAATCATAACTATAAAATCATATGGACCATCATCAATACCTTTTTGTATATCTCCAAATTTGAATTGTAGCTTTGGAATAGGAAAAACTTTCTCAGCAAAATTTAATCCACACTCATCCATTTCATATGCAGTAACATTATGAGCATTTACTGTAAGAAGATGAGTTCCAAAACCTGTACCAAAACCTATATCTGCCACATTACCTCTTACTATTTTTGATACTTGCTCATAAATATCAAATTGTGGACTTAAAACATAACGTAGTCTATTCCAAAGTTCCATAGAAATTCACTCCTTATTATTTATTCTAGAAATATAACGTAGTCTATTCCAAAGTTCCATAGAAATTCACTCCTTATTATTTATTTGTTCTAGAAATATTTTGATTTTATGATGGAATATCATCGTATGTTATTACAACTTTTAAATCAGAATCCAATCTAATATTTGTAATTCTATATCCACTTGTTCCAGGAGGAGAAATACTTGTTATTAAATTTGAAGTATCTGCTGAATATCCACTATAACCTGAAACACCATCAAGTCCAGAATAACCTGAAATACCATCAAGACCGCTATATCCAGAAACACCATCATAACCACCAAATCCAGAGTACCCACTTATTCCTAATCCACTATATCCAGAGTACCCACTTATTCCTAATCCAGAATATCCACTATATCCTGAAGTTCCTGTAGATGATCCTAAACCTATTGTACCTACATAAATATAACAACTTAATTTTGGAGGCATATTTGGAGGAACAGTTCCATAAAAGCTTAAAACACCAGATTCAGTATCTAAAATCCAGTCTCCTTGCCCAAAAGGAATTGTAGCTCCAGTACTATCTTTCAAAAGATAATTAAAAGAACCATCACCATAATTAAATGGAATAGTATTAATTATATCAGGATGATAAAAGGCATTTGTTGTTCCTGGTACTGCTATAAGAACTTTATCAACCCATCGTTTTACTACTCCACTAATTTCTCCATCATTTAAAACAGGAGCAGTAGTGGGAATAGCATCTACCCATATTTGATTGGATAGTACCGATGGTAGACCTTTTTTTGGCTCTTCAAAAAAGTCACGAAGAGTAGTAGTTTCACCCACTCCCATAGCTTTCTTAAAAAGCTTTGATGATTTTTGGTCTGTTGTTAATGCCATGTATAATTACCCACCCTTACGAAACAGTAATTGAACCAAAAGTTTTAGTATCTGCAGAAGGTAAACCAATTCTAACGTAGACTTGACCTGTTCTAACGGAAGAACCAAATGTAACCTTATGAGATGTTGATGTTGAGTTTCCAACAACACAAGCTGGATCACCATTATTAACTGGATCACCAACACCAGGATAAGCTGCATTTGCATCTATCCATCCAGTAACCCCTTCAACCTTAACATAAATTCTTAAATTACTTACAATTACACTTGAACCAAATCCAGAAGAATTATTAAATACAATAGTTATAGAAGAAGCATTTGTTATACTTAAAGGATTAAATGTTACATAACGCCAATCAGTTCCCATTCCTGTAGAATAATCTGGACCTGCTGTAGGAAGATTATTGGTATAATTTCCTGTAGGTCTTCTATACAATCCATTGAGAAGTTGTAATTCTTCAACATAAGTAGTCTTTAAACTTATAGTGGAATCATATGCGCTTGTATAACCCAATGCTGGAAATTGTCCAGATCCTGAAGTTTTTCTAGTAGATTCATTGCTAACTGTATCTACTCTAATAGTGGTACTTTGAGCAATATTATAAGAAGTAGTTTTAGAATTATATCCATATAATGTAAATGCTGAAGTTTCAGAATATTTATTAGTAACAACCGTTACATTAATATCTATATCAATATTATCATCATCATTGTAAGGTGTAGCTGAAGGAGCAATATCAGGACTATTTGTAATCCCTCCAGTTGAAGTTATACTTGCAACTCTTACCTTAGCATAATGAGTATTAACAGCATTAGCTAATCTAAATTGAATTCTAATAGTTTCACCGACTGCCATTGAAACTACACCAGATATATATCTTGTGATACCCGAACCTGATGATGCTATAGCTGAATTATTGCTAAGAGTTACAACACCAGGATCATCAACATAGAAAGATAAAGAACTATCTCCTGTAATACTATGAGATAACATATAAGTATGTAAACCAACAGCAAGATTTACTAATGGTGTAATATTAGCAATTAGTTGTTTCCAAAATCCTTGTTTTCCTGCTTGACCCACATAAGGATCTGTATCTGCAGTAATATTTAACCAAAGGTATGCGCCTACATCACTTGCAGATGAAATAATTTTACTACCATGTGATACTGTATCAACTTTAGCTTCTAATGTTCCATTATCTCCATCAAAGAAATTACTACAAGTTCCAACAGGTTTAAGAACATCAGTACATTTATCTTCAGTTTGAGAACCAATACTTGATCTATATGCTTGATAAGAGGATAATATCATTGATATTACTGATAAATAAGAAGGTTTAGCAGGAGCTAATTTATTAAGAACAGAATCAATTTCAGATAGAGCTTCTTGAACATCATCATCTGTTGAGGATAAAAATACCCAACCTGTTGATGTAGTAATAATATCAGCTGGGTGACCACTTGTTAATAAATCAGGTAGCTCAGAATGTGTATAAACACCTGCTTCTCCACTAAATCCAGAAATACCAACTCCTGAGAACCCACTTATTCCTATTCCATCTATACCTGAATATCCGCTTGCTCCTAAAGTTCCACTATAACCAGATATTCCTAGTCCATCAATACCACTATAACCGCTAAATCCAGACTCTCCACCACCTAGTCCATCAAGACCACTATATCCAGAAATACCTACTCCATCTATTCCACTGTATCCAGAAATACCTATTTCACCACTATAACCAGATATACCATCAAGACCGCTATATCCTGAAATTCCTATTTCACCACTGTAACCTGACTCTCCACCACCTACTCCACCATAACCACTTGCTCCTGAATAACCAGATACACCATCAAGACCGCTAGAACCAGAAGTAATTAGTAAACTCCAATAAGTTTCCCAATTAACTCCTACCCCTGGTTCATTAGTAGATGAAGGAGTATTTTCTAATATACATATATAGACATTACCATTATTTGTAACAATATTATTTACATGATAGGCAGGAGATGTTGTTGCTTCATACATTTCCCACTCAACAAGCATTGTATTGCCTGTATAAGCAAGATCATCAATTTTATAAAATTTATATGAAGTTGAATTAGCAAAATTTATTGTATTCCACCCAACATCAACAGATAATCCGCTAAATGGTCCTGATAGTTTTGTCCATGATCCATTTACACCATTTGTCGAATCATTTGAACCATAGAAATTTCCATCCTTTAATTGGAGTAAATCCCAACCTGCTAAACTATATAATTTTAGTGTAGTAATTATTTTCTCATTACCCACACCAAAATCAATAGCCATATAAGTAAATTTTGAAGGCTGGTTTCCATCATCAACCAATATTCCATCATCTACATTTTGCTTTACCCCATAATAATTATTGCTATAATGAGGGTAAGAAATATTAGTAACATTTGGACTACTACTACCTGATGACCAAGATCCTAAATAAATAAGACCAATCCCACTATATCCAGAGGTTCCTATTTCACCACTATAACCGCTAAATCCAGACTCTCCACCACCTAGTCCATCAAGACCACTATATCCAGAAATACCTATTTCACCACTAAATCCTGATGTACCTATTCCATCTATTCCGCTATAACCTGAAATACCTAATCCATCAAGACCACTATATCCTGATGTTCCTATTCCATCTATTCCGCTATAACCACTATAACCAGATTCTCCACCACCTAATCCATCAAGACCGCTATATCCAGAAACACCTACTCCACTATAACCAGAAGGTCCTATTTCACCACTAAATCCAGATATTCCTAATCCATCAATACCACTATATCCAGATATTCCTAATTCACCACTGAATCCAGAAATACCTATTCCATCTATTCCGCTATAACCTGAAATACCTAATCCACTATAACCAGATATTCCACTTACTCCACTTACTCCTGATATTCCAGAATAACCAGAAGCACCAGATAATCCATAAATAACTCCACCAGAAGAAACTGCAACATATCCAGCTGTTGCAGATAACCAAACTATTGTTAAATTATTAGTATCTACAAAGGTTACAACTGGATAATCATAACGACCATCAACAGCTACATAGTGACCACTTCCATCATTAATAGCTATTTCTACGTTAACAAATTGATAACCTAAATTATGAGGCACATTCCATGTTATAGCTGGAGAAGATTGATTAAATACAAATCCACCAGCAATTGCTGTTATTCCACTATAACCAGAAATTCCTGAATATCCACTTACTCCTGAAATTCCAGAATAACCTGATATTCCTGAATATCCGCTTACTCCTGAGTAACCAGATATTCCAGAATCTCCAGATATTCCAGAATAACCAGATATTCCACTATATCCACTTATACCCGAATATCCGCTTACTGCTAATAAACTCCAGTAGGTTATCCAATTAACTCCAATTCCTGGTTCTGTATCAACTGAAGAAGAATGTCCTAATATACATAAATAGGTATTACCATTATGAGTAACTATATCATTGAACCCATAGGAAGCAGGAACAGAAGGAAGATCAAAATATTGAGTAGAGAGATGCACCATATTTGATGCTTGTGCTGTTAAGAAAACTGTATAATTAATATTATCATTAGAACCAGAGACAGTAAAATCTTTAATACTTTGAGAATTATATTTACCAACTGTAACACTTGCTATAACTCTAGATATACCAAGATCAACTTTCCACCAGTTGGGTAATTGTGATATATAAAACTGCCAATAACTATTTAGATTTGAATCTGAACAATTTGAAGGATCTCCATTTAAGGTTGCCCCAGCTGTATGAGGCATTGTTTCATTATTCCACTTATTATTTACTGGAGAAGGAGCATCACATACCCAAAGAGTTGCTTCAGAAACTAAATTACTATCCCAACCAGATATAATATCAAATCGTATATAACGATATTGAGGTAATCCTCCATTTGACCATTCACCCTTATATATTAATCCAGCTCCTGAATAACCACTTACACCAGAAATTCCTGAATAACCACTTACACCAGAAATTCCTGAATAACCACTTACACCAGAAATTCCTGAATAACCAGATGTTCCACTATATCCTGAGTACCCACTGATTCCAGAATAACCTGAAATTCCAGAATATCCACTATCTCCAGAGATTCCAGAAAACCCACTTACACCAGAAATTCCTGAGTACCCACTTACACCAGAAATTCCACTATATCCCGAAACTCCTGAATCTCCACTTATACCAGAAATCCCACTATAACCAGATATACCACTATATCCACTTATACCTGAGTACCCTGATATTCCACTATATCCTGAGTAACCACTGATCCCAGAATAACCAGATATTCCTAAATAACCACTTCTACCACTATAACCAGATATACCACTATAACCAGATATACCACTATATCCACTTATACCTGAAACACTACTATAACCACTTATACCTGAAAAACCAGAATATCCTCGTAATCCTGGTTCATCTGAAAAGTTTATTGGTCTTGAGAAATCTTCTGGAACTGTTTCAAGATTAAATCTTTTAGCATACATTATCTGCATTGTAATGTTTGCTTCTAATGGTTTTAAAGATTCAACACCACTTGAGAAAATATAAGTTTTAAGAGTCCATACTCCTAAACTATATGTTATTCTTCCATAATATTGATTATCAAATGAGTCAAATATTGGGTTAAGATCATCAGAATTTCTTAGATCACATCTGTTTTTTGGAGAATCAGTTGGAACTCCCTCATCTGTTCCTGAGGATGATACTGAAATTTCTCCAGTCATATTTGTAGAAATATCATATGATGATACACCCGAAATTCCAGAAATAGGATTTGAAGATTGAACATTTCCGATTAATTTTCTACCAATAAAATCAGCTGTATTTCCTGAAATTCCACTATATCCAGAAATTCCATCTATTCCTCTTATTCCAGAATAACCTGAAAACCCAGTTACTCCACTATATCCACTAGTTCCTGAATCACCACTATGACCATAGGGACCTGAATATCCACTAATACCAGGGATACCACTAGGACCTGAATATCCACTAGTTCCTACAATTATAGTTGTTTTTTTCATTTTTTTATATTTATCCTAAAAATTAAGTTTATTTTTATTATCCTAAAATAAAATTATCCAACAATCACGACTTTAATTGGAATTAGATTTGAAAGTAACCATAGTTTTATATGCGATGCATCAATAATTTCTACTTCTATATTTGTTGAATCAGACAATACAACCTTTTTTGTAACATTATTATAACAAGTTACTACTACATCTTCTGATTTAATATCAGAAATATTAATAGAAGCAAAATATGGTAATGGGGGAGAACTTCCAGAGTTTAAAGGTATATATTGGAAAGTATTATTTGTAGAGTTTATTAAAACAACTAAATTAATTGTATTTGTTGAAACCCAAATTTGAAGGGTAGTAGGATTTAGAAGAATTATTTTTTCTGGTATAACATGATAATTAGAGTCATAATTATAAAAACACGTAACTAGAGCTGTTGAATCTATAGAACCAATATCAATATTTTTATAATAACTATTTCCTGAGTGAACCCAGTCTCCTGTATTTATTTTTGTAATAAAATTAGCAACAATTATTAAAATTTTTAATGATAAAATATTTGTTGTCATCCAAATTCTAATTGTATGTATTCCTGTAATTTCAATTTCATATGGAATTATTTTTCTATTTGTTGTTTTATCATAACATGTTAAAATTGCTGATGTTGAATCAATAGTTCCTAAATCTATTTCAGCATAATCCAAATCAACATAGTATAATCCATTTGATAAAACCCAATCAGAAACAGATATATTTTTAATAAGATCTGTATCACTAACTGTAACTTTTATTACAGAAGTTGAATCAGTATTTATTTGTAAAAATGCTTCGTTGGTATTATATAATAATTCAGAAGTTGGTTCAAATTCTTCATCATTATCATAAAAACAATTCATAATTACATTTAAATTAGCAAAATATGAAAGATCAATATCTAACAAACTTCCTTCACCACTAAGAGATAAATCATCATCAGTTATAATTTTTGTAACTTTATTGGTAGAACCAGATCCACCAGATCCAACACCAGATGAGTTTGATAATTCTCTCCATACTTCACCATCGAATATTAAAGTTAAAATTTGTCCAGGTTTCCCTGTTAAATCATTACCGGAAGATAAATTAATATTAATATTATTTCTAATAGTTGTTACACTATTTATAAAAATAATATATCTAATATCATCTTTTAGTCCACCAGAAAAGTTAAAAATTGTTCCACCAGCATTTGAAGTAAACCAAGTTCTATATGGTGCTAAATTTACTGAAGTTGCATAATCTGCAAACTGTCCAATTGTTCTTGTAGACCCAGAGGTAGATTGAGATAATACATAACCTGTTCCAAAAATATCTGTAGCTACTTGCTTAATATTATTTGTATTTACTGGAATTTGTGATATATCTTGTTTAACTCCAGATCCAAGACCACTAACTAATACGACACAGGTTGAAGTTCCTCCTGAAACACAAACTCCAATCATTTGAGAATTAGTAGGTTCTACATTTGTTATGGTTCCCTCTTCAGAACCTGATAAATATACTTCATCTCCAACTACTATAGTTTTTCCAGATTCAATATTTATAGTGCATAAACCACTTATTTCAATTTTATTAGTTGAATATACAAAACATTGAGCATAAGTATTTACAGAAGAAGAAATAGCAGGATGAACCTTTTCATCACTTTCAAAATAAGCTAACTGTCCTATAGTACACGGAGAAGTATCATATGTATATTTAAGATCTGTTAATCTTCTAAATTCAGTATCTGTACCATAATATATTTCATTATCATCTAATGTATAAATAATTCTTCCTTTATCTGAAGATTGAAAAATTGGAAGGGTATTTTCTAAACCAATATAAAATTTAGTATATTTTCTTTCTACTATTGGGTTGTCAGGATCATAATTATAAACTGAATCTACTTCAAAAATTACACCATTGAATGTAACTTTTACAACTTTTAATAATAAAAAGTCTCCACTAGAAATAAAAGATCTTTGATCTGGTTGATCTGGTTTTAATATTCTAATTGATGCTTGAGGGGCAGGTTTAGACTTAACATAGTTATATTCTAAAACAATGTAATAATATCCTGCTACATTGAAAGGAGCAACATTATCAACATAAAAATCTGAATTTGACATATCAACTAAAAAATCAGAATCAAATTTTATAATAACATCATCTTTATAACATTGACCAGGTCCGACTATAACAGTTGTAGCGCTAGTAGAATCCAAAGTTACATCAATAGCTGAAGGACTATGAAGACAATTTTCTCCTTGAGTTACCATTCTTGTTAATGAATTGACAATATTTGAATTATATGAGCTGAATGGATCGACACATCTTTGCTGGGTTGGAATTATATTAGTCATTTTTTAATCTCCTTACAGATTAATTCTATGTCATTTTTTAGTTGATCTAGAGTTGGAATAATATCTTTATTTAAAGTTCCCCTATATCTTATAAATTTCCAACCCCATTCTTCAAGTTCTCTTTGTCTTTTTTCATCATATTCAAAATCTTGATGCCAATACGCTCCATCATACTCAATTATAAGTCTAAGTGATGGAACTACAATATCTAGATTATAATTTAAAAAAGGAATATTTAAACGAGCATCTTGGTATAAACTACTAACCATTTCAAATAATTTTTTTTGAGGTTTTGATATATTCTTAATAAAAGAGTTTAAATATGCAGCTCCACCATTTAACATCATTTGTTTATTTGCTTCTCTAGCTTTAGGAACAATTACTTTTTGAAAATAGTCACTTCTCCAAAAACAATCTGGATTTTTCCATAGTTCTTTCATAATAAGACTTTTTTTAAGCTTATATTCTTCATTAAATGGACCATTAGGATCTTTCCATACTTCTTTCATTTTTTCTGCTTTTCTTTTCTGAACTTTTGGTTCATTCATTATATATTTTGGATCTTTCCACTGTTTCTTTTTTGTTTCTGACATTTTATTTCTAGCTTCTTTTGAAACTATTCTATTTTTATTACTTTCTATTCTAATTTCTATAATTTCTGGATCAAGATTATAACATTTATGAGAACAATATGTAAGATATCCTTCTTTTAAATTTACATATGTTGTCATATTTTTACAACCTTCTATTTTACAAATCCCTTCATTTTCAACTTTAATAAACTTATCGTAATAATCTTTGGTTCCAGATATAAAATGACTTTTTTTATTACATGGTTGAGCTAAGTGTTGAGCTAAAGCTCTCAAACTTTTAACTTCTTTTCCACATATTTTACATTTTTCCATGAGATCCTTGTCTTTCTTTGTGTATTATCTCTACTTTATATTTTTAGTTTGTTCTATAATTCTGAATGAGTTAGAACGAAATTTTTGACGTAAAAAATGGGAGCATAGAGGAATATCTATGCTCCCGTAAGTTTTTCAGTAATTGGGATCATTAAGTATAAAATGAATTAATATTTATAATTTGTTCTTTGTTTTAGATCTAATCAGTCCATGTTTAATCAATTCAAATTTTAAATCTTCAACAGTAGGCATTTTTGAATCTATATTTATTATTTTCCAACCTTCTTGATTTAAATTATTAATTCTTACATGATTTGAAACTCCCAACATATTATTATGCCAAAAAGCATTTGGAAACTCAAGAATAACCTTATATTCATGTATTACAATATCTGTTATATATTTGAAATCTACTACTCCAGTTTGGGTGAGTTTTTCTATAAAAAAATTATTTCTAACATCT
>QGNH01001068.1_pt2 | contig 10441 bp, 9 predicted proteins | sample 1735481 | NCBI WGS metagenome assembly QGNH01 (sample SAMN09239004, study PRJNA386568) | Viral metagenome, whole genome shotgun sequencing project. | reverse complement strand
TCGTTGACGCAGGGGATTCTTGTGGGGCTAGATCGCTGATAGGGGATCAGACGGCTCCCTTGCTTGGTCGTGCCTGCAGGGTGTGGTTGGAGCACTTGGACGTTCAGGTCAACAATCAAATTGCCGTCCAGTCGTCGAGCCGGCGGGTCAGCTCGGCCAGGGCGCTCCCCCCGCGCTTATCGAACTCGTCGAGGGCAAGAACGTTGGGAAGATGGTGGCGGGTCATGGACCTGAGGCCATGGGGGAGCAGACTAGGCAATCCGCAGTGGGCCAACCTCTGCGAAGTCCCGGTGGGGGATCGAATGGGGGCTGAGCCGTCGCAGCGGGTTGCCCGCTTCATCCGCATTGGCATCCATGTCATGGATCTCAAGCGCCGAGTAGCCGTGCGCGAACGGCGGTCGCTTACGGCGGCGCACAGACTCACCATGGGGTGACCCCCGATCTCAAGACCCACCGCGCCCACGCAATCATCGATTATCTTGATGTCCAGGTTATGTCGATGTTCCGCTGAAACAGCAGGTCAGCGTCATGTTGGTGGCAAATACTTCGGCATAACTAGAGCGAGGAGGTCCACGCTTGTCCTTTCCGATTGCGTGGAAGGACAAAACTCATGAGTCACCCGTCTAAAGTCGTCATTGCCGGCCCGCTGGCCATCTTGCGGGAGCAGCTGACAACCGAATTTGTTCGACTCGGCTATGCCCCATCGACAGTTGCCCGCCAACTACAACTCCTGGCCCATTTATCGCGGTGGATGACCGAACGCGGAGTGGGTACAGCGAATCTTTCGTGGGCGAACATCAGCCTCTTCTGTTCGGATCACGAACTGTCCTCCGTGTATCGGTATGCGCCCCCTCCGGTCATGATTTTGATGAGGTTGATCCGACCGGAGTCTGTGCCGTCAAAGGCTGCACAACCGGGCGCTGTTCTGCCGCCAGAGACAGAAGAATTGTTGGCTTGCTTCGGCGAATATCTTCACAACGAGCGGGCACTGAGGGCAACGACCAGGGCGCTCTATCTGTATCAGCTTCGCTTGTTTGCTCTGTGGTTCGTTGCACGGTTCGGTTCGGACTTGACGGTGATGACGAACGCTGCGGTCAATCAGTTCTATGTTGATCGAGCGGGCATCTGGTCGACGTCATCCGCGCGTTCATCGACCATCGCGCTGCGCGCCCTAGCTCGGTGGCTGTTTCTCACTGGCCGATCGATGTCGAACTTGTCGGCTGCCATCCTCACCGTCAAGGACGACACACAGAACGCTTTGCCCANNGCGATTCTTCTCGTGCTCACACGACTTGGCCTGCGAGCAAGCGAAGTCTCTGGTTTGACCGTCGACGATTTCGATTGGCGCGCCGGGACGGTCCTCATCCATGGGAAGGGAAACGATTCCCAGCTCATGCCGGTGCCTGCCGACGTTGGTGAAGCCATCGCCAAGTACTTATCAGGGAAGCGAAGGGCCAAGTCGCCTTACCGTGAGGTGTTTCTGGGCACCTACACGCCNNAATCGTCCTTTGAACAGATCCTCGATCTCGATGGTGGTCACTTACCTTGCCAATCGTGCCGGGATCGTCGGACGCGTCGGTTCACACCGCCTACGCCATAGCGCCGCGACAGCGGTCCTCGCCGGCGGAGGAACACTGGAGGAGGCAGGGCAACTTCTTCGCCATCGAAGCGTCCAAGCCACGATGATCTATGCGAGAACTGACCTCGGAACGCTGGCTCAACTCGCACGGCCGTGGCCCGGTTCACCAAGGCAGGGCAGCGCCCATGAGTGAGTTGAGCCAGCGTTCCGCTGTCGATTACCTCTTTTTGCGCAGTCTGAGGGGATATCAGCCATGCGATCAAGCATGGTTGATCCGGGAGTATCTGGATTTCCTCGACCAGCATGGCTTCTCAGCGATCACTGTGACGAACGCCTTGGCCTGGGCGTGCTTACCGGTGAACACCCGATCACGGTGGCGCAACCAGAGACTTACAGTCATACGGCTTTTTGCCGCGCACATCCACGCCAAAGCCCCTGACATAGCGGAATTGATTCCGCCCGGCCTGCTGCCAGCTCGAGTAGTGCGGGCTGCACCTTACCTCTATAGCTCCGGCCAAGTAGATGCGCTCATCGGTGAAGCCGGCACTTTGAAGCCGGCGCTGCAGGGCCAAACGCTTGCGACCATCATCGGACTCATGGCAGCCACGGGAATGCGCACCGCCGAGGCGCTTGCGCTGAATACGGCAGACGTTGACGCCGAGCAGGGAACGATTCTGGTTCGGGGCAAAGGCGGCAAGCAGCGGTTGTTGCCGGTTCACGATTCGACGCTCACGGCGTTGGCCCGCTACGGCAAGAGTCGCCGTGTCTTGATGACGTCCTACGACGATGCGCTCTTTGTGAGTCCATCAGGATCGAGACCACTGGCTAATACTGTCCAACAAGCCTTTCGACGAGTCGCCACAGCCTGCCATTTGCAGCCCGGCCCTGGGAACCGGAATCCCCGACTCCATGACCTTCGGCACACCTTCGCGGTGAACACATTGATCGACGCCCACCGAAGTGGTTACGGAATCGACGCACGTATCGCCGCACTGGCCACCTACCTCGGCCACGGCAGCCCGATCCATACCTATTGGTATCTCTCCGCCAGCCCAGAACTACTCCAACTTGTCAGCGATCGGATTGAAAAGCACGTTCAGGGAGACCGACCATGAGTACGTTCACCGTCACACTGCAATCGTTCTTCACAACATTCCTGGTGGGCCAGAAAGCGGCCAGCCACCACACCATCTCCGCTTACCGGGACGCCTTCAGAATGCTCCTCCGTCACCTGCACGACACGACCGGAACTACGCCTGACAGGGTCGAGTTCGCCGATGTGAACGCTGAAGCGATCACCGCATTCCTGACCTATTTGGAGGCGATTCGAAAGAACACGATCCGAACCCGCAACGCTCGCCTGGCGGCGCTGCATGCTTTCTTCGCCTACGCGGCTTACCTCCATCCTGAACACGCTGACATGATTGCTCGGGTGTTAGCCATAAAATCCAAGAAGACGAGCACAACGGTGCTCACCTATCTCACCGGCCCGGAAGTCGACGCTCTCCTCCGGGCGCCCGACCAAACAACCATGACCGGTCGGCGCGACCATGCGATCATTCTGGTTTTCCTCACGACGGGTCTGCGTGTGAGCGAATTGGCGGCGTTGACCCTGCAAGACCTGCAGCTGAGCAAACCCGCATACCTCCTCTGCCATGGCAAAGGCCGCAAAGACCGCATCACACCACTCAACAAGTTGACCACGCTCGCTTTGCGCGAATGGGTCGAGCGAAGAACCGACAGTCAGCCGCAGGACCCCGTATTCACAGCGCAAGGCAGCACCCGCGCACTCGGTCGCGACGCAATCGCAGCGCGCCTTCGCGTCCATTGCGCCACTGCGGCCGCACGCTGTCCGAGCCTGGAAAGCAAAACTGTTACTCCACACACACTGCGCCACACCACAGCCATGAGGATGCTTGACGCAGGAATTGATATCACCACGATCGCCCTCTGGCTCGGCCACGAATCAACTCAAGCGACTCAGGCATATCTTCACGCCGACCTCGGTATGAAGGAGCGGGCGATGGCTCGAATCGCTCCTCTCGGAAGCAAAGGACATCGATTCATTCCGAAAGATCGTATGCTCACGTTTCTCGAATCGCTCTAGTTATGCCGAAGTATTTGCCACCAACATGACGCTGACCTGCTGTTTCAGCGGAACATCGACATAACCTGGACATCAAGATAATCGACGTTATGCAGATGTCTTATCTGGGGTTGGTTGGCCACCGTCTGTGACGGCGGTAAAGCATCTTGTTCTTGGCCGGCGTGTCTGTCGCGGACGGACTATCTGGGGTGGCTACGTTACGGAGCATGACGACGAGTACGGGCGAAGCCGGAACGTGCCGGGTGCAGCGGCTGGTGTTGTCCGATGGGGCGTTTACCTGGACGGTGCTGGGCAGAGACCATCTCGTGGTGGAGCCGGCGGAGGAGTATCTGGAGTATCTGCGGGCGCAGCGGGCGTCTCCGAACACGGTGAAGTCCTATGCGCGGGCGTTGGCGCTGTGGTGGCAGTATCTGGACGGGTTCGACTTGCGCTGGGATGCGGTGACGTTGCAGGATTTCGGGGCGTTCTTGACCTGGCTGCGCACCGGGGACGAGCCGGGGGTCGCTTCGATCGAGCGGCGCCCGTCGCGGTTCGCTGAGTCCACGATCGAGGTGCGGCTAGCTGCGGTGATGTCTTGCTATGACTATCACCTGTTCAACGGGGTGGACGTCGGCCGGGACCTGCACAGGATCACGCAGCGCGGCAGCGGCAGGTACAAGCCGTTGCTGGAACACGTCGCCCGCCGTCGGGGGCGCCGTCGGTCGGTGGTTCGAGTGCGAGATCGTCGTCGTGGGGCACCGCCACCGGTGTTGACACCGCGGCAGATCGAACGGATCTGTGAGGCGTGCGCGAGCTGGGACGAAAAGACACGGGAGTGGTCGGGGTCGGTCCGCAACAGGCTGTTGTGGATGCTGTTGGCCGAGACCGGGGTCAGGCTGGGCGAGGCCTTGGGGTTGCAACATCGCGACTGGCACACCGGACGCGGCGACACGCCGTTTATCGAGGTGGTGCCTCGAGATCATCCGCATCAGGTGCGGGCCAAGAGCGGATACCGACGGCTGTATGTCTCCGATGAGTTGGACCGGTTTTATGGCGAGTACGTCTGGCGCTTGTGTGAGGCTGGCGCAGACCTGGTGAGCGAGGACTTTGACGCCACGTGTGTGTTTGTCAACCTCGACCATGCACCGAAGTTTGCCCCGTGGCGACCGGAGTCGGTCTATGACTTGGTAGACAGACTGCGTCGGGAACTGTCCGGGCAGGTGCCGCCGACGTGGACGCCACATTGGATGCGCCACAGTCACGCGACGGCGTTGTTGTTGTCGGGGGTGCCGGTGCATGTGGTGAGCCGTCGTTTGGGCCATGCCGACGTGCAGACCACGCTGAACACCTATGCGCACGTGACCGACGACGCGGAGATGCGGGCATTGGCGGATTGGAAGGCGTACACCGCCGGCTGGCGAGTTGGGGTCGATGTGGATACCGGCGAGCAGATTGGGCCGTGCTCATGACCGGCCACCGGGGCCGGGCCGCGACCGACTGGGTGGAAGACGCCCGCGGCAGATGCGACTCGCAGGCACTGGTGGGGTTGTGGGCGCAGGTGCCTGAGCCGATGCGGCTGTCGCGGCTGGCGGAGTCGACCGTGCCGGCACGGTACGCCGGCGGCTTTTGCCACGACGGGACGTGGCGGGCCGGGGTGGACCTGTCCGGTCTTCCAGAACCGATGCGGGCCGAGCTGGTGTGGTGTGTGTTTCGGTTCATCGAATTGGGCCAGATGGTGCCCACACCTGCGTTGAGCATGCTGGTGCACCGGCTGGGTGAGGTCATCGCCGAACATCCCGCCGAAGCGTTGGCCTCGCTGTTGGAACTGTCTGGTCACGACTGGTGTCAGCGGTTTCAACGTGCGGTGCACCGCCGCACCGGCCGGCTGCCGGCGGCTGCCACGATGAAGGCCATCCGGGGCCTGCTGACGCGGATGCTGCGGCTGTTGGTGACCGCGTTGGACACCGGCCCGTGGTGGCAGCGGGACCTGTGGGACCCGGTGGAGGAGACCCGGATCCCGTTGCGCGACCACGAGCCGATGGGCCGATATGCGGTGCGGTTCGACCAGATCGGCACCCGGTGGCTGCGACACGGCCTGCAATGGCACTGCAAAGTCGCTATGGACACCGGGTTGTTGACCTGGTCGTCGGTGCACCGCAGGGCGGCGGCGATCAGGGAGTTCGACGCCTTCCTCGCCGGTCGTGGCGTCGACGGGCCCCAGCTGGCTGATGAGGCCGCCGGGGTGCGCGGCCTGATGTTGGATTTCCTCGGACACCTCCGCGGCAAGAAGGCCACCCGTGGGCCCCGGGTCGGGCAGCGGCTATCACCGGCGTCGGTGCAGCGTCTGGCCAGCGATGTCGAACAGTTCTACCTGTTCATGGCCGACAACAAAGACGCCGCGGCCGCCGCACTGGCCGAACCGGGCTGGGCACGTCTCGGGCCCGAGCATGCCGGGTTCTATCGGCGTGGTGAGCTGCCCGGCAAACAACAACCCCGGCTGGAGGGCCAGGTCATCGACGAGGACGCGATGACGCAGATCATGACCGGCCTGGGCCTGCTCGGTGCTCCGGTCGAGCAGGGCGGGTTCGGCGATGAACAGGCCATGCGGATCACCATGTTGGTGGCATTGCTTGGCCGTCGCGTCAGTGAGGTCTGCATGCTCGATTGCGACCCGCTCCAACCGCTGTCGGCGGCCGTCGCAGCCCAGACTGAGCCGGCCGCCGACGGCCAGGCGGATGCACCTGTGGCCAAGCTGCGTTACCAACAGACCAAGATTGACGGTGCGCCTAACACCGTCCTCGTGCACACCGAGGCGGTAGCGATCATCCGAGCCCAGCAGGAGTGGGCGGCCGAGTACTTCGCCGACCACGGGTCACCGGGGAAGTCACCGAAGTACCTGTTCTTGGCGGCGCAAAGGAACCGCAACGGTGACCGGCCGTACTCCAGCATGACCCTGCGGCAGCTTCTTACCCGGCTGGCCCATCGGTTGGATGTCCGCGACAGCACCGGCAGGCTGGTCGACTTCAACCGCACCCACCGGTTTCGGCATACGGTGGCCACCGGTTTGTTGAATGCCGGTGTGCCGTTACACGTCGTGCAGCGCCACCTTGGACACCTGACGCCGACCATGACCATGACGTATGCGCAGACTCTGCAGTCCACTGCCGAAGCGGAGTTCCTTCGCTACCGCAAGATCACCGCCGACGCCAAGGACGTCGACATCGACCCGCGCGACCTCTACGACATGCTCGAGTTAGACAGGCGCACCGACCGGGTTCTGCCCAACGGCTGGTGCCTGCTGCCGCCCCGCCAGGTGTGTGTCAAAGGAAACGCGTGTTTGACGTGTGACAAGTTCGCTACCGACGCGACCTTCCTGCCGGAGTTGCAAACCCAGCGGGCCCGCACCGAGGGGCTGATCGAGGAACGTCAAACGGCGTTCTCGACCCGCACCGGACAAGAGATGGGTGAGGAAAACGTCTGGCTGGCCGGTCGGCGTCAAGAACACGACGCGCTTGGCCGCATCATCGTCACACTCGAACAGACCCGGCTGGCCGACGGGACCGTGCAAGCCATCCGCGGCGCAGGCGTCACCGCCCGCACCGACGCCATCACCAACACCGCCAACGACCGCTGATGCGCGGCAACCCCGACAACCTTCGCCGTGCCGCGGCGAACAAGAGCGCTGCGACCAAGAAACGCGCCGAGCAAGGAATCCAAGACATGGTCCGCCGCGGCCAGCCGGTCACCTTCCGCGGGCTGGCGCGCACCGCGAGTGTGTCACTGGACTTCCTCTACTCCACGGCCGATATCCGCAGCCGGATAGAACAGCTTCGAGACCAACAGGCCGCCCCGACCGGCCCCACCAAGCCAGACGAGACCGTCCAGGAAAGCAGCGTTGTGCGCACGCTCACCGCCCAGCTCGCCGAGCTCAAACGACGCCACCGCGACGAAGTACAACAACTGCGGCACGCGCTTGAGACCGCTCACGGAGACAACCTCGAGTTGCGACGCCGTCTGGGGCACCGCCGCGAGGGCGGGCCCGGTTCAAGCAGCGATGAAGACACATCATGAACAGCGACCGACTGGCAACGGACCCCGGCAATGGCAAGCTGCCGCCGCTCTCGGCCGGTTGTGGTCTCACCTCGGCTTCGAACCATTCCGTAACGGCGTCCACGTCCTCGACCTCGCCCTCGTCACCCTCGATGACGCGATCCAACGGCTACAACAACCGAACCATACGGCTAACGTGACGTGGGCCCGCAGCAGCGAGAACGACTACCCGTCGACCCAGGTAGACCACTTGCAGACGCGTCCGCAAGTGGTCTACCTGCGTAAACATGGGACGACTACTCAAGTTCCCCAGATAAGAGGTCTGCATAACATCGAACAAGTCCACGCCGACCTGAAGAACTCAGCCCTGGCCCACCTCCCCTCGGGTAAGTCGACCGCGACCGCGGCCTGGCTCGTGCTCGCGGTGATTGCGTTCAACCTCACCCGCCGCCGCAACCTTGGCCGGCCCGGTGATGGGCAAGGCCACCGCCGCGACGATCCGCTGCAAGCTCGTTCATGTACCGGCGCGGATCGCGTCCTCAGCCCGCGCTGACGCTGCACCCACCCACCGCCTTGCCCTTTGAAAACGCGTGCACCACGCTCGTCACCGTCCTGTGCGCACCACCAGTGCGGTCGCGACGACCTGACCACCCCGCCCCAAGGACCGAAGAAGAACCGGTGGAAAACAACCGACAGCGAGGTCGCAGGAACAGGCACGCCCAGTCACACAATCAACAGCTCACGCAAGGCGCACCCGCGTCACCGCGCCCATCGGTGGATAGTTGAGGTTAAGGGAGGTAGGAACGCTGGTTCCTCGCGTCCACCTTTTCGTCACGCTCGCCGGACCTACACCATCTGGAAGTACTGGCATGTCCCGGTTTTGTCAGGGCTGTTCCCACCCTCCCTGGCACCTCTCGGGCAGGGCTGCCCTCAGCTACACTGCCCTGCTGCGACAGGAGCGCGATGAAGGTCTGCCACTTCCATTCGAGCTATCAGCGCCGCACGGCGCACGGGATCGAGGCTCGGTACGGCGATCGGCGATCAGTAGATCAATCACTTCCTGCTCGCGATGGAGACGTGTTTGCACACGCTGGACCACGTCTCTTGATCGGACCATCTGGTCGGAACCAAGGAGAGGGCGCTGGTTGTTGCTCCGGTTCGACCGACACCGAGATGCTGCAGGAAGCGGCTGATCTGCATGGCGTTGAGGACGCCAGAGTTCGCATCCTCGCAGTTCATCCGGTGTTTGTTCTCCCTTCAAGAACTCGCCGCCGCGATCGTTTCGGCAGCTCTGTCCATGGCACAGCGCTCAACGGGTCCATGGTGTCGGCGGCCGGCGGGTTCACGAAATGATCGTCGGGGTGGCGCTGGGCGGGCCTTCTTCGCGAATGCCCAATAGGGCTCGCACCCAAGGCTCCATGCTGGCTACCTCCTGTTTCCAGAAGGGAACGTCGAACCCGGCAGTTAGTCGTGAGATGCGCCAGGTGCCTTTCTCCTGGCGATAGTCGACGCTGTAGAACCCGGCGGATTCCAAGGCCACGGCGCTTTGCTTGGAACCTAACAGGAGCAGGTATGCAAGGCCGGTGGCCTCGGTTGGGGTCTGCCGTTCGACAATGAAGTTGGTGACTACGTGTCGACGTTGGTCCGACTGGTGCGGCCAGAATCCGGTCAGCCACGACATGATCTCGGCTCGGCCAACCATCGGTCCGATGACTGTCTCGCCCATTGCGTTGCCCGCCCACTCGGCGTCCTCGGTGAAGCAGTCCTCGAGTAGGTCAGCACGCCGTTCGTCGAAATACCAGCAGTATCGGTGAAGGCGCTCCGCCAACTGCGACCGCGCGTCCCAAGGCGGACGATCTCCAGCGATGAGGTTCACAATGCCGGTCACATGTGCCCAGGCCGGCGCAGGCCGCAGCCGCCTCGGTTTCGTCGTCATGAACTTCCCTTCGGGTGCGCATGCCGCGCGAACGTGTCGATCACGAGGCGGATGCCGTCAAGGACATCGTCGGTGTCGGCGCCTGTGTCAACGGTCTGGAGGACGATCTCGTCCACGCCGAGTTGGCTGAGCCGTGTTTGCATGGTCGCGTACTGAGCCCGCGCCTGCTTCGGAGTTCCCGCTATCGCTACCTGGTCCAGCAGGGCGTCAGGGATATGTCTTGCCAGTTGCGCCCAAGGCGGCGGTTCGGCGGAATCGAATTCGTCACGGATTGCGGCAGCATTCCCCTCCCATGGTGTCTGGGTAACAACCGCCCGGTAGCCAGGAGTCGAGAGATAGAACGCGAGTTGCCGACGTGTCGCCTCTCGGGCGACGTCACCGTCCTCATCCACGCAGGTGATGCACCAGGCGGACAGGCCGGGCGGCTTTGTCGACCGACGGCCCGACCCGATCGCAAGGCTCGGTAGGACACGCTGGCGCAGGTGGTCTTCTACGAGGCACAGGGGATGCAGAAGCACACGATCCCCGTGCTGGGCGGCGGTTCGGAGCATGGCCTCATTCACTCCGGCAACGGCGACGATTGGTGGTGCGACCGACCGCGCCCAGACCGCCTCTGCCCAGATCGATCTCTGCTCCGCGATCAGCGCAGCCAGCCGGGTGGCCGGAGGTTCGAAGTCAGCGCCAAAAGCTCGGCGCAGCCCGCGGGTTCCGGCTCCTAGCCCGAGGGTGAAGCGGCCCTGTGTGAGTTCTTGGGCATCGAGTGCGGCCGCAGCCAGAGACCTGGGGAGTT
>QGNH01000906.1_pt1 | contig 10455 bp, 16 predicted proteins | sample 1735481 | NCBI WGS metagenome assembly QGNH01 (sample SAMN09239004, study PRJNA386568) | Viral metagenome, whole genome shotgun sequencing project. | reverse complement strand
ATGTCACCCTTCAGCAACTTGGCTTCGACGGGACTCATCTGATGCGCTAGGAGGAGTTCCATAGGCATGTTGATTGCATTTTCACCCCATACAGGTTCATTCAAATACTGGCAACGGAACTCGTACTCGTCAATAAGCTTCCCCTGCAAAAACTTCCAAGTTGCGTGCTCCGGGAAAGTCAGATCAACCATGTGCTGTTTCAGTTCTTTTACTTTCTTGTTTCCGATGTGCTCAAATTCCGGCTTTACAACCCATGCGGCTCTTACGAACAGTTTGAGTTCAAAATTGTCCGGGTCTTCTTTGAGTTTATCTATGCGGAATCCGTAGTAGTCATCCGGGTAGTACCGGGTGCCGATCATGTCTACCCAGCCCCATGAGTCGCACACAGACATCGTAAGGTTGATATGCTTCTGCAAACTCTTGCGTGTTACATCGGTTCGGTTGTTCGTGTTTGACACAACGTCATCGAACTTGAGTACATCGCAATGCTGACCTGACAAAGTTGATTCGATAGACTTTGAACGAAGCGTAGGATACGGTCTAACCATTCTACGAGCCGGAGATTCGATAGGCTCGTTAGACGTTCCCTTGACCCCACGAAGAATGTATTCTGGGAATAGTAAGTGAAGCGCGGTCGGAGCAGCCCCTGCGCCTAAGAAAAAGTTGAGCTTGATTTCATTCACGAATATATCTGCGAGGTCGTTGTCCGCGCAAAGAATAATCATGGTGACATCCGGAACTGCCAACATCCACTGAATGGCGTCGGCACGACCGATAGTGGACTTAAAGAAGTCACGCGGGTCTTGCGTTAAGGATATCTTAGAATAGTTGAGCGGGTCCTCAACATCGTGAGGAGTTCTCGGATCATAATTCCTTATATCCGGATTCCACTTTGTAGGTATACGCGATTGCCGCCTCATAGCGGCAGTTACTTCCTCAATTCCATACTTGGGGTAGAAAACCCCGTCGAAATTCTTTGATACGAACTGATCGCAGACGACCTGGTGAACTCGCTCGATTACTAAGGTGTTGCCGAGCACTTCCTGGTTTAGCCACAGTAAATCTTTTCGAGCCTGATCCCGTGCGTACAGCCAGGACTGGAAGTCCAGGTAGCCGTCATCATGAAAGTGAACGCCGTACGTGAACTCGTTGTCTATTGGCTTTCCGGTCTTATCACGAACCAGGGTGTACACCACCCTGCGAGCCTTTATGGGATCGACAGACTGGTGCTTTGTCTTCTTTGTCTTCTTTTCCTTGCCGCGATTCTCATCTTCTTCCGATATATTCTCTACGCCAATGTACAGATACCACAACTCTTCCATCGGAGTCTTCGAAGCGCCGGTGCCATCTGACGGACTCACGTGGCCTTCGCCACGGAAATACTTACCCTCAAGACAGCAGCTAAGGACCTCGGGGTCTACTGTGGAAAGATCGAGGCCCTCAACTTCGCCCTTGACAAGTTTAGGCCACAGTTTAGTCTGCTTTTTCGCACGGTAGTCTACGAACGTGTAGTCAGCTTTCGCCTGTCCTGATAGTGGCATTTAGTATCCTTGCGTCAGTTCTATTCTTTGACGCGTTACTTCTTAAATCCTTTCATCGTAGCAGCGAAGTTCGCCATTTTCTTAATGTGGTCGTTGTCAGAATTCTGAGCTTCGTCTAGCTTGTCGTCTGGGATCGTATCCCCTTTATCGACACCTAGAGCCTTGTGAAGTTGACCCTTTCGGAGTCCATGCATTGCACGATACAAACTTGCGTGTTGTTTTGCCATTTTACTGTCCTGGAGGCGGGACAGGAACTCCGCCTGGTGCGGCCATTGCAGCGGCTGGTCCACCTGGTGCCGGTGCGCCTGGCACTGCTTCGCCTGGGTTCATTTGTGACGTGTGGTCCATAATTCCATCCATAAGGGAGTCGTGGTCGCCCGCTGCATACTTTTTATCGTGCGCCGGACCATCTTGGTGGACGTGATGAACTGTGTGCGACCCATCAGAGTGATGTTCAATGTGGGTGTGTGTGAACTTGTGGCCCTTAGTTTTCTCTGCCATAATGTCTCCTAACTACCAATCGCAAATCGCCTTTCAAATTCTTTCCTAATTACTTCGTCTGAAAAATTTTCTATCCGACGCCGTCTCTGATTGCCCATCTGAACTGACGATACAGTCCAGCGACAATTTTCAGGACTGTACGGGCCGTCATTATCTATACGGTCTAGAGACATCCCATCGGGGCGCTTCCCCATATCCTGTAGAAAATTCTTAAACAAGTCCCATCTTTCACAAACTCTAATCCCACGTCCGCCATAGTTTTCGTATATCTGAGAACTAGGAGTGTTACAACGATATCTCATGCCTGTCCACGTTCTATACTCTAGCGTCCTTGCTTGTCCGTGAATAAGCTTGCTACAGCTACGACATTTTCTTGATTTTTCCGCCACTAGATCAGAAGACCTTACCGAAATCTCATTTCCGCAAATACACTTACAAATCCATCTCGGGTCTCTTCTGCTGCCGCCACGGCTTATGTAGTCTTCGCCGCGTCTCAAAACCTCTAGTTCTCCGAACTTTTGTCCGGCCAAATCCGCAAGTACTTTTCTCATCGGCTTCTCCTTTAAAGAAATTGGGGAGTGTTAAAGGCACTCCCCACCAGCGGGTTATAAAGCCGCTAGTTGAATAAAACGGGTCCGTTCATTCGATGTGCCGTCTGGGCGATCTAGAATCGCTTAGGTAAGATTTGCTGTTCGCGAATAGCAAATGCCGTATCATTTCGGCGTGCGCTTGTCAGGACCCAACGGAGACAAGTTCTTCCACCGAATGAATCCGAAACTTTAATTCTCGTCTTTACGAGCCTTACGTGCGTGACTATACGAAGGCTTGCCGTCCTTTACGTGATCGGGGACGTGTTGGTCCTTTGACGCATGGTCCCACTCGGCCAATGCTTTCTTGCCGAGCACTTCCGGGTTCGCGTGCATGTATCCGCGTTGTGCCTTGCTGACAAACGGCATTTCAATCTCCTAACCAAACATCTTTGCGTCGGCTGAAGCATCGCTAGCACGTGCAAGATACTTGCCGTCGTTATAGGTAGACCACGGCTGAAACGTTCTGTTCCTAGCACAGTAAACCGCGTAGGCGGCGCAAGCGTTAGCCTGCGGCTCTAGCAGCTTCCATGTCTTGAACTCTGGGTGGAACTGTCTGTCTATCTGCCACAGGCCGAAAGAGTGTCCTGAATCGCCTATCGCGTTTGGATCACCGCCGCTCTCAGCGAAGGCTATCTCAACCGCTGTGGTCAAATCTTGACCAGTGAATCCAGCTTTCTTTGCGAGCCGTGTGATACTAAATCGTCGTGCCAACGTTTCCCAATAATTAGTAAAAATTGTATACTTATAGTCGCCTATGTATCCGTCAGGAGCAGGAGCGAGCGGATCGTAGCCCTGCTCTGGACACCGAGGCTCTTCAGCTTTCATGCGGTTAACATAGTCCTCAGGCGGCGGAACAGGCTTTGGAGCCTTCCTGGCTGCGTGGGTTGGGAGTATCGGTGATTGAGAGTAAAATGCTACCACAACAGCCGCAATGAACGTCCAAAAAGAAATGTGCGGGTGATTCGCAAGATAGTTTGTAAGACTCGGGCTAAAGTAATGATACACAATCAGCCCCGCCGACGCTATCGCAGCCCAGTGCGACTTCAAGAAATCCGATGCGGAAGTGGTATTGATGTTGACAATCATTCATCACCTTAGAGGATTAAGTGCCCAGTATATTAGGGCAGACTCGCCGATCAATATGACAACCCCTACCATGAAAAACAACAACAGTAGACCTGTCAACTGCTTTGCGTATTCATCATCATTCATATTATTTTGTGCTGCGTCTCCAGTTGTACTTGTTCACAGTACGGCGCTGCCTACGACTTCCGTCTGTAGGAACAGCCCGCTCTTCAGCAGCATGGTCTGAGAAATGCTTTGTAAGCTGAACCCAACCGCTGCCAACTTGCAGAACTCCGATATAGCCGTTCATCAAAAGCTGCAACGGCTTTGTGATGTGCCCCTTGATGTCAAACTTGGTTTTGTTGGTTGCTGAATTGAACCACTCAGGAAACACAAAGTCTGACACACGGATAACCGCTCCGTTGGCAATCTTTATGTCATACCCGAAACTGTCATCTTCGCAAGCATCGCAAGTTTCGTAGGAATAAATGTTGTCGCCGTTCTCAGCCGACAAATTGATGTCAGGATCGCCCAGCATCTCCAAAAGTTCATGACTGAATGTGACCGACCACTGAAGACCGGCGCTGATAGTCTCAGCCGCAAAAACTTTGCCGATAGGGTCTCCGTTCACAGTAAGTTCGTGATATCCAAGAGCGCCAGCTTGGTCAGAGTTGTCCAATATAACTAGCTGCCACATGCCGACAGGAATCGTCTTGGTCTTCGGCCAGAAGTACAGCGAGGCTCCGATACGCCAGATCGGCGCAAAGTCTCGGCTCAGTTGAGTCTTAAGAGCAGCAATAACATCCTGAACCTGAGCGTCCGTAACCACGGTGCTTTGGTTTACGATAGCGATTGAAGGATTCATCTTTTTCCTCATTAGTTTGTGTTCGTCACCTTTAGACCGTTCGGAGGCGCGTTCTTGTCAACTGCATTAACGTGGTTAGACGGAACACTTTCGGTAGCAGTAGCGCTAGTGAAAGTAATCACATAGCAATAAGTGCCCGGGAGCATTCCAGTGTCTATAAACGTAGTGGCGGTAAACAAAGCAGGACTCACCACTGTAAACCCTACTGTGTTGGAAACATCGGATGGGCATACGCCGTTCATACGATACGTTGTATAGCCGGAGCCCGCTGCGCCGGTGTCATCTACGGACTTAGTAAAAGTAAGCGTGACTGTGTGGGCGGAAGCTGCGCATGACATCAAAAGAAAAGCAGCGAGCCCTAGAAAAGTCTTCTTGAAGTTCATTTGCTACCCCATAGCATAATCAATGCCGCTACTGTGCCGACAATGTAGTACGACCAATCCTGAAAGTCACTGCCGCGAGTAATCGGGTCTTCGAAGTTTTTGTCAAACCAGAATTCCTTTGCTGTCGCGAACAGGACGACTACTGAACTGCTAATAAGTTTAGCGAGTACAGTATGAAACCTTCCGTCAGCAATACCCACCGTCGCCATTGCTATAGCGACATGCGAAGCCTGGGCGACCTCATTGAATGACAAGGACAAGTTGAATCGCGGAGAAATGATACGTCGATAGAATTGCCTTCTCTGGTCTACCACTTAGATCGACTTGTCAGGATAGTGGACACTGACAACCAAGTTGAATGCGGTCGCTGCTGCGTTTGCACCAGCGTTCTTTTGTAGAGACTTTCGTGCTGCGGTTGCCGCTGGCGGAGGAGGAACGGCAGCTTGGACGGCTACGATCACCGTGATTGCGACTCCGATTGCAGCAGACACAGTAGCCGCTAGAACAGCATCCGTGATGTGCAAGCCAGCTAGGATCGCGTTGAAATTGTTTTCTGCCAAGACTAGAACGGCATCGATCTTGGTTAGAAGTGTCTGGTTGGCTGAAACCTGGTATTCAACGACCAATGTCTTCGCCAAGTTGAGTTCTGTCGTGATGTCGTCCGAGATTGTGTTTATCTTGGCTATCTCAGCCGCTGACATCCCGCTGCCCTGTATAAAGGACAATATGGAAATAACCATCTTATTAGCTGTGGGCAAATCCGCTAGCGCAATGTCGATCCATGTTGACGGATTGCAACCTTGGATACTCATTAAGGTTGCGCCGGTGATACCGATAGCCAGCCCCTTACCGCCGGTTTGTAGCGCTTGACGACGTGTCATTGTGTTCATTGTATTCTCCCTAGTGATCTTCGAGCCTGCGTGGAAACCTGGCTGGCTGAAGTATTGATGGTGATAAGAGCGCCGATAACCGTTCCGGCGTCGTAGTAATCTGTGGCGTCCAACAAAGCTTGCTCGATTGTGTAGCCCGATCCGGAACGCATCCCCTGCTCTATAACCGCAAGTTGTGCCAATCGATTTGCCCGCATCGTCTGAACGATACTGTCGCGACTTGCTTGGTCATAAAAATTCTTTTGGTAACTAGCCCGAGCACCGGTGACGCCGCCACTAATTGCGGCTAGAACAGCTTTCAAATGCGCGGTGCCAGTGACAGCGGCGACGGCGTCTAGGCTGAGAACGGCTATATCACCCGCCGTTCCAACATAAGCCTGTCCTGAAAAGAAGCCTGACTCGTAAGTCCGATATGAAGCATCGGTCAGATAAACGATCTCCCACACGATCTCGTTACGCCTAGAAATCTTTGCTGGACCATCAGGAAGGAGGTTGAAGTCCTTGATCATGGTCGGCGATGAAAGGTCGGCAACATATGGGGTCGAAAATGTAGACAGCAACGGTGGCTTGGGGCTGTACACCAAACTACTGCAACTTGTCATCATGAGCAAACTTACACACAACACTATTCGAATTGCTTTCATTGTAATCCTTATTTGGCTAACGATGCGTAGTGCATGATAAGCTGAGAAATGAAAGACATGATTGATATGCAAATTGCTATGATGCCGATCAGAGTGCTGACATTCCAATGTTGGTTAATTTTTATGGTCGCGAGAACTTCGTCCTTCGTCATTCCCTTGATCTGATTATCTCGTACGACCAACATGTCTGATCTCAATAACTCCGTCTTGTCTTCCAAATTCTTTACTACCAGTCCGAACTCGTCTCGCGGCATCATCTTTTTCACGAGTTCGTCTTGGCGCTTAACCAAGTCGTTGTGCGAAGCGTTGTATTGCTGCTGAGCGATTTCTGCTTTTGCAATGGCTTCTTTGTTTGACGCGAAGGCCGCAGTAGTAGCTTGCTTCGTCGCCTCCAAAGCCGCAGAAGTAGCTAAATTAGCCGCCGCCAACGCAGTAGCGCTTTCTCTTCGCTGAGTATTGTCTCGCTCATCGTACAGAGTATGGCGCTCTTCCACGATTGCAGCTAAGTGGGCCATCTTGTTAGACAGAGTGGTAAAGTTGTCCTTACACTCTTTCAACTGAAATTTAGTCAGGATAGGTTCGTCGGGCATGGAATTCATTCTCTCCGTATTCTAACCAGATGTGCTTTGCCTTTCTTGAAAAGTCCTTCAAACCACGAAGGTTGTCATCTTGGATGAATTCGGACTGACGCGACGTTACGATCTTCATCCTGTCCACAATGCCTTTGACAGAAGTCGGATCGGCTTTTGAGATAGAACTAGCCCATCTAATTTCGGGGGACACTACAATAGGTATGCACGCGTTTGACATCTGCGCGGCGATGATGTTAAAGCTCTCGGTAAACGAAACCTGTAGTCCTATGTCTAAGCCAACCAACCCGGCTTCGAAGTCATCTACGTCCATCCAGTCGTGCTCGACTAGTTCGTCCCCAGACATATCGAACAACGCTCGAATATTCTTAAGGATGGCCGGACCATCTAGTCCACCGTGACACGAAGTGTTGATGTGGAAACGTATCGGAATACCTAGCTGTCTTCCGTACTCTATCGACGCTAAAGCCTGGTTGTACTGATTCTTCATGGTTCGAATTGCGCCGAAGCAGCCGATGTTCAGAACGTCCTTGTCTTGAACTGGAACTACACGACACTCATTTTCATTTCTTGTAATAGGAAAGTAGTTAGGTAGGTACACAATAGGAGCGCTTGGGTAGATATACTTGAATGTTTCTGCCGTCGGAGCGGAATTGAACGCCACATCCACCTGTCGGACGATGTACTGCTGTATCCATTCTGTAGCCATGCCTTCCTGACTAAGGAACGGACCTTCCGAGTGAATACGAACCGTAAACTTCACGTTCGGATATAGGGATTTCAACTCGTCAAACTTAGCCGGTGGAACCCAGATAGCCTCACAGATTACATTGGTCGGCTGATAATCGTGAATTTCTTTATCAATTGAGTTAGCATCTATGACCTGGACTAACTTCGCTTCGACACCATGCTCGTTCAACATGTCAACAATGTATCTTGCTGAATTAAATAGTCCGCTATTCAATACCGAATTGTAACTGTATCCGCAGTCGTAGCCGGATCGTAGTTTCAAGACGAACAAGAAACGATTGAATCCCATTTGGTCACCTATAGAAAATTTGTCGGGGGCTATAACCTCGACGGCTGTGGATTGCACACGGTTTAGAGAGGAGGGCTGCGATCTGTTTTTGCAGCCCGCCACTACTCTATGTCGCTTTAGTCCTGGTAAAGCTGGAACTGAGTCAAGCTTGCAGAGTTGCCAGTGGTTCCTGCGCTGAACACAATTCCGCATACGAAACCGAATGAAGGACCCGGACCTGGCGCTGACACGCCAGTAACTGGTGTGATGATTGTCAATACAGCACCCTTGTCTGAACCACCGCTAGCCGCATTGGCAAAATGATAGCTCATGTAGCCAGCGAGTGTTCCTGCGATAGGACTGTAGAACAATTCAGCCACCAAATTCCAAGCAACTGCCTTGTTAGCTACGGTAGCATTTGACGCTACTCCGCCAGCGACTGTTGCATAGCTAGGGGTTCCGTAGCTTCCGCTGTTTACCTGAATGATCGGAGCAATCGTCGGAGTTGATGCGGACGCTGTTGCATATCCTGCCGCATTAATCTTAAAACGACTGCCATTCAAGGTTGGAAACTGAGGCATGTCCAACTGCCCGTATGCGGCAGATGAAGATGGAGTCATTCCGGAGTACGGCATCCCAACTTCTTGAGCAACCGTCTGGACTCCTGTTGCTCCAAGATTCCAGCCAGGGTACTGAGGGGAATTGCTGAAATACTGTGTTGCTGTGTTCGTGCCGCCAACTGTTGACGGGTTTGCATAACTTACTGAGTACTGTGCGATGACGCCCATTTGGTTCTCCTTATGAACACGTTATTACGCTTCCGGTTTCGTCGTGCTATCTGACGGACCGTACTACGTTGGGTAACGCGCTTTATAGGTGCGTTTGATACGCCCTAAACTCGTTCTAACGAAGTCCCGCACGTCGCACAAAACTTGGCTGACGATACGTTCTTCGTGTTGCATGTTTCACAAACTAATTTGCGGGTGACAGTCTTTGCAACTTTGATCACCCTTCCTGCTGTCTTGCCCACAAGATGCAGGACAAGAACTTCCGACTGGTCGCACTGGAAGTCCGATACCGTAACAAACTTCTGTTCACTCAATGAGCCCTGTACGGTGATGCCAGTGTTGTTTGCATTCTGCGTCGGTGGCACGTACGAATCCATAGTGACCTGTGCCGGAGCGCCCGCTGACGCAATGTTCATACACAGTGCACCGATCTGGCCACCAGACGCCGATCTCGTCACGTCGCCTGACTGCGAACTCACGTTGCCTGACACATTCACCGAATTACAGGTGATCTGTCCCTGGAACGGAACATAAAGCGGATGAATATACGTGTAGTACGGGTAACTGTACGTGTATGTGATCGGGTAAATCTTCTCACGCTTAAACTCTACACGGACCAATCCGTCTTCAGCCTTAATTCCACGATGCGCCTCGACTGCTTCGCTTCGCTCTATGAACTTGAAGCGGTTGCCTTGGTCTAGATTCTCTACGAATCTTTCAACATCAACCGACTGACCCGGAGCTATGACTAGCCATCCGGTTGCATCTTTACCGTCAACTGAAATACGTGCCTGCATGCGAACTGAGTCCAGGTTCTTTAATAGCACAGAATATTCTGCGCCGAACGGAAGCTCTACCTGGTCTGAAGACTCACGTAAAACCTTTCCGTCAACCTTGATTGCACAAACGAAGTTCTTCTTGTATGTCATTTTGACCTTCAACAGCACACGGACTAGGTGCTCGGGGCTTAAAGTCCGTTGATTTTCATTGTAACGAATCCCCCTGAATGAGGGGGTTTTGTTACAAAGAATGTCTTACTTAAAATTGATTGTAACTGAAGTATTGCTTGACGGGGACGTGACTCCAGCGGTGCCGCCTGCGGTTACGCAAAATGCTGCTAGCGCGGTTCCAAATGTCTTGCCTGCGGCTGCGCCGGTGAAGAACACATGAGTCACGACTGCGCCTTGAGGAACATAGATGATTTCGTCCGGGGCTGTCGTACCGACCACAACCGATGCCGCTGCTAAGTTAAACAGCTTGACATAGCTGGCTGCTCCAGCGTTCGCAGAGTTGTCGATCACGACCGAGTAGACGAGTGCAGAAGACGCCTTGACAGCATCAGCAGTGTTGCCCATCGCAGAGTCGTTGAATACGATCTCGCCTGTTGGCGTTGATACATTGATACTTGTTATCGCCATCTAGTTCTCCTGGTTAATTCGATCCGCATCCCAACATCATCAAGGAACCCGGTATGCCAATGGCTTGATTGAACGCGCCTATGATCGTCGTGCTGGGTAGGTTTTGGGTTGAAATAGTCCATTGCGCGTGAGTTACCCCACCAACGCCAACCATATATGACA
>QGNH01001651.1_pt1 | contig 10456 bp, 15 predicted proteins | sample 1735481 | NCBI WGS metagenome assembly QGNH01 (sample SAMN09239004, study PRJNA386568) | Viral metagenome, whole genome shotgun sequencing project. | reverse complement strand
CAGGTCCGCGCCGCTCAGGTTCGCGTCGCTCAGGTCCGCGAATGGAGTAATGTTCCTTTCAATACCATTGATAATCATAGCTTGACCCTCTTATTAAGATAAGCGCACATTGCGCAGTTAAGTACTATGCAGATAGGCCATGTGCATGGCGCTCGAATCCAGATTGTCATGATTGCACCTCCTCCGAATAGTGGTCGACCGCCAACGCTGCATTCGCCACGAGCGCCGCGCGGTAAGCCATGATGCGGTCCGACAATTTGCGCGTTCGCTCGCCGTCATAGGCGAGAAGATCGCCGTTATCAAGGGCACGCCACACTTGCACAAGCTCTTTTGTCAGCGCGTTGTGGCGAACCCCGGCGGCATACATGGCTCGTGCTTGCTTGGCAGTCCAGCGGCCGCCGATGCATCCGTGCCTATCCTTAATTGCGTATCTCATGATTGTGCCTCTCCGTGTGTTTATTGACTCTACGGGACATAGGATATACCCGTTTAATCGAATGTCAACAAAAGAATCATTACAATTGCTTCATGTTCGTTATCGACTGGCTCGATGGCATCGGCGATATACGCCTGATGCTAGTAAGCGTCCGCTCGAAGCCGATTCGTGGTAATGGCGTCCCTCGACGTAGCCGGCCAAAACTATCGCAGCGCGCGCAATTCGAGCCCGTAGGCGTTGCCGCGCGGCCTCATGATCGGTGCGGAATGCGCCCGGGTTCGTGGCGTCGTTTACGGTGTCGAGGAGTTTTTGCAAGCTGCGAGTTTTGGTGTTCATGGCGGCGCTATGTCCTATCTAGTGTGTTTATCAACTCTACGGGATATAGTAAACACCCGTTCCGCTTGAGAGTCAACAAAAGAATCATTACAATTGCTTAATGTTCGCTATCGTCCGGCTCGATAGCATCGATAGGGGAATGTGGGCGGGATGCTAAGTTATTGATGTGCGTACGCACAATACCGATGATTGGGTGTACGGATGATAGGGTGTAGGGATGTGCGGATGCCTGGATATGGTCATTATTGTGCGCTTGCACATGGCTTCAGTGCACACGCACACATTGCACACAAATTGCACACATGCATGCATTGTGTGCGCAATTCCTGCACACACTGCACACACAACCCTTTAGGGTGTGTGCATGTGTGCAAATGAATGCACCGGTGAGTCTATAACCAATCTATTACGCTCACATCGAGCATGTCCCACGTTTGAAACGTCAACTGTTAAATACCATTGCACCCCCGGTCCGCTTGCAAACCGCCCCACAACCACGCTGCCGGCTGCCTGTATGGATAGCATATGACCGTTTGCTATCAACCCAGCCAGCTGAGACGCCATCCGTGCCCATGAACCCAGGCACGATTCGGCATGGTGCGCTGCAAAAACCGACCCCCCGAAATGGTTTCGCGTCTTGAGCCCGTGCCTTGAACATAAATTTTTCCAAAAAATTTTTTCGATTAATAAAGTAAAATCAACTACTTAGCATAGCATCCCTAACATCGATGTCCGGATAAATGTCCGCTTCGCCGAACAACCTAAAACGCATACAACGCAATGCCCTTGACATACCCCTCGTTCATCAGGCATAGTTGCAAGTCTAAGCACTGAAAATGCTTTGACAAGCCTCTGTCCCATGCTGACGCATTTGCGGGCATAGCCAGAACTGCCATCCCGCATCAGCGCCGTGTCGATCCGCCGGTTCCCGGCGATGCTTCTCCCGTCGACCGGGAAAGGCACGATACCCCTGATGCGGGCTCTGGCCCCGAACACGAAATGAATTTTTTACATGAGGGCGAGGAAATGGTTGATGTCACAAGTACCACGGTTACAACGTCTGCAATCGCAACCCCAACCAGTCCCGCCGCGTCTGCAACTCTCGGCGGCTCGATTGACGCAGAGATCATCGTCCTCAAGTCCCGGCTCGCCGCAATCGAGGCCGCCGGCAAAACGGGTTGGACGAAAGCTGTTGCTTGGGTCAAAGACAAATGGCCGCACTTCGTAACTTGGGTTGCTCTTGCTGCCGCGAGCCCCTGGGGCGCCGCCGTACTTAAGGCGCTGTAATGGCGGATCCTACCGCTGCTGAAGTCCAGGCCGCCCTTGCGATACTCGCCGCGGCCGAAGCGGCACGCGAAGCAGCCATCAAAGTTGTGGCCGTGCCGGCCGAGCCAGTGAAGCCGTTACCGACGGCGAACCAGATCGAGAACCTGCAGCCGGTGGACCCACGGCCGCGGCAGAACTGGCAGGACCATGTAGCACCAGCACGTGCGCCGGTTGTACCTCCTGCGGATGATGCACATGTCGCCGTTGGCAGTTCGTTATTCAGCGACCCATCTGTGCTGAAGACTGCGCCAGTGGCCGTGCCACCGGTGCCGGCCGCCGTAGTTCCCGCGGCACCTACGCAGCCCGTGAATGCACTGGCCGCGCTCGACGCTGACGTAGCAACGTATAGCGAAGTCGCATCGCGACTCTCGTCGCTGCGATCGTCGCTCGTCGGCTTGTCCGAGCATGATGCGCGGCAGTTGCATGCTGCGAACTACGCGAAGGTGTTGAGCACCATGCGCAAGCAGAATTTGCTTCCGTGAAGGATAGTTTCTTCGACGGACTCGTTGCTGCAGTCAGTGTCGCCGTGTTGGTGCTGCTGTGTCTTTGCATTGCCGTCATAGTACAGGCCTACACGATGATCGTGATTCCTTAAGATTTTTGAAAACACCGCAGGAGAAGTGCGATGGACGAACTGTACCAAGTGCCGCGCGAGAATAATCTCGTATCACTCGCCGACATGGCAAAGCAAAACATATTCGCGCAGCTGACAATTGACAATCCTGAACTTGCGGAGGAAATCGCTGCGGTGATATCCGGAGAGATTCGGCGCATCGAGATCGAGTTCTCGATCATGCTCGCCGATCTGAAGGATTCGTTCGCAGCCGATGTCGAAGTGTTGAAGGCTGAAGGGAAGCTTCCCGAGGATCACATGCTCCATGCCCTACTATCCCAGAGGGAGAGCACCGGTGCATAACACAGCCGTACTCGCCAGCGTGCTCACCGGCGCCACTGCATCGCAATCGGTGCAGACCGTGATGGACAAAGCGCCGGATGCCAGCGAGAAGCGTGTTGCTGCGACAATAGCGGATGAAGTCGGCCGCATCGAGAAGCATCTGTCATTGGTGCTTGCACATGTTGAAGGCCACTACGAATCGCAAGTTGCGAACTTGAAATTGAAGTTGGTCGCGATTCGCTTTTATTGGATGACGCTAATCAGCGTGACGCTAATTGGCGGCGCGATTGGTTTTGCCGTAGGGCATTTTTTCAGATGAGTGACGAACCGGCATGGCTCGATATCGATTCGATCGAAGCACCGAAAGCAGCGCTACCCTACGACGCGCTGCGCTTTCAGTGCATGCGAGGTAGCGGCCGAGTATGGGCATGCGATGGGAGATACGTTGCGTACCGGCCTTTTAATCATGCGCTCGACAAGGTTGCGAATCCTGTGTTCCAAGAGCGCGTCGAGCGGTTTCAACGCGAGGGTCACTTCACGCATGTCGGCACGTTCGACGAAGTACAGATCTTCAAGCTCGAGCCTGAAAGCCCCTGGTATGCGAAGACTGACGAAGCATATACCGCCGGCAAGAGTCTGTGGGCCGATATCAACCATGCAGTGAAGCTCGCTTGTAATCGCGACTGGGTTGATTATACCGATCTTCTCGAAGCGATGGCCGCCGGTATGATGGCTGGTCGCGAACCGATGTTCGCACGTAAATCGTGGGAGGATGCAGTGAATCAGATTATGATCGGCATCTACCAGCGCGGCGGCCCGCTGCCCGTGGAAGTACGCGCCGGCGTGCAGAACGTGTGTTTGAAGCGAAAAGGTCCTGCGAAGATTTTGATGGCGACGGATGTTGCACATTCAAATGCTGTGCAGTGTGAAGCGTAATGGCGTGGGACGATATCGAGGATGATAAGCCGGCGCTTCCGGTAGTTGTTGCAGATCCACCGGGTGATCCGATTGAGCGCGTGCGCGCATTCGACAAAGCATACTCGCAATTGAAGGACGACCAGAAAACGTTTCTTGTCGAGTGGAAGAAGAACAACTTCAATGTGCGTCGCACACTCCGCATGATGGGGGAGAGCGCGCCGGCCGCGACGACGATCTGGCGTTGGAATGCGACTGAGCATTACGGCTTCGTGGCGAAAGTCATGAAGCAGGATATCGTCAAGGACATCCTCGAGCGTGAGCGCCTTGTGCTCCGGCAAGATGATTGCGTGGAGCAGTTACTTGAACCGAAACCGATTTTGTATCAAGGCTGCCCAACAGGGTTCTATGAGAATCAGCCGGCCGCTGCTGCGAAGGTCAACGAGACATTGCTGCGCGTCGGCGGCCACATGAAGGAAGACGAGCAGCAGTCGTATAAAGGCGGCCCCGCGCTCGTGATCCAGCTGACGAATCGCATCGGAGGCGAGATCATCTCGGAAGTGAGGGTCGGCGTGATTCCCGAACTGCCCGCGCCGACGCCGTCGTGGCTCGACGAAGAGTAGCATGGCAAGCGCCGAGTATCAAAAACAATGGAAAGCTGCGCACCCCGAAAAAGCGCGAGAGTACCACAGGCGCTGGCGGGAAAAAATTGGCGACGAGGCAGCGAAAAAGCAGTCTCGGGAAAGAGCCGCGCGAGAACGCGCTCTACATCCTGAACGAGTACGTGAGCGCAAGAAAAAGAACTACGATCCTGCGTATGAATTGAGCCGCAGTCGTCAACGACAAGGTCTGCCTGAGCCAACGCGGCCTATACCTTTGTTTTGTGAGTGTGGTTGTGGGCGTCTTGCGGAAGTCCTAGAGCACGATCATGAGACGGGTAAATTTCGTGGCTGGCTCAGTTCAGAATGTAACCTCGGTCTAGGAAAGCTCGGGGACAGCATAGAGGGCGTTGAGCGCATACTGGCATATTTGAAGCGTGCACTATGAGTACGATGAACCCCTTCGGTCCTGTGGCGTCTGCTTTCTACTCAGACAACCACGAAGCTGCCGTGATAATGGGACCTGTAGGAAGCGGAAAAAGTACCGCGTCTGCGTGTCGCCTTGTGCGCCACGCATACGAGCAAGCGCCGCACAACGGCATTCGCTATTCGCGCTGGGCGATAATCCGGAATACAGGGCCGCAGTTGGTGGACACCACGATCAAAACGTGGTTGAAGTTGTTCCCCGAGAACATTTACGGACGCTTCTCCACGACGAGCAAAACGCACAGATGGAGGTTTCGTCCGGAAGGCACGAAGCATTTGGTTGATGCAGAATTCATATTTCGAGCCTTAGATGATCCTGACGATGTGGCGAATTTGCTTTCGTTAGAGGTTTCCGGGATGTGGATGAACGAGATCAGAGAAATAAACTCCACGATCTTTGCTCACGCTGGTCGTCGCTGCGGCCGCTTCCCCGGTGCGGATATGGGCGGCTGCACCTGGCGAGGAATTTTAGGCGACACGAATCCTTGGGCTGCTACTTCTGATTTCCATGAAATGTTTGTAGCGGACCCGCGGCCTGGGTACAAATTTTTTAAACAACCCGGTGGCCTTGACGCCGAGGCAGAAAGTTTAGAAAATCTCGAGCAGACGCCTGAGACGATCCTGCTACCCTGGAATGATCCGCGCCGTCGCGAACAGGGTCGCACGTACTACATCAACGCACTGCGCGACTACAATAAAGCAGACGGCTCGATGTACGTGCACTGCAAGTACGGAGCATCGCGTGACGGCAAGCCTGTGTTCGAAGCGTACGATGACAACGTTCATTGCCGCGAAAAAGAATTGCTGCTGCTGAAGGATCACCCGAAAGCAGACCCGGTTATACCAATTTATCTAGGATGGGATAATACAGGACGTAATCCTGCAGTGGTTGTAGCGCAGAAGTCCGAAGACGGGCAGTGGTGCGCGCAATACGAATTGTGTGCGGAAGGTATGGGCATGAAAGCCTTCGCCGCGGAAGTGAAGCGATGGCTCGCGGAGATCATTCCGAACTATCGCATCATCAAGATCACATGCGATCCTGCCGGTAAAGCTAAAGGCGCGGATGATTTGGACATGAGGATGCTTATCGTCCAAGTGTTCCCCAGCGTACCCGTACAGAACGCGCGAACGAATGACCCGGCAACGCGCATCGAGGCAGTCGACGGTGCGATGCGCCGGCAGATCCTTCCCGGCGGTGAGCCCGCATTGATCATCAGCAAACGTTGCAAGATCCTGCGCACGGCCTGCATCAGCAAGTACCACTTCCGCAAGATGAAGATTTCCGGCAGTGATCGGTGGACTGACACACCGGAAAAAGTTACGCCGTATGCGGACGTTGCAGATGCTCTGCAATATCTGATGCTCGGCGGCGGCGAAGGGCGTTTAAACAGCGGAGCGACCGGTGCGCAGCAACCTCCAGATTGGCCCGCCGGCGGCGCCGCAATTACGATGGCACGGCCAAAATCCTGGAACCCGCTCGGCGTCAAGGATTAGTCTTCTCGATATTGAGCCCGGAATCCGCTTGATTGAATGGGATGTTGTTTATCACCCGCGCGAGCCACACTTTTTCTGGGCTGCATGGTTGAAGCAAGGCTTCCGGCATGTTGAACTTTGGCGCCGGCAACCTTATGGTGAGAACCCAGACCAGACGCTCTGGCTCGTACTGAAGCCTACCTTTGAAGTGCTCGAGTCGTACATCGACTGTGATTCTCGATCACCCGCGCAGAGATTTCCCGGAGCCACCATTCAGAAAGTGCAGGTGCTCTCAAAGGCATACAAGGTCCGTGAGTGGTTTTCCATCGGGCCGCCTTCGTGTGTCGAGACCGTCAAGAACGCGCTCGGCATCAACTCATTCTGGATGCGCACGCCGCACCAGTTATACCAATACATCCAACGCCGTGGAGGCATCCTTAAGTGAGTTCCTTCGGCGGTGGCAGCAGCGGCCCGACAGCACAGCAACAAGCGTTGCAGACTGAGCAGGCGACGACGAACGCGAACCTCAATCTCCAAGAGAACGAGCAACGCAAAGTCATCTTGAATGCGATGCAGGGCACGCGAGTGTTCCGCGGGTCCGCGCTTTCGCGTGCTGTCGCTGGCAACGAGCCTGGCACCGGTGCGCCACAAGCGCCTCCGGGTATTTCAGGTGCAACACAGAATGCTTCGCTGACTACGGCCGCCGCCGGCAATAGCTTGCTCGATCAATTCGGCGCCGCTGTCTCTGGCAGCGCAGCTGCGACTCGAGGCGGCGGCGTCGGCGCTAGTGGTGCTCCCACCCCCGGCCGCGCTTTCGGTGGAAAGTAAATGCTACTGAGTACGCTACCTTCTGGCCTTGAGGATGTTGACGCGCTCATGAGGCGTCGTAAGCACGCCGAGGACAAGAAACATCTATGGCAATCGACCTATCGAGATGCATATCAGTACGCGATGCCTGCGCGCGAGACGTTTACATGGCATACCGAGGGACAGCAGAAGAACCGTTTACTCTACGATTCGACGCTGCAGGAAGCCACGTATACGGCAGCCAATACCCTGTGCGCACTTCTCTTCCCTGCATGGATGCATTGGTGCGAACTAGCACCAGGCGCTGCGGTGAAGAAGAAAGATTTGGAGGATCATCCGGAGATCAATGAAGGGTTGCAGGAAGCAACTAGGATGTTCTTCAGTTACCTGAATACATCGAACTTCAACACAGTGATCTCTGAAGCCGCGCTCGACTTGCAAGTCGGTACGTGCGCGCTGTCTTTCGATGAGGGGGATCAGGATAATCCGTTCGTATTCCAAGCAATCGCGCTAAGTGCGATCGAGATCGAAGAAGGTCCGAACGGCACGATTGAAACGACATGGCAGCATCGCAAGCCTCACGCTCGCAATCTTCTGCGCATGTACCCTGGCATGGAGCTACTTGACCTTCCCGAGGCTACTCGTAAGACTATAGCGGAAGATCCGGAGAAAAAACTCTCAATCATTCAAGGCGAAATTTACGACCCTGAGACGAAGAAGTATTTCGGTGTCGTGATTGACACCCCCGGCCCGACGATCATTTGGCGCTACGATTTCGGTGCTTCGAATCCGACGATAGTTGCGCGTGCTTCGAAGTGCGCCGGTGAGACTTATGGCCGTGGCCGTGTGCTCATTGCGCTTTCGGATGCGCGCAGCGTCGACCGTATGCAAGAGTTCTTGCTGACGCAGATGGCGCTCCAAGTGGCGCCGCCCATGACGGGCGTCAGCGATGGTGTGCTCAATCCGTATACGGCCAGTCTTACGCCGAACACGATTATCCCGGTAGCATCGAACGCAGACAATAGTCCGAGTTTGAGGCCGCTTGAACTGGGGCAAAATTTCCCTCCGACGCAGCAGGAAATGGCAGCCCTGCGCGAGCGCATCCGAAGAACGTTGCTTGGACCGGAGCCAAGTGAAGGCCCGGTTAAGAGTGCCACGGAAATTTCTGTGGCCGACCGAAACCGCCTCTGGGCGATGAACGGTGAGTACAACCGCATTATGGCTGAACTCCTCGCGAAGATTGTCGGCCGAGGGATTTTTATTCTGCAGAAGAAAGGCTTGGTCGCGAAGTTCAAAGTTAACGGCCGATCGGTCGCCGTCAAGTACACATCCCCATTTGCGAAGACGCAGAACGCGGATGACGTGCTCGCGCTGCAAGAGACGATGCAGATCCTTGCGCCCCTCGGCCCGCAGGCACTGCAGATGGGTTTGAAGGTTAAGGACATCCCGGCATACGTCGCGCGCATGAAGGGCATCCCCGAGTCGTTGATTATGTCGGATGCGGATCGTACCGAGTTGACGAGGCAGGCGACTGCCGCGGCACAAGCCATGCAGCAGAATCAGATTCAGCAGAATGCGGCGATGAATCCGCAGGCGCCGAACACGACGAACGAGGCACCACCACCGTTGAGTCCAGCGTAGGAGAAGTACGATGGCGATTGGAAACTGGTTCGAAGGGGATGACCCTTTCGCACGAACGAAGGCAGAGAAGGACGAAGTTAAGGATGAGGCGCTGATCTTTGCGCAGAAGTTCTTGATCTTCACATCCGGCCCCGGTCTCGACTTGCTCAATCATTGGAGTAGCAAGGTGCGGAATCGGAAGATATCTACGAATGCGACTTTAGGCGAACTGGCATATTACAACGGCGAACGCGAGTTTGTTGAAGGTATTCATCAGCAGATCGAGTTCGCGCGAAACGGCGGGCAGAGCCCTTACAAAGATCGATAGTGCTTTAGATCATGAGGAATCAGCGTTTCGATAAATTGCTGAGGTTTAGGCGCTGCTTCGGGCAAGTGTACGCATTCGTCCGCTAAGCAGCCCATCAGTAGGAAGAAGATGACTTTTAGCCATGCGTGCCGTGCTAAACGCATATGGGCAAGTTGGCCTTAATTTAGCAGAATGTCAAGTTACAAATTGGAGAGATGATAATGGCAGAAGAGACACCTGCGGCCGCAGTAGCGGCACCCGCAGCCCCAGCCGCCGCAGTAGCCCCAGCAGCCCCCGCTGCGCCGGCCGCCGTAGCTCCCGCCGCATCAGCGGCCCCTGCAGCAGCCCCAGCCGTCGTAGCCGGTGCTTCGCTCCTTGACACCGCTCCCGCCGCCCCAGCGGCTCCTGCGGCAGCCGCCGGGGCCACCCCGACGCCCGAGGAAGCCCTCGCCGCCGCCAAGGCGTTGGTAGCGAAGGCAGACGAAGCGGCCAGGCTGGCCGCCCAGCCGAATAGTGGCTTGGCATGGAACTTGAATGACACGACCCCTGGGCAGGGCGAGAAACCGACCTGGTTCAAGAGCGACAAGTATAACAGTGTCGCGAAGCAGGCAGAAGCCTACGTTGCGCTCGAGAAGCAACTTGGCGCGTTCACTGGCGCCCCGAAAGATGAAAAGGGCCAGCCGAAAGACTACGAACTGAAGTTACCTGAAGGGGTAACGGTCGATATGAAGCACCCCGTCATGGTGGGCTTCAAGGATTGGGCGGTCAAGAATAACGTCAGCAATGACAAGTTCAATGATCTCCTCGGCCAATTGGCATCTTACGAAGCTTCGCAAGATGTTCCGATGTCGACGGTGCTGACGCAGCTGGGTGAAAATGCACCGTCTCGTATCGGCAATGTAGTAACATGGGCGAAGGCGAATCTCGACGGTCCCGGTTTCGAACTGATGCGCGCGGCGACGAGCGACGGCAGTACGGCCGCGGCGACGTTCGCAGTGCTCGAGCGCATGATTGCAAAGACCACGCAGGTACGTATGCCGAAGCCAGGTGAAGATACAGCGGCCGCCGCCGTCCAGGGTAAGGATGCGATCGTGGCGATGCAGGGTGCCAAGGACGCGAAAGGCCAGCGCCTGTATGACACCGATCCGAGCTATCGCAAGACGGTTGAGGCGGCGTGGAAAACTCATTTCGATGCGAACCCAGTTGTTCGTGATCGACAGGGGAACATTCGAGGATAATATGCCAAGTACTTCACG
>QGNH01001831.1_pt1 | contig 10457 bp, 8 predicted proteins | sample 1735481 | NCBI WGS metagenome assembly QGNH01 (sample SAMN09239004, study PRJNA386568) | Viral metagenome, whole genome shotgun sequencing project. | reverse complement strand
CGGGGTGACCTTAAGCCTACTCAAAAAATATGGGTTTCAAGCGGCTATTCAGGTGAAAACGGGGGAAGTGTATGACCCCACGACCGGGACGATCACCACCCCGGCGCAATGGACGGTGTTTCCGTGTTGGGCGATTTATGGGGGCGCGTCGTCCGGTTCTCAGCAGAGCAATGACTCGAAAAGTTTAACGCGGGTGATCAAAAAGGACGCGTATTTGGATGCGTCTACTTTGTCGATTATCCCGACCCCCGATGATTTATTTCAAGATGAAAATGGCAATACCTTTGATATTTTGACGGTGGCTGCGACCGATCCGGGGGGCGTGACGGTGCTCTGGCAGATTACCATGGTGAAGTGATGGCTAATTTGAGTGCCGAAGAGTTTGCCGCCAAGGTCAGAAATTACGCTCAGAAAACCGTGCAAGTAATTGCACATGAAGTGACGGCTAAAGTGTTTACGCAATTAGCCACGACGATTCTACAAACCACGCCGGTTCTCACCGGTCATGCGCGGCATAATTGGGTGTTGACAATCGATCAACCCGCCACCGATGAAGTGGCCGGAGTGGCTGGGGTGAATTTAACCGGTGATCCCTTGACCCCGGATGAAGTCTTAGAACTGCAAAGCATCGTGGAACAGTTTATCGGTGATCCCAGTACCACGACGTTGTACCTCGCCAATAATGCCCCCTACATTGGCCAATTAGATCAAGGGACATCGGCTAAAGCTCCGGCCGGTATTGTTCAACCCAGCATCACGGCCTCGCTTGCGTTGTTGCGAGACAAAAAAGGCGTCGTTTAACGCCTAAGTTGGCTGCCTAGCTTGGATGAAGTAGAAAGAAGAATTGAGGGTTAGTTGTGTCAACCCCCTTAGAGCGTCAAGCGATTGCAGCGCCCTTGGTGGCTTATGAGCGAGCGAATGGGCTGTCGGTGGACTGGCCTAACCGCATGTTCGTTAAACCCGCCGCCGGGCCTTGGGTACGTTTCACGGTGTTAGACACCTTGGGTTCGCAGATTGAAATGGGGTCCACGAACAACACGCATCGGGTGTATGGGTCACTGATCATGCAGGTGTTTGTACCGGTCGATTCAGGCGATGGGGCGGCATTAGCGTTAGGCGACGCCTTGGGGGAATTGTACCGCCAGAAAATCCTGAATTTTTCCGATGTGCCTCCCAGTGGCATGGTGCGTATGCGAGATCCCGTGGTGAAAACCATCGGTAATTCGGATGAGGCGTATTATCAGGTGAATGTGTTGGTTCCGTTCCATCGTGACGATTTGTTGTAAGGATTACCTATGACCACCGGCTATAATGCGGGCCTTGATACCAGTGACGTTAAAATCAGTTATGCCACGGAGTCGTCCTGGGCAACGATTCCCGCTGCCGTATTTCAACAGTTGCGGATCACGGCCGAAGATTTCATGGCGGAGAAAACCCGCACCCGGCCCTTGGAAATTAATCCCTTGGGTTATGCGCAACATGCGATCACCACGCAAGAATCGGCTAAGGGCTCGATTAATTTTGGATTGAGTTACGGCACCTTCGATGATTTTATTGCAGGCGCCTTAAATTCCCAATGGTCGACGCCCCTGGAATTGCAGGGAGTTGCGGGAGACATCACGATCACGGAAGGAACCAATGTGCTGTCCAGCACCACCACCGGTAAATTTACCGGGGTCACCGTAGGTCAATGGATTCGCCTCGCCGGGTTTACCAACACGATCAATAACGGGGTCTTCCAAGTCGCCTCGGTCACGGACAACGATCATTTAGTGTTGACGGGTGCCACGGGCGCCCCCAATTTTGTCACCGAAACGCCAGCGGCGGCTACGGCTGGGATACGCGGCAGTTTCATTCAGAATTCGAATTTGGTCACGACGTTCTCGGTGGAAAAACAATTAGCGAGCGCGCTGTTTCTGCAATACGTCGGTTGCTATGTGTCAAGCTGCCAATTGACCATGGCGGTGGGTAAATTCGTCGAAGGTGTGATGAATTTTCTGGTGCAAGGGCAGCAGAGTGCCGTGGTGGAAGCAGGCACCGCACCGCCCACGCCCGCTCCGTTGGGCCGTATCATCGACAACATTTCAGGCTTCAGTGCCTTTGCCGTGAATGGCGCCGCCCCGTTAGCGGTTTTGATGTCGGTGGATCTCACCATCAGTAAACAGCGATCGGCCAGTCAGTATGGCATCGGGTCGGCTAACGCTGTTGGTATGCGACGCGGTACGTTGCAGGTGGATGGCAAGCTATCGCTGTTCTTTAAAGATTTTACGTATTTCAATGATTTCGTGAATGAGCCCGATCTGAGCATTTCGTGGCAGTTGACCGACAATTTAGGCAATGCCTACATTTTCACCCTGCCTTGCGTGTCCATCATGAATCCGTCCATTGTGGCGAAAGGGATTGACCAGGACATCGTGGCGGAATTTACGCTGGAGGGTAACCCGGCCCCGGCGACCAACGTCGATTTTGCGGGTGTCACCATTATGATCAGTCGAATTCCCGCCACTTAAAAGTTGGCGGATTTTAGGGGTGAACCATGATGGCTCACTCCCCCCATGAAGGGTAAATAGGAGATCGACGATGGCCAAAAGTTCGGTGTTTCGCACGTTCGGTACGTCTCGTCAGCTTGAGCGAGAAGGCATCTGGCTGAATTACGGCGATATTAAGTTTTTAGTGGCGAGAGCGGGCGGTACCAATATCGCCTATCAAGAATTGCTGAAGGCGAAAATCCGCCCGGTCCGGCATCAAATCGAGCGCGATACCCTGTCGAAGGATGACGATAATCGGATCAATGCCGAGTTATACGCGGAAACGATTATTAAAGACGTCCAAGTCCTTCAAGAGGATGGTCAGTGGGTGAAAGGCGTGCCCACCGAAGCGGGTGACGTTGCCCCGTATAGCACCGCTGCGGTGGTGGCGCTCTTGCTTGAACTGCCTGAGTTATTCCGTGATTTGCGGACGTGTGCTTCGGACTCCCAAAAATATCTCAAAGAGCAGGAGGCGGCTGACACAAAAAACTCTTAGCCGTTTTGGAATGGCATTTAACGTGGGGTGATCAGGTGGCCGGATTACTCGCGGTTGAAGCCCAGACCGGCGAAACGCCGCAAGTCCTTGTCAATCAGCCCAAGCTGCACCCCTGGCTACAATGGTATTACGACGCGTTTTGGGAGCTAGACCCCGGTCGGGCCGTCCATGAGGGTTCGATCGGCCGCATTCCCTTTTCTGAAATCGCCGCCTGGATTCAGATTTATGAGATCGATGACATGGACTCGCGGGAATTGCTGGTGCTCACCCTACGTTCTTTAGATTCGATGTACGTGCGGTTGGTCAATCAGCGTATCAAACGCGAGATGGATCAGCATCGCAAAGAGGCGGAGCGTCGCCATGGCCGATGAAACTTATAATATTGTTGTTGGCGTTAAAGACGATTCGGAGGATGCCGGACGAACCTTTACCCGGACCGCCGAGGATATTGCCGATTCCGCCAAAAAAGCCGAGGACAGCGCTAAAAAACTCGGGGAAGGGCTGAAAGGGCTAAAAAAAGAAATGAAAGAGGCGGCCGAAGAGAACGGCCTTAAAGAAGCGTTCGAACAAGTCAAACAAGTGCATGAAGGAATGGCGCAAGCCCTGGAGAAATTAAATCAAGGCTTAAGGGCGTTGGGCATCGGCGCCGTCGTCATCGAATTTCAAGAATTATTTGAGGTGGCTAAAGAACTGGAAGACGTGTTGAACCATTTAAGGGTGGCCTCGGGGGCAACGGAAGAGAGCATGGAAAAGCTCAAAGAAACGACGAGAGAACTGTCGAATTCTTTTGGTCAATCACAAATGTCGGTGGCAACTGCGCAATTAATTGCAGCGAAAAGCGGTTTTGTTGAAGTCGAAGATATTTCCAAGGTCACCACGGCAGCCTTGGAATTGAGTACGGTGAGTTTTGAAAAACTGGGGGTTACCGCGAGAGCCGTCGGTGAGGTTTTGAACGCCTATGGCTTATCGGCTGAGGAAGCAAATAAAGTTCAACAAACGTTATTTATTTCCACCCGCCAGGGCAATTTAGATATTGCGCAATTAGGCCGTGAGTTTGGTCGATCGTCTGCCTATATCCGCGAAACCGGACTCAGTTTTTCAGAAATCGCGGCGGTCTACGGCGGCTTTGCCCGTTCGGGTATTTCGGTTCAGCAGACCCAAATGGGCATTAATTCCTTGTTGCGTGAAGTGGCGACGGCGACCCCCGAAGTCACCAATCGTTTCGCCGTTTATGGTGAAACGTTTGCAGCGGTGGGATCAAAAGCGAAAAGTCTACGGGGGTTGATTGAAGAGCAAGGGGGGTTAGTACCGGCCCTGAAAAAATTGTACGAGATCGCGGGCGGCAACAAAGAAATCCTGAGTGACATGTTGGGTAATCCCCAAGCAGCCGCAGCGGCTATTGCAGCCGTCACGCAAGCGTCTAAAGGCATTGCGGCGGTTCAAGAAGAGCAAACCCGTGGCGCAGAAATTGAAGCAAAGAATTTCGAAGAAATCACCAAGAGTGCGGGTTTCCAAGCCGAGGCGTTCCGCAGCAAGGTTCAGAATTCACTCTCAGAAACGGCAACGGCCTCGCTGGAAAGATTAACGCCTGTGTTTGTTTTTCTCAATGAGAATTTTGGGTTATTAGCATCCGCAGCCGAAGCGTTATCCCTCGTTTTAACGGCAAAATTGGTTGCGGCCATTATCAAGGCGGGTATTGAATTTGTTGCTACCTCCATCGCTGATGCGAAAAAAATCGCAAGCAGTAAAGGGGTTGCCATCGCTGCCGGGGAAGCCGCCGCTGGCATTGCTAAAGAGGGGGAGGCCGCTGTGGCGGCTAACGTACCGATACAAGCCTTGGCGATTGCCGAAGGAGAAGCCGCTGCCGGGGCGGCTGCATTGGGTACCACGGCGGCGGTTGCCGCCACGGAGGTCACCACTTTATCGATTGCGGAGGGGGCGGCTGCCGTGGCAGGTCGGGCTTTATCAGCGGTGGTTACGGCGATGGGCGGTTCTCTTGGCGTTATTATTACCGTCTTAGGGTTAGCCGCAGCCGCTTGGATTAAGTATGGCGATGCCAGCAAAAATGCGGATCGTGCCAGTGAAGACCTTAAGGCGAATAAAGAACGGTTAGAGGCGCGCGGGCTGCGTCAACCGGATACCTTAGCCAATAAAGCGGCTGAAGAGGACACGAAAAAAACCGAAGCGCTTAAAAAAGATATTAAAAAATTAGAAGATCAATTAAAGGATGACGACGAATATACCAAAACGCTCAGTGGGGGTAATCCGTTGCATCCAGGGGCACCGGAAGAATCGTCTTTTCATAAAGGGATTGTGGAAAGTTTGGCATTGGAGCGAGACGAACTGGTAAAAACCACGGCTGAGCGAAAAGAATATGATAAATGGGTCGAGAAAGGGAAACATCCTGAAGAGAAAGAACAAGAGATACCGGAAGTTCAAACTGCCCAAAATCGAATTCAGGATGATAATGCCGATTTAGTGGCGACTTATAAATCAGTGCGCGAAGAATCCGTGAAATTGGCGGATGCTCAGCAAGCGTTGACGTTTATCAATACGATCGCTGGCATTGAAGTTAAAGCCATCACCTTGAATTCTGACGAACGCGCACGGGCGGCGCAAAAAGAACGGGCTACCATCGTTCAATTAACAGATGCCCAAACAGAATATGCGCGGGCATTGGCGTCCGTGGAGGCCAAAAACGATGTGTTCCAAGAAGCCGCCGTTAACTATGGGAATGCGCTGCGAGATCTGAAGGAAAAGACGTATGAGGCAACCGGGTCGCATGAAGTCAATGCTCGCGCATTGGATGAGTTGAATTACAAGTATCAGGAAAGTTTGAGCACCGCCCGGCTTAAACTAGCCGAAGATGCGGCCGGGGATGATCAGACTAAAGCCTATATCAGCACCATCGAAGAGCAGAGTGCTCGACTGGGTCGCTTAAATCAGGCGGTGAAGGAGGGTTATTTATCGCAAAATCTCTACGCGGTTGCCGCGTTGGATGCCGCCAATGCCATTGCCAAAGCCGGGTTGGCAACCGAGATTGTGACGTCGGGGCAATTAAAGTTTAACGAAGCGGTGTTAGCCACCCGAGTGGCGGAGCAACGGGCAGCGGCCAGTGGTGCCAGCGCCCAGGACCAGACCCGCTTCACGGCAGAAGTGATTTTTGCCCAAGATGAAGCCGGTCGGTCCACGGACTCGCTCGCCTTGAAAGTCATTGCACTGGCCGGGGCGTACGATCCGGTGATTGCGATTCAGAAAAAATTTCTGGATCAAAATGCGCAGATTGAGGATTTGGCCAAGTTGCGCAAAGATTTGGCGCCGCAATTACAGACGGCACGGCTACTCTCACCGATTCAGCAACAACAAGAAACCGATAAAGCGATGACGTTACCGGCCGCCGATAAAAACGCGACGCAAGCTTTAGACGAATATCAATTGACCTTTGCCAAATTGGCTACGGAATACACGCAAAATTCGATCAGTTTGAGCCAATACAATCAAGGGGTATTGGAATCAGAACAAGCCTATCAGGCGGCCAATCAAGAATTTAATGATTACACCAAAGCCGTGATTAACGGCGGTAAAGCGATGAATGATGCGCTGACCGGGCTTTTGGAAGGCTTGAGTCAGCGCGGGTTTACGCTTCGATCGGTGTTTGAGGGATTGGCAAAGAGTTTGCAATCGAATGCCTCGCAATTATTGGCCACGAATTTAGAAAGTAAATTATTCAGTTCGATGGCGACTTCCGGTGTTCCGTCGATTAGAAAACTGGGCGAGAACTTAGCGACCGGTGCTGGCGTTAAATTAAAGGCGAAAGAAGCCCCGACTGCCAAAGACAGTACCGACGTCAATTTCAAGCCTGACCTTTCTGACGAGGATTTGACGGCGAATTTACCAAAACCTCAATTTTCGTCGGCAGTTACCGGCGAAAAGTCGATGCTTCCGAAGGACAGTTCGCTCAGTGAGATTGCCAATAACACCAGCAGCGCGTCGGAATATTTAAAACAGATTGTGGAGTTGTTGCAAGGGGGTGCCCTGAAGACCGCTAATGACAGTGATTTAACTCCCGCAGTGGCCGCGAATCACCCCTATTACGGCATTAGTAACTCGGGTGAGGCGACGCAGTTGCCGCTGGGGTCGGCTAATCCTGACAAGGTCAAACCCAATACGCCGTTTTCTGATAATTCGTTGGCGTCTCAAACAGAAAAGGGGGCGTTGGGTTTCGGGGAGGGTGCAGCCAAAGATATCGCGGAGGGCAGCAACACGGGCGCCGCGTTTGGTCATGCGGCTGAGGGCGTCGGCGTCAAATTGGCCGACCAAGGGATTGGTATGGGAATCCATTCGCTTTTGGACTGGTTTAAACCGGGATTTGGTTTAGCCGGGGGTGGGGCCGCTGCCGCAGGCTCTAGCCATGTGGTCGGTGAAACCGGCCCTGAAGTCGTCTCCTTTGGTCAGGATGCCCATGTGGATACGGCGGCGCAAGTGGCGTCTGCGGTGGGGGCGGCTTCTGCCAGTAAAGCACCGACGGTGGTTTCCAGTCCCACCGTCAATGTGCCCGTGCAAGTGGTCAATGTGAGCGATCCGAAAGAAATCCCCATGACCATGCAGAGTAAGGACGGGACTAAGTCCATCATGAATGTCTTGGCCAGAAATCGCACGGCGGTGAACAGCGTGCTCGGCAATACGGGAAGTTAACATGGCGTATGCCGCTGGCACCGTTTCCGATTACAACGATTTTCTGACCAAGTTAATCGCGTTTGCCAGTGGCACCGATGCGACGACCTGGTCGGGGTGGACCAGTGGCGGCGTCGTGCCTTCAGGTCAAGTCTGGACGGTATTAGCCAATTCGATTCCGGCTTCAGGCAATTTGACCACGCAAGGCATCGCGTATTTACAAGGTCAAGGCTCTGAGGCAGGCGATAACATTATTGTCGGGTTTAGAACGTATTCGAATGCCCCCGATTTCGTGTTTGGTGCTGAGATTCGCGGGTACACCGAATACGATGCCACATTGACTTGGGACACGATGCCGGGGGTGAGCCCCAGTTGTTGGGCGGCCTTTGCCGGGGTGAGTTTTCAAGCGTGGTTTTGGGTGAATGGTCGGCGGATTCTCGCGACGGCCAGGGTCGGCGGGCTCTATGACATCACCTTCATGGTGGGTTTTTTCTTGCCGTATGGCACCCACAGTCAATATCCGTACCCGTTGCTGATTTCAGGGTCGATGGTCGATAACACCCAGCCGTATACCCGCGCGGATTTGGATCATTCCTGTATTCCGGACCCCGGCGGCTTTAATGGGGTGTATTTTCGCTGGATCGATGGGACGTGGCAGGGCATTTGCCATTATGGCGGGGCAGCCCCCAATCTTGGGTATCGATCCACCCAAGGGAATGCGTTTGCGCTGTACCCCCATGTGGATCAAAGTCCTTCCGATGGCGCGGAGTATGGCGGTCAGCAACTGTATGGGGAAATGCAATTGATCCAAAATTGGTCGATTGGTGGCGCGCAATTTTCCGCCGTTGAAGTGAATGCCTATCCCTTACTGCCGATCGTGATCAATTCTTCGAATCAGTTACCCGGACAATTAGATGGGATTTATTACGTACCGGGTAATGGGCTGAATCCGGGGGATACCTTGACCATCGGCGGGGTGATTTACGATGTGTTTCACAATTGTTGGCGTTCGAACGCCTTCAATTTTTACTGCATGCCGAGAGTGTAATCATGTATTTCACAGCGTCGGCTATTTCGACCATGGATGCGGTGTTGGGGTATATCGCGAATTTTATTGCGACGTTGCCGGGGTGGGTGGTGGATGTGCAGGCCACGAATGCGACACCCAACGTCACCCAACAATATGTGGCGGGCGGTCGCCGGTTTATTGCCCACAAAGGCGCTTGTTTGGTCGGGCTGCGGTCGGTATTCAATTTGGGCAACACGTCGAATCAGTTAATGTTGTTCGATGGGATCGGGCCTTATACCAGCGGCGATGTGGGTAATTTAAATGGCAATTCGGGTTGGAATTCGCTGTATAGCGATACCGCGCTGTCTTCGGGCGTTTCTACTCCGGCGAATAACCCCAATTTTTATGCGCCCGCGTGCATCAGTCGTGGATTTCTACCGTACAGCAGCCCGAATGTGAATCCGGGGCCGTATCCTAATTTGTATTTGTTTTCGAATACGACCGGTGACTATGTGCATGCGGTGCTGCAAATCGACAGCTTGAATTTTCGGCACTTGTTGTTTGGGAATATTATTCAATACGGCACGTGGCAAAACCCAGCGTTAGGCGGCTATTTCGCAGGCACGGTTTGGAATTTGCAGGGGTATGGGTATGTCCAAGGCGGGACGATCAGCGATGCCGCGAATGTTAACCATGGTGTGCCCTTTCAATTGGGATCGGTTGGAAATACGGCGTTTGATTGGACCGTGAGCTATGCCAATGGTCGTTCGGGTGACACCGCTCAATGGTTAGCCCCCGAAAGTGATACCGCCAGTTGGAATGGGTCGGGCGTCGCTCGGCGTCAGGGACAAGGTTCTGTGCGAGGGGGCATGAATCGGATGTTTAAAAACATTCAGATTTCGACGTATTCCGGATTAGTCCCGATGGGTCCGGTGATCATCAGTTCGATCAATCAAAATGTGAGCCCGGTGACCAGTTGTCCGGTCGGGGAAATTCCCGATTTTCGCATGATCAACATGACGAATTTTGCGAACGCGCAAGAATTTTCGATTGGGACCGATACCTGGAAAGTGTTTGCCATGGCTGCTAAGAATGGCGCGGCGGGTCAAGTCAACAGTAATGCCGCCGGGTTTGCGTATAAGAAAATTCCGTGAGCCATGGCTAATTATCCGGGTTGGTTACTGCCTCAGACCCAATTGCAATTACTTGCACGGGGCCAGACCGGTACCTTGTTAGGGAATGTGTACCCACGACCAACACGCGGACAAGGCATTGACGCGTTCGGTAGCGCTGTTTATGAAAGTGTTGAGCATCCCTGGCATGCGCCCAGCACGTTCAACTTTCCATGGGGGGTTAACCCCTCGCGTCGGTTAGGCGTCGCGGCGGTTCTGTTAGCGACGTATGCTGATGATTTATTCAACCATTTTCTATTAATCCCCAGTGGGCTGAGCCTCGGGAATTTATTAACCAACGAAACGCACGTCATTGAAATCGCCAATCTGTTTTTCGTGAATAAAAGCTTGGCGTCGGTTGCGAATAATGCCGGGTTGGGGATCGGGTTTACGGGGGTTCCCAGTTTACCCGCCACCATCAGTCCCTTTGGGTCGATCACGATTGACGTAACGGTGAGTACGACCGGACCGCCCACGATTAATGGCGATTTGGTGTTGGTGGGAACGGATGTCGGGGCGGGGAATCCGCAAACCTTGAGTATTCCGGTTACCGGTAAACGCATCACTCTGTTTCCTTA
>QGNH01000929.1_pt1 | contig 10464 bp, 11 predicted proteins | sample 1735481 | NCBI WGS metagenome assembly QGNH01 (sample SAMN09239004, study PRJNA386568) | Viral metagenome, whole genome shotgun sequencing project. | reverse complement strand
TGATGGGAGAACTTGATTGTTATATGATTTACGAGTCTTGATGTTAACTTGGTTACCGAAGATAACTACAGATCCGCTTGCTGCACCGGCAGTCAGGGCATCAGCAACAGTTACCACCAGAGAAGCAATGTTAGTTACAGTAGTAATGAAGTCATTACCAGGTACGCCACCGATAGATGTAATCTTGATTCTGTCACCTACAGACAATCCAGTTACTGAGCCTAGTGTCAGTGAGGTAGCACCTTGAGCAGCAATAACGGTCGTAGTTGTAGTTCTACTTACGTTAGCAGGTAGGTTGTCGTTAAAAGCGAGTTCAGCAAGAACACCTGCTGCATTAACTACCGTATTAACTACAGTAGAGAAGGTAGATGGACTACCTACATTGTTTGTATAGCTGATTACCACATCATCACCAGGCTCAACGATTAGAGTAGAAGTTGTAGGACTAACTACTGTGATATTGTTTTTAGTAGCTGCAGCAGCAGTAACAGTAGTAATAGCAGCAGTATCCAGGGTCAAGCTAGAGCTCGTAGGGATTGCGATGATTCTAGCTACGAAGTTAGCTCCAGTAGTACCCGCACCCACGATGGTAATATAATCACCTACAGCCAGGTTACCGGATTGAGTTACCAGTGTAACGGCGGTAGTTCCAGAAGTGATAGAAGCAGTACCTACGAAAGGCACCATGTAGGAATCATTTACACCAGAGAAGGTATGGAAGTTAGTGTTAAGGGTTTCAATCTCGGCGTTGTTCAAGTATATCGAGATAGAAGTAGCATCAATCAACTGTCCTGGTACTTGACCTGGTACATTGAAAGTATTAGTAATAGTCGTATTAGTAAGAGAACCCTTCTTAGTTACGATAGCAGAGGTTACGGCAGTAATAGCAGCAGTATCTAAGGTTACAACTAGTCCTAGTACTGCAGTTACAACACCTTGGAGTACTGCTCCAGCAGCACCGGCACCAGCTACCATAATAGTATCACCTACTATAACTGAAGGTGAGGCCGTAAAGGTATATGTGAAACTACCAGCAGAAACTGAGGCAGTCATTGCTGCAGTTACGATAGTAGCAGCAGTCTTTATTTGTGAAGCTGTGTTACCAGCAATATATGTAAGTATATTATATGCTGGTCCAATCAGACATGCTGTCAAATCTGGGGTGGCATTAGATACACCGCCTGCAGTAGCAAGTTGTTGGTACACCAGTGGTGAAGGTACGACATAAGCCATTAAGCTCTCCTAAATTAAGTACCTACTTAGTAGTAGGTGTTAGTATTCTGTGTTAAGTCTTCTGAATATTTGATATGAATGCTAGTTTGAAGCCTGAACAATCATGCTTATATTTTAGCATAAATATTCAAGACTACTTAGGTACCATACTCAAGAAGAATGACTTTAATGACAGAGTATCTTGACGTACAGTCCACTTTTCTTCTATCATATATGGTAAATTAATTACCACTCTGAACTTATCAGTATCTTCTATATCTGGGAGACAGTCAGAAACCTGCATAGGTAGTCCGAACTCTTTAAACCCTTGAGTGGAGCACAGTAATGGTCTAGCCCACGTTATGAAGTGTGATACCATATCAGTTACAAGTTCACATGTACCTTGGTTTCTGGCTTCTATAGTAATCTGAGCATTACCACTAATGAACACCATGTTTATTCTATCTGTAGGGTTTACATTAGTGTTAGGTAAAGGTGCTGGGGTCTCTACAAAGTTATCTGTAAGACCTGTTTTATTAATAGAGTAGTCACCCCTACCAATCAATACCCTAGGGCGTTGCTGTATAGCCACCTTGTTGAAATCATTCATGTGACCTATTTCAATATTACTCTTCTTTTCATCTTCAGACCAAAGTAGATCAGCTCCGGCGTAGTTACCGAAGAAGTACCTTAGTGGTAGAATTATTAGCTGAGTAACTAAAGTAGGGGAAAAAGTATACATTACAAATACCTTGTTGGGAAGTCTGGAAGATTCCTAGTTACTAGATTGTACTCCACGTTCTCTTTAGCTAACTGATTGAGAACCATAGTTTGTTTAACGGCATTAGCCTGTAATTCAGTATCAGCTACTTTATTAACTAAATATACGTTCCAGTCCCCTGTTCTTACTATGATATCATCATTACGGATATCAGGTAGGGATACAGTCCATCCTGTTATTTGGTTAGTTTCCAGAGTACCAAAATAAGTATGAACTCTGTCATTAGGGGTAGGATCGTATTGTATAAATAAGGGTGCTGCATCAAAATATCCACCATCAAATCCTGTCCCCATACAAACTAAACAATGATCTTTAACTATACGCTCTACGGAAGTAGACCAACAATTTGGGCATCTTACGCCGTAAGTCTTTCTTCTAAACAGATAGGATCTAACACCAACGAACCTAGACAGTAGAAGGTATTCACGTCGTTGTATCTCATTACTTCTTAAAGCTACCCACCTATCCTGTGAGACTACCCAGGTATGAGGGGTAGACATTATTTTAGCGGAACCCTTATCCAATAGCGCTACTTCTACTATGTAATACCCATGAGTGTATTTACTATAGACCCTAGAGGAGGTTTCGGTAAGGAATGTCCCGGTAATAGGAGCTGGGTTAACTAGTTCCCAAGGGCCATCATTAGTCTGGCTGAAATATACGTTAAACATACAATTACCCCAGGCTGCTGGTACTGACCATTCTAGGGAAATTTGTTTATACCACCTAGGAAATATAGTTACACCTATAGAAGAAGATTGAAACTCCCCTGACGTAACTACTCTAGGTATAGTAGACTGACCTAGAATTTCTGTTTGTAGTAGGAAACCTACATTAAAGGAGACATTGAATGGCATTTATAATTACCAAATAGGGAACATTGCCTCATCACTACTAAATGTCCCCCAGCCAGATTCCATATTAAGGTGAATCTTAAGCGGTTTAACCTGACCTAAAAAGATGTTCTGGAAGTCACTAGAAAGTTGTCTGTACATATCGCATTTCTCCTCTACTGGTATCTGTAATCCACCATCAGAATAGGTTAGGGTATTCCTACCGTATAACGCAGCCTTACCTTCGAACATCTTATATAAAGTACCGTTCATAAGAATGGACTTGGATGGAAAATTAACTACAGTGCTAGAGCTGAAGGGGGGTACCATATTGTATTCATCTACAGCTAAGCTCATACATATACTAATAAAAGTATCACTGAACTCCTCACCATCCAATAGTCTATTATTGGCTACGTAATCACTTAAGTATTCACGGACTTCATCTACAGTTAGCTTTTGAGTATTCATAGCAGTATTTTAGCTTCAATCCAAAAAAGAAACCGGCCATAGAGACCGGTTCTTTTAAAACAAATGTTGGGTTCATGGTAGGTAGCTGCCTCTCCTTAGCTGCCGTTTCCGGTGGTTAGGAGCACCCTAGTTTCCTAGGCCTCTACTTTCGACAATGCCAGTTACTGTCGCTGCCCTTTTGTATGAAGGTTTATACTACCGGCTACACCCTCACCAACTGCTCTTGCAGAACCCAATGTTTATTTTATTGTTAAGCTCTGGCTTTAGACTTTACTTTAGTTGCTGGTGTTACCGATTCTACACCTTCAGAGGCTACAGACTCAGCAGTTTCAGCTACAACTTCGGCAATAACTTCTGGAGTAGCTACAGTAGCTTCTGGAACACCAATAGCCTCAGAAGTAGCAGGACGCATTTTTAGACCATCTTGACCCAGTTGAGTGCCAGTTGCTACTGGCACCTTTTCTTTGTTAGCTAACTCTTCTTTCATCTGCGCTTCAGATAGTCCTTTAAACGGATCTTTAGCTTCCAATACGGCCTCTACTACCGTAGCTACTGGAGTTACGATAGCATCAGACAATTCCGCCCACCCACGAGAGATAGCATCGGCAATGCTGGCATCCTTTAACTCTTCTTCCGTAAGACGTACAGCGGTACTGAAACCTTGTTTAATAGTCAGATAACCTGCTTTAAGGTTGAGGTTATGGTTCAGCTTGTTTACTAGATATGACATTTGTTTTATTCCTTTAGTTAGTTGTTATAATGAAACTGGATGATACCAGGGATTTATCCTAGTGTCAAATTTGATTATTGTAAGAGTCTTCTAGCAACCGCTGCATGATCTTATTGTCTTTATGTTGTTGGTATTTACGAATACCCAAGTACCCGGTAACTCCTACCCCAGCAGCAGTTAGACCGGTCTTAATCCGTGTATTAAGGGATTTTTGTGATAGGTCTTTAGCTTCAGCTTGAGCAGCATTAAATGTACTCTTAGGAATACCTTCCCCTAAGTGTGAGGACTCATGGAATACATTCAGCCTATTCTTGGCCTTACGAGCAGAGATGCCAGCTAAGTTATCCCCCCAGCTCCTCACATGACGTATGGCTGAGTCTACTCTGCTTGTGGCTATTTTCTCTAGGTATTTATTCATATGAGTATTTTACCACACTTCAACACCAGGTGTGTTTTTTGGTATAAGTAATATGCAGTAAAGGGAAGAATACATTAGTAATAATAAGGGAAGGCGAATAATATGTACAGTCTTTGGGGGAACCTTTATAAAAATAGTAGTGGACTGCTGCAAGGCAATCATCGCTAGGCCCTGAGATTAAGCTTGGCTTTATGCCAAGCGATATCGTTTAGATGGAACATGTAGTTATTGAAGTTAAACCGGTAGTACTCTCACAGGAGAAATAAAATGACAGAGCAACAAGACCCCTTTATACAGAACATACAGGCTGCGTGTGATGTGGTAAATTCTGATCATAGTATGGGAGAGTAGTTATTAATGTAGTAGGGGTCCAGACTAATCTCTGGGCTTATTTTTTCAACAGGAGAACAAAGTGTCATTACAAAAATTTGAATTACCAACAGGGTTTCTTTTCACAGATGATTATAGTAAAGGGAAACTGGAAACGTTATCCATTGGGGACTACGGTAAGAAGCATAACGTCAAGGCTGACTTCCTAGGTCTCACCAGACCTATCACCGGTGTTGAGAATCAAGAGTGTATGCCTTTGTCTGAGAAGTGGGTTATCACATTATCTACTCAGTTTGGATGCCCAATGAAGTGCACCTTCTGTGATGTCCCTAAAGTAGAGTTTGGTGGCAATGCTTCCTTTCAGGATCTAAAGAAGCAGTTCTATTCTGCTATTAGGTTGTTCCCTAACGTGAAATACACTGAGCGCCTTAATATTCACTTTGCAAGAATGGGGGAGCCCGCATTTAATAATGAAGTGTTAGAGTTCTCTAGGTGGCTTTCTGCAGCTAAGGGTATTATTCAAAAGGAAGTTGGGTTACGTATCGAGACCCTTCATCCGGTGTTTACCACATCTATGCCAATGTTAAGTAATACTCCAGGATCAGAAAAATTAGTAACTAAGTTAAGGGAGTGGTGCAATCTAAAGAACTCTGCTTTTAACGGCCAAGCCGGACTCCAACTCAGTATCAACTCCACGAATGAAGAACAGAGACGGAAGATGTTTGGTGGAATGTCCCTTACACTAAAAGAGATTTCTGAAATAGCTAAGTTACTACCTTTTCCAATTGGTAGAAAGTACTGCCTCAACTTCGCCTTTGCAACAGGTTATGAAATTGATGCAAAGTTACTGAAATCACTATTCGATCCAGAAATGTTCATGGTGAAGATTACTCCTATTCACAGTAACAACGCATGTCGTGAAAATAGTATTCAAACTGTAGAAGGTTACTCTAGCTTCCAACCGTATGAACAGGCTGAGAAAGATCTGATTGCTGAAGGGTTCGACGTTCTAATCTTTGTGCCTTCTATGGATGAAGAAGATGGATTGGTGACTTGTGGTAATGCCATTCTTGGCGGTAGTAAGTTAAAGGTTGAAGGTGGGTTAAATATTGCGGGGCAATATAAATAAGGAGAAACCTATGATATTCGGAGAAACACACGATCAACGGAAGGAACGTGAACAGAAAGAACTAGCAGAAGCTTACCGAGAGAGAGTACGTTTCTTCTGTGTCCTGCCTCGTATCTTAGTAGATGGTAGATGGGCTTTTTGCCAATGAGTATACCGAATGGAACGAATCGGAAAAAGTTCCTCTTTGGCCCACGGTGTTACTTATAAAAGAGCTAATAGTGTAGGGAGTTCTTATTCGTATTACGAATCAGCAGTATGAGCATATTGGAACTATGGGGTAACAGAACAAAATCCTAGATTTCTCTAGGCTTTTGTTTTTAGGAAGTAGTATAATAGTGGAAGTGAATAATACGAAAGAAGTTGTAACATGACAAAGAAAAGAAATAGCACCAAAGTATTAACACAAGAACAGGCAATACTGAGGATGAAATATGCTGCACCGCTGCTAGACTTCTCTAAGTTTGTATATACTAACTACACCACCCAGAGTATAGTCATACACCCTACTCTGGGTGAGATACAAATAAGTTACATAAATGTTATTCGAAGTAAGGGTATGGAACGTGGGCAGTTGCGTAGGAAAACCCATGAAGATTATTTGCTGGAATTAACTGAAGCGTTAAAGTGTACAGGAGATATTGACAACTATGACCTATCTAAAACTCACTATGTCAAGTCTACTCAAAAGGTTACTATAACCTGTAAGGTTCATGGAGATAAGGAGATAGCTCCGTTTCACCTACTTAATGGTAGGAGATGTGGGGAGTGTAAGGGGGCTAGAATATCAGATACATTAAAAGGGGATTGGGAGGATATTAAGGACACCGTAGAGGTGTTACATGAGGATAAGTATGACTATTCTAAGTTTATATATGTGAATAATCGTACGCCCGGCCTGATAATATGTAAGGCATGTAAGAGAGAGTTCTCTATGACTATAGGTAACCACCTGCTAAGGGGGCAAGGTTGTATAGTTTGTAACAGATCCTCTAAGCACGTTAAGTTTCTCGAAGAAGGCCCTTTAGTATTCCTTAGTAAAGCCAAACTTGTGCATAATAACAAATACACTTACAATAATATGATTTACACATCCAGCAAAGAGACCATTTTTGTAACGTGTAATGTTATTGATAAAGACGGTACTACTCACGGTGACTTCCGTGTAACACCTGATGCGCACCTACATGCCTTGAGTGGATGTCCTAGATGCTCTAATAAAATATCACTAGCTGAACTTCAAGTAAGGGACTTTATAAAAGGGTTAGGGTTAGAAGTAGAGTGTAATGTAGTTATACTTGGTAGACACCATATAGATATATTTATTCCTAGTCTCATGATAGGAGTAGAGTATTGTGGTGTGTACTGGCACGGAGAAAAATATAGAAGTATACCTTACCATAAGAATAAGTATTTGATGGCTAAAGAGAAAGGCATACAACTTATTCAAATATTTGAGGATGAGTGGCTTTACAATAAAGATAAGGTAAAGTCTGTATTATCCACGAAGCTAGGTAAAAATAATGAAAGTATAGCTGCCAGAAGAACCATTTTTAAAGAAATACCTAATGACCTTGCAAAGGGTTTGTATGATGGAGTACATCTTCAAGGCGGTAACACTGCTATTGGTAAAAGTTTTGGTCTATTCCTAGATGACACTCTATTATCATGTATGTCATTCTCCACCTCAAATGTGGAAGATGGGATCGCTGATCTAGCCAGATTTGCCAGTATAGGTAGGATTACTGGTGGATTCTCAAAATTACTTAAGAATGCTATACCTAAGCTAAAATTATCAGGTATAAGTACTATTACGTCCTTTTCAGATAATCGTTGGAGTGACGGTAGAGTATACTCTAGTAATGGGTTTTCCTGTGTAACTAAAGACTCTGAGATAGTACCTAGATATTGGTGGGTACATGGTACTAAGAGGTATCATAGAAGAGGATTTCAGAGGAAGAATCTAAGGATTCTATTTGGAGAAACTTTCAAGGAAGAAGAATCTGAAGCTGAGAATGCTAGAAGGCACGGATATCATAAAATCTGGGATGCAGGTGTTACAAAGTGGAAGTTAGATATTTAACTGCCAAATCAAAAGGCCCGAATCTCTCCGGGCCTTTTTTATCTTACTTTAGTTTTACCTAAAATCAGAAATTCAACACTTGTACTGCATTCACGTTACCAAGTCCGCAACCGATGGCTTCGTAAGTCTGGAACTGAACCATGTCCATCTCAGTTTTAAGGAAGACAGTAGGCTCTTGCAACGAATAGAACTGACCAGTATACTCTTGAGGAGCAAATACCAGAGCTTGATTGGTAGGAAGAATATCAGCCTTATTAGTGGTGATGATCTTATAACCGAAGAAGTTATCCAGTGTTGCTTGACCACGGAACAGCTCAGAAGCAGCAGCCGAACCGACAGTAGTAGCAGGTTGTGCCAACAGGTCAGCATACATGCTTTGTGTCATCAAGATACAGCCAACTGGCAGCTTGTTAGCCAACAGAGTCTTAACGCCAGCCATCAAGTTAGGTACAGTGAAACCGCCAGAGATGGAATGTACACCACTGTTAGCTGTTGCAACTGCCAAGACGTTGTTGTAGAAGTTTTGGTCTTCTTGCGCTTGGATATCTTTGATCGAGTTCTCTTGAAGAACTGTACGGATATCTGTGCGGTAAGTAGCCAATTCAAACTTAGACTTCTTGAATTCATCAGAACTGATCTTCTGGAAAGTCACAGCATAACGAGAACCTGTGAAGTAACGAATCTCAGCACGAGACAAGAATGGTAGGTTAGCTGCTACCGAGTCAGGTTCTTTTTCAACGATTACTTGTGGCTCTTCTGTCAGTTGACGATCCAACTCAGAAGCTGTGATCGAAACTGGAGTCAAGATCTTACGTGTAAAACCATCTTCACGCAGCTTTTGACGAACGAATGCAGACATAGCTGCACCAGCTTCTTTAGTCATGCCTTGATCAATTTTGTCCAAGAAAGACTGATTGATAAATTGGGTATTGATTGTTTCTGTAGTATAGTTGCTCATGTATATTCTCCTTATTTAACCAGAACAGTGATATGAGCAGTCTCGGTAGTACTTACAGCTACTACGTCAAGAACTGTACCAACTACTGCATCGCCTGGTGCGAACGTGCTTCCTGTGCCTGAGGCCAAGGTAGCCAAAACAGGTTTACCAGCATTAACAGAGAACGAAGTACCTGGAGCGTACGAACCTGCGGTGTAGCCAGCACTAGAGATCTTAGCGATGAAGCTAGACCACAATACTTCTGCTTTACCGGAGTTAGCTGCCGAAGCGGAGTCACCGTTACCAACTACTACCAGACCTACAGAGCCACTGGCCAGAGTTACTGCGCCGGAAGGCTTGTCTACTGTACCATCAGATTGCTTAACAACCCAGTCACCATTGACCAGAGTTGAGCCATCCTTAACTACCTCTGCACGAGAGATAGAACCATCATAAGGCCAACCTTTGATAATTTCTGCTACTCTTTCCATTTTCATGGTTTTATTTTCCTTTAAGTTAAATTTAGGTTGGTTATTTAAGTTCCCAACCAAGGATAGTAAACTACCCTAAATACCTAGAACTCAAGAGAGTTCTAAATAGTATTTTAATACAAGTTTTAAATACTGATGTATATTTTTGATATAAGTATATTAGAAAGGAGGATGTCAAGTCCAATACAAAAACTACAAAGGAAGACAAAGTTCTCAATATAATAATATGTGTGCTAGCCGCCGTATTAGCTATAATCGAATACTTTAAATAGTACAAAATCCCAGCTCTCACTGGGATTTTTTAGTTTAGTACTGTTGTGAATTGTTGCTTCTCATTGCTGAACCAAGTGCCAATCCACCTGCAACACCACCACCAACTTTCATAGCGGTACTACGTGCAGCATCCCTAGCACCGATAGCAGTAGCATGTGCAGCTGACCCCGGCAATCTAGTACCAATGGCAGCGGCCCTAGACCCAGTAAGATTACCAATTACCTTACCAGCACCTCTAATTAGTCCTGGTATACCGTACATAGCAACTTTTTCTAGATAAATATTACCGTAGAAGGAAGCCCTCTTCTCTTTATGTGCCAAACCATATACAGCCAGTCCAGCAGCTCCAAGTGCTGCAATACCACCAAAGGCTTTGGCTTTCCCTGAGAGCTTCTGCACCCTACCTGCCAAGTCTTTTACCCCAGATTCTGCTCTATTGCCCATAGTTTTAGGGGTCACGTCTTTTGCATGAGATAAATCTACGTCATGTACGGGTTTCAGAGTTTCACTATCGAAGGTCATGCTGGAAGCGGACTTCTCATGCTGCTTAGTGTACTTACCACCACTAATATCAGCCTTAAGTTGGGTTTCTAAATCTCCTCCACGTTTCCAGTGATCATAAATACTCTTACCAGAAGACCCGACAAAACCTAAGAATGCACCTGGAATAGCCCCTCTTATGGCATTTACTCCAGCAGAGGACTTACCATGCGATAATGCCATTGAGGCTAGTGCACCAAGTGCCGCTCCGGAGCCTGCACCAATAAGATCATTCTTAA
>QGNH01000425.1_pt1 | contig 10469 bp, 12 predicted proteins | sample 1735481 | NCBI WGS metagenome assembly QGNH01 (sample SAMN09239004, study PRJNA386568) | Viral metagenome, whole genome shotgun sequencing project. | reverse complement strand
ACCGCCGCCGGCAGTCAGTACGAGGTCTTCCGTCACCACAAACTGCTGCGTGGAGGTTGCGACCGCGAAGAGGTCACCCTTATTGAACGTGCCAGCATTACCGCCAGCGGCGATAGTGCCCAGCAACGCACTGACGCTCACGTCTACCGTAATAACTGGAGATCCGCCCGGAACGCCAGCAGTGTGCGAGGCGACGCGTTGTGACGTGAATGGCTTCATACCGTACAGGTCATAAGCCAGGCGCGCGCGCTCCATCGCGTTTGACGGTGCAGCAGCCCCGGCGTTTCCGCCGCCCAGCACAGTCAGCAACGGGCGCAGTTTGATGGTGGACGTGTTGTTCAGAATCAAGCACTTCTGGCCATCGTCGGGGGTTTTGTTCTTATCCAGGACACCGGCGACATTGGAGAATGCCTCCAGTGACGCGGGGGTAACTCCCGCCGTTCCGTAGTTGTACGGACACGACTTGTAGAGCGCCAGAATGTCATCCTCGATTGCAGTGACGATTGGTACGATCGCCGGGCGGATCACTCGCTCGGATAGATCGGAAATATCCAAGGCGCGCTCACGACCAGTGATCGCAAAGCTCACGTCTTTCCATTTGTCGATTTTTAGCGAGACGCCGGTCTCATCGATGTTCTGGACAGCAGTTGTGCCGTTGAATTCGTTGGCCACGAACTGCGCGGGCTTGCGGATGGTGATAGTATCACCAACGTTGACATATTCCGCCGAATAGTCGGTGTAGACCTGCCCAACTGCAACGATCTGGTCTTGCAGTATGGGCAGGGCGATTTTCGCGACTATTTCTGGCGTTAGAAAAGTTGACATGTTATTAGCTCCTTTGCTTGTTTTAGCGTTTGGTGAGTTTTCTCACCTCATCAGTTGACATTTTGAGTACGTCGTCGGGCGTAACAGCGCCCTCGCGCCGTGGCGGGGTCTTCGCGCCCATGTTTGGATTGTACTGCTGCTTGTCGGGAGTTCCGGCAAACAGCCCTGGTGCATCGGCTTTAATGGCGTCTATCGCCTTGCCGACTGCCTCCATATCAGCCAGGTCTACACCGTCGGCGGTAAGAAGCGCTTCCACTTTGGCGACAGCGGCGGGCTTTGCTCCCAGCTCGATAATCGCCAGCTTGCGTGCGTGATCTGCTTTCACGGATTCTACCGATTCTCCCGCAATTTTCGCAGCGTCCTTTGCCTCTTTCAATTCGACCTGGAATTTCTTCAATTCCTCGGCTGATTTGGTAGAGTCGACAAGCGCGGCATCGAGCGCGGCAGTAGCTTCCTTGGCGGCTTTTTCTGCGAGTTTTTGCTTGCCCTCCGCATCCCGACGGGCAGCCGCGGCGGTTCCATTCGTGTCCGCCTCGAACGTTTTACGGGCATCTTCTGCAGCCTTCGCAGCAGCGGCTTGTACCCGCTCGTCTAATTCGGCTTGCGTGAAAGCTTCGGCCTCTTCGGTTGCGCCTTCTGGTGTGTACTTGATTGGCATGATATTTTCCCTTCTCGCGCCGGGGATCGCGAGTAATTGCCCCGGATTGGATTGCAGGCGGTGTGAAACCTGCGTGGTGACTGAAACACACCAATTGAAAAAGCCGTCCCCAAAAAGGAACGGCTTGTATTCACATATACTGCCTGGGCACGGGCATTACGGAGTTTAACCCCCGATTGTTGCCGCCCGTACCCAAACGCATGGGTTGTCAAGTTTTACTTGTAAACTGCGTGCGCCTAAACTCCTGCGAACAATGGTGCTTGGTAATTGGCTTGCGCTTTTTGGATCCGCGCCGACGCCAGCGCGAAATACTCCGCGTCCCGCTCAATCCCAATCCAGTGACGCCCCAACCTAATAGCCGCCACCGCCGTGGTGCCGCTGCCCATGTACGGATCAAGCACCACCGCCCCTTCACGCGACACCAGCTTTATCAGGTACTCCATGACGGCGATAGGCTTAACAGTGGGGTGAAAGTTCTTTGTCGGGCGATTCCTGTCAAGTCCATTGGCAACGTCTGCAGTATATCCTTTGGAGTTGGAACCCCCTGGGCGTTCTTCCAGCCCCTCACACCCCGCATTCCGTTCCGAAGCCGACGCCTTACCACAATAAAAGAAGCGAGCAGCAGAACCGGAATCGTCATCATGACCCCGCCAACTTTCAGTTCCTTCCTTTGCGCCGGATTCATCAATACCGCTAAATGGTGTGTTGCCGTGTCTACCACGGTCTCGGGCGCGTCCCTTTGCCACTTCTGGAAACAGCCCCACCACCTCATCACTACCATCATGGATCAGATTCGCCGGGAAACGGCCTTGCGTATGGGGTTCCTTGTGAATTACGTCTGCTTCGCCATTGGTGAAGAATTTCACTTTTGCTAACCCTGTAGCATCGTGCGCGGCCCAAGGTTCTTCACTGATTCTGCACCCGTCAATATTAATCCCACCCGTACCCCACTTCAGCACATTCGCCGCCACCGTCTTCTCTGACAACAGCTTCCGGGCCACAGTGATAGGCTCCAGTGCCGGTTTCAGAGCACTGCCCCAGCCTTCCCACTCGGAAGTACCTTGAGATACGTCAAACGTACCTCCTAACGGCCCACCTTCCAAACAATTTTGTGTATAACCACGTGTCTTTTGCCCGACCATTTCACGCTCATTACCACGCAACGCATCGACGGCCTTCCCGACATTTAACGACTTCGGAAACCCCGACCCGTAAACCCACGCAATCATATCCCGAATCTCAAACCCGGCATCCTCAATCCTGCACGCCATCCGGTGTTGTGTCCGCGTCCCCGCGAGNNNATACCCGCCCGGCTTCAACACCCGCAGGCACACTTCCCATACCTCCACCGGCGGCACGTCACAATCCCACTTCTTCCCCATGAACTTCAGTCCATAAGGCGGATCAGTAATCACGGCATCAACCGAACAATCATCCAACCCCCGCATAACCTCCAGGCAATCCCCGAGATACAAATTATCAATATCCAACACTGTCTCCCCTTCACCGATTCGCAGCATCCGCAATACGCTGCTGTGCCGCCGGGGTGATCGGCGGGCGCTGCTGTCCATAGTCCCTTGAAGCCATAAACGCCCGTGTCTGCTTCTCCATCGAATCGGAGTAGGAAAGCCCCGGCGTCTGCAGGCAATCGGCTGTAGCGGCCAGCCTGCGCGACTCGATGCCACTGTAGCGGTACCGCGGACCCCGTAAGTCGCTATCAGGTATCCCCTTCGCCTCTCCAACATCACGCTTATATCGTTCATACTGGCTTGCGTTGGCAAAACCGTGTTTGGATGCCGCGAATAACTCCGGTTTGGTTTCCTTGTACTGCGCCATCAATTCGCTGTTGCTTGCACCCAGCAATTCCTCGCCTGGGATATTGTCTGTTTCAGGGTCTGGAAACACTACCGGGGACACGTTCAAGTGAGTGCAATTCGGATGGGATATACCATCGGCAAAATCGCTGAACGGCGGATACCCCATAGCCTCGCCCTCTGCATCAAGTGCCCAGTACGTTGCCTCATACGGAGCTCACACATAGCAAATGGAGCCATTGAGCGGAATCATAACCACGTGAATACCGCTTGTTTGCATTTCAGCGGTATGCCCAGCGGCATTTGATCGAATAATCCCGGTGCGCGCCGCCATCTGCCCGTATGCTTGCAGGCTATGAATGCTGCCATCCCGGTACTTGACCCCCACCGTGTTGTTTATGTCCTGGGCAAGCTCCTGTATCGGTACTCCGTTGCGAATCTGCAATAGGGCACCCTCGCGAATGGCCTTGCCTGTCGCGTATGCGCTTTCGCCAATCCCTAAAGATTTAGCGATAGCTCCACTGCCAAGCTTTCGCAGCCAATCGTTGGTTTCGCGTAAGACGAAATTCACTACCGGGACAGTTTGCCCAGCCATATCAGCGGCAAGCGAGGCCAGCGGTACCACCGGGAGGGTGTTCAGTGCGGCGGGTATAATCCCTTGCCGTTGTATCCGATCTGCCGCGTTTCGTGCGCCGGTCAAATATGCCTGGCGCGCCGTCGCTGTCTGCGTCGTCTGCATCGTGCGTTTTAGCAGGGATACTTCGCCATTCAGTTGCGCGATAAGGTCTTCGCACCGCAACGCATCATACCCCCCTCGCGCCGCTTCAATCAGGCGGTCGTGTAGCAGGAAGTCGATCTGCTCGTATAGACCGGAGAGAGCTGTTAGCGTTTTATCCGGCAGTGGTGTCAGTGGTGGTGTCGGCATGTTCACCCCAATCANNCGGCATCGATGGATCTATAAGGCGCGCTGTCCAGTCAACCACCCGCTCACGCTCTATGTCATAGTGGCGATACCATGCGGTGTGCGAAGCGGGTGACATCTCCCACTGAACCAGGTCTACACAACCGTGGCGCCCGGAGTCTATTACGTGGGTTAATTCATGGACAACAATGTGGCGTTGTTCGTGTTGCGTTTGTGTGAAAAATGAATCAGCGAAGGCTATTTCAGCCGCCAGCACTGCAAATTTTGCCCATACTTGCGCCACCGCACCATCTGTGCATGGCGGTTCATAACATACCTTAATCTGGTATGCAGCGAGGCCCATCTTTTCCGCCAACGCGACCACGTAGTCACACAGTATTTGCCAGCGCGGGTCGCTATCGTCTCTAACTATTGGTGTCAACATTTCATCCTCTTTTTGTACGTGCGATTTGGTTTGCACATTTTGCGCCCCACGATGCATCCGCGCCGGTGTGATTTTTGCTCATCGAGAGCTTCATCGGTTTCCGTTTCGNNAGGTCGTTTGGCCTGCTGTAGATGTAAAACGTTCTTTAGGTCGACATATTGGTGAATCTGGTGCCATTTGTATACTCCCCTCAAATGTTAGCATTTCCATCCCCGTTCATCCCCGACGCCATATCGACTGCTAACTGTAGCGTGTCCGCTGCCTGTGACGCGTCTACCGCACGTGGCGCAAACAACGAAGGCATAGCCCCCGATTGCCGCTCCTCACGATCCCTCACAATCTCATCCACTTCTTCTTGCACCTGTTCGTCAGTCCACTCTGGCTCATTCTGGCGAATCGCTTCCCAGAGCGACATAGTGCCAGCCTGGAAGCGCTGCGTAGTAATCGCCGCCGTCTCCACTTTGTCTACCGGAATCGCTGGCGGCCACACGGCTTGTACATCCTCAATCGGGTCACCATAAGGATTAGCGGCCATAACAGCCGCTTCCCCCTGCCAGCCCCCGTCGGCGGCCATTTGTGGTACCGCACGCGCCAGCCAGGAAAATACGTCATCCCAGCGCTTGCGCCGATTGTTGATAGCTGCTTCGGTTTTAATCAGCCCCAACCGCCGCGCATAGCCCGACTCACCCGCGCCGGCTGCCTTGCCGTCTATTGCAGGGGATAATCCGGTGATCGCATAAAATGTGTCATCGTTTATCTGGTACTGTTTTGCGCTTTCATTGAGGTTGCCGGTAAATGAGTTGAAATTCACCATCATGGAATCTTTCGGGTCTTGCCCTATTTCGCGAGTGCTCACCAGTAGGCTCGGCAGGTCAAGCGTGCCGTCGGGATTGAGCATGGACATCGGCACATTCATTGCGGGCATTTCCATAACCATGATAGCGATATCGCGCTGGCTACCAAGCCGCGCCGTGCTTTTCTGCAAGCTGATCAGTGACATCGAATAATCGGACGCCCCGAATCCTTCCCCGATATTGCACGCTCGGCAAGCGGGCAGAACATTCATGCGCAGGACGAATTCCTTTTTGATATCCTCATCGATTAAGGACAATGGTAGTGGCGTGTTCAGATCCGGTACACCGTCGCCGGTACACTTGTATGCCTGATTAGTGACCAGTATATTGCCGTCTTCAGTCAGTTCAAAGCGCTCCCCCACCATTACGGTTACGCTTTTGTCGCCCCGGTATTCAATCACTTCCTGCCTGTAAAATGTGACTGCCTCATCTTCGCCGCACTCATTTTCCCAGAAAGCGAATTCCCCGATATTGACTCCCCAGCGGATAACGCGAGGCAACCCGGTCCTCTTTGATCGTACCAGCTTCAGCGTCGCGTTGCCGGCATACGACGCTACGTGCTGTACGTATGGAGCGATGCCCAATAAGCCGCTATCTTTGATAACCTGGTCCAGGGCCTGCTGTCGCTCTTCTGCCGTGATTAAATGCGGGTGCTCGCGCCAAACAAGGGTGCTCATGGTATTCGTTAAGCGGTCGCCCAGCAGGTTATCTATGCGATAGATTGGGTACTTCCAGCCACCATCCGCGCTGTGAAGGGTGACTTCGTGCTTCCCCTCGTACAGCTTCTGGTGATATGCTATGTCATTCTTCTGCGCCGTATGTAATTCTGACCAAAATAATGGCATCATCTTCTCCCTAATCTGCTGCGTAAATCTACCTGCAAGGTGCGCGTGCCTGTAGATACTTTCTGTTCACGTAGCCCGAATAATTCGGTAAATGCCCACACCATCGCGTCTAACCGGTTGGGCGAAGCGCCCCCCGGCACCCAACTACACAACTCATCTTCCAATGTCGGGAATGCCCCTACGTGGTGAATTAAGCCCTGTTCGTAAAGGGCGGCTATCGGCTCGGCACGAGTAATTTTACCGCGTGTAGCGTGTACAGGCTTTATCCTTGGAACCAAACCAGATGTTACGGCAGAGCGGATAAGATACTCCACCATGTCGCCGCCATTATTCACCTCTGGCACTATTAAATCAGCGTGGTTACTGTTGTAGCAGTTAATCACCGCCGTGCCGCGAAGCAGTGGAGACTCACGCAAGGACTTGTCATCCAGCACGTATCCATGCAGCACGCCGTCTACCATTGCGGTACCAGCGGCGATTATCCCCATTTCATCTGAATTTTCGTTATTGCTGGCGTTGGGGTCTACCCCGATAACTACCCTGTTGAGTGGAGGGCACTTGTCGACTCGCAGGCGGTCGATCTGCGTTAAATTCCAGATCGCCCCTTCGACATCGCCTAGTATCTCCGCATAAAGCTCCTGCCTGCCAATGCGTGTGCCTTCATATTTACGAACAATAGTTTCGATGAACTGCGATGCCAGGTTTCCCTTATTTTCGTATGTGCTACCGCGCGTAACCGCATTTACCGGGTTTGGTACGGGATCACCGTTATCATCTAACTCGACCTTCCCCTCTGCGCTCACCTTATAGATCAGGGATTTAATCAGCATTGTTGGCCGCGGTGTCGTGGTAACGACAATCTGCGGACTATTTCCTAGTCGATTACCAAGCTCTAGCTGGGTGAAAGCGTCGGGGTACCTCCACGAAGCGACCTCGTCACACCAGGCCTTTTCGCACTGCTTGCCGCGAAATATATCAGGGCGGTCAGCAGTAAGCAGCAACGCCTTCGCGCCATTCGGCCACACCAGGCATTTCTGGTTGGGCTTGTATAACGGCCTCTTCGCGGGCGGGTATATCTCCAGTATGCCCGACTCCCCAACCACCATGATATCGCGTATGTCTTCTGCTGTGCGCCCGGCAAAAATGAGCCGCTTAACCTTTTCGTGCTCTACCCAGTGGCGCACACATTCCGCACCGCAACGGGTTTTCCCGAAGCCACGCCCGGCAAGCACTGCCCAGACGCGCCAGTCCCAATCGGGGGGCAACTGCGCGGGACGCGCCCAAAACGTCCAATCATACAGCAGTGCCTTCGCCTGTTCCGGGGTGAGGGTTTCCAGTGTCGCTTGTCGCTGTAAGTCGGGCAGCGAGGCGAGTAATACGGCTTGAGAATTCATGACGCCAATCCACAATTTCTACCGGTGCGCCGTCCTTACCGGTGAGTTCACTCTTCACAGGGGCGTCGAGTCCATATAACTTCGCCATCCGCTCCTGTATTTTGAGCGCCACTTCAATAGCGCGCGGATTCCCGTTGCGCACCTGCGGCCATATCGCCCGCAACTCATCATCAAGACGCGCCCGCTCCAGTGCGCGCATGTCTTCTGTCTCACTCAATTGCTCTTTGCGGAGATCCGCAAGGCACCGGCGTATATCACGACTGATCGTGTCTTTGGATATCGCGTATTTCCCACCCTCGCGCGTCTCAAGCACCTTCGCGATGTTACGACAAGAGGTAATACCGCTCTTGTATAACTCCAGCACACGCAATCGTCGCTCGGTTTGTAAGGCTTTATTGTGTATGTCGGCCTTATTCCCGTTCATGTATCAGTCCTACCTGTCGCATGGCGTTAATTAACGCACACAGTGCCATAACACGCAAAATACAGCCTGCTCTATCATGGTCTACGCTTGCGGCAACACTTACATCGCCGTAATACGAAAAAGCACTTTCTCGTCTACGGGGCTTCTACGCCTGTTTATGGCGAAATTATCCAACGTACTAATACCCATCCAAAACGAAAAGCGTGGCTTACAAGCGATCCTCCGCAGAATTATTAAAATTGCTCTATGAGGAAAATAGTGTAAGAAAACTATTGTGTTTATTGTATATAAGTGGTATACTGTACTTAGCTAAATTATAGGAGGAATGACCATGGCAACCACTGGAACCCTGATCTATGAGCCGAAAGGCAAAGCGCTGGAATACGCGCAACTCGCTTGTAACATGTACCGCGGCTGCGACCATGCGTGCAGTTATTGTTACGCCCCGAACGCCACGCATCGCTTTCGCGAGGAGTTCAACCGTCCGTCAACGCGCGGGGATGACTTCCTGGTAAAACTGGAAAAGGAAGCCCTGAAACGTGAACGCGCTGGGCAAGTCGGACAAGTACTTCTCTGTTTTACCTGTGACCCCTATCAGATGTTTGATGTGTCTATGGGATTGACACGGCAGGTGATTCAAATACTCCACCGGCATAGTTTCGATGTGTCTGTGCTCACCAAGGGTGGGAGTCGCGCGCTGCGTGATATTGATCTCTTCACCCCGCGCGATGCGTTCGCCTCGACCCTCACCACTCTTGACGCAGAAGAATCACTCCGATGGGAACCTGGTGCGGCGCTCCCGGATGATCGTGTCGCGACACTGAAAGCGTTTCATGAGGCAGGTATCCCCACCTGGGTAAGTCTGGAGCCGGTGTTCAATCCAGCCATGGTGTATGCCATTATTGAGGAGACCGCGCCGTTTGTGGATTTATACAAAGTCGGCAAGATGAATTATCACCCGGTAGCGAAAGAGATTGACTGGAAACTCTTCGCAAGTACCGCCGTGGAGATACTCACAAGGCTCGGCAAAAAGTACTATATCAAGCAGGACCTGCTGCCGTATCTCTCGTAAGTTCGGCGAGGTAATGCGTCATTTGCTGGGCGTGCCCACAATAGTACCCGTTAAAGCGGTGCAGGCGATAACCGGCCTGTGCCGCTTTCTCAGCCATCAACACCTCACACACATCAAGGTAAATGCCCTGTAGATCATTGCCGAAGCGCGCCACCATGCCACTCATAGACCCGGTTGACCATGCCCCGCCCATTTTTAGCTTTTGCCGTAAACCATCATTCACCGCGACAAGCATGTGTTCGGCGAATGATCGCTCGCTTGAGAAAAACGCATCAAGCACTGGCCACGGGTCGCCGTACGGATCGCAGTCGAGCAGGTTGATGGTAAGGTGCGCGCCAACGCCTGCGCGTAAGGCTTTTTCGCAATCGGCTTCATAGACAGACCATGATGGGCGCTGATGGGCTAGAATTTCAGCCTTCTTCGCATCCGTTTCAAAGACCACACCCTGCCATACTTCGGTGTACACCTCGCGGTAGATTCCACCCGTTCCACCATGCGTCTCCAGGATAACCGGAGCTTCATTGCAGAGGGCGCGCAGAGCGGCCCTGCGCACGCCGATCTTTTTTGCAATTGTGGAGTTATCTTTTTTCATGAAGAAACGCCTCACAGATGAGTACGAGTGCCTTCCCGCGATTTTGTTCGCCTGTTTCGCGAATGGCACTCTCCACAGTGGCAATATCATCCGTGATAATCACCGCCTTGACGGCGTGCGCTTTTTCATCTAATTTGCGCTCGCCTTTACCGCCACCGCCACCACTTTCTGCATCATTGAATGCTGACCAAAACTCTTCTTGCGCAATTGCATCATCAATCTCTTCGTCACGCCAAAACGTCGACAAATCAATCCCGGCATTTAAGTCCGCGGCCAGCACCTCCGCATCAAAAGCTAGGTCCACCTCGCTCACCCGGTTATCGGCATAGGCCAACTCCCGCGCCCGTGGGTCAGTATCAAGGTCCAGGTCGGTACGTTGTACGGCGACAATCTTTGTGCCATCGGTGGGGACCATAATCACATCATCAAGCCCGATGCTCCCCGCCAGCTCCAGCGTTTTATTCCCGGCGATCACCCGCCCGTGCTTATCGACGAGGATTGACCGACCGGCACCATACTTCCTCAGGGACTCCTCTAGCATATACCGCCCGCGTTCCGTGCCCTTGTTGGCATTATGCTGGTCGGGGAGAAGTTCATTGATTTTCGTGTCACGCGTTTTTGTCATACTTCCTCCATGCTTGTGCG
>QGNH01001316.1_pt2 | contig 10477 bp, 20 predicted proteins | sample 1735481 | NCBI WGS metagenome assembly QGNH01 (sample SAMN09239004, study PRJNA386568) | Viral metagenome, whole genome shotgun sequencing project. | reverse complement strand
GATTAGCTGTTGATTTAAATATATTCGATTCAGATGGAAACTATGTCACCACTGAGTCTCTTTATAAAGTCTTGGGTGATTATTGGGTTAAATTAAATCCGCTTAACCGCTGGGGTGGTACATTTAAACGAGTCGACTTAGATCATTATGAGATGCAAGACTTATGATGAACGAACAAAAACTGAGACGTAGAATACATAGATGTATCAAATTTTTAGATGAGAATTCTAAAGGCGAAGATTCAATTATCGAAATATCTAAAAAATATGGATTAGATTGTTGTGGAGAGTGTTGGGGATATTTTTTAGATGAAGATTTAGATTCTTGCCCCGAATATGAAGACGGACCTTTTTGTTTTTCGTGTATAGATAAATTTAAAAATAAGACCCCAAATGAGATGCAGGATTTGTAATGCAAGCATATAATGAGGGGCCTTATAAGATGCTTGGCGACTATTGGGTCACTTTGCATCCATTTAATCGCTGGGGTGGAATTTTCAAGCGCGTTGATTTAGATCATTATGAGATGCAAGACCTATGATTAGATGTTTTTGCTCAGTGACTGATTGCGCTGAGGAGCTGTGTCCACGATATAAACATTATCCAGACTGCTATAGACAGCACAATCACTATATGTACGGCAGGGGTTATTTTTATGATTGGGTTCCGTGCGATATAACTAAAGCCCGAGTTGCTGATTTATTGAAGAAAGATTTATTGTGCCAATATGATATTGATGATCTTAAAGAGAAGGGATTAATATAGTGATAAGACCAAATTATATAGTTGCGGATTCTCTTGATGAGATTGATGAAGCGATAATGCAATTTAAATGTGAAGCGGCTGATGGATATGTCATAATACCAATCGAACTATTCCAAGAAAGATTTATGACTAACATAGGAACTGTAATTATGACTAGGCTTGATGATAATACCAAGCTAGGATTCTTCAATGGAGACAGCAATGAACGAAATACTTAATAAATATACACGAGAAGAACTAGAGAAGATGATCTTGCATATGACTGCATTTGCAGCCTATCAATTAGCTACAGAATATATAGAATTAACAGAACCATTAGCTAAGCAAATAAGAACTCCTGAAGCTGAGCTTGAAAATACCAAGCGTATTCTAGAGTTCATTGTATTGGCATTTCCTGCTTGGGATGTTATTGAATTGACTCATCCTGCATATGATGTGATGAGAAAATGGGTTGAAGAGAATCATAAGATTGCATTGTTGAAGCCGTGTATATGCGATGGCTGCAAAGATGATGCAAGAATACAATAGATTGCGCAATCATTAGCTTAAGCACAGTAAAGTCCGTATATATAGATACGGGGACTGCGAGTTCAAGTCTCGCATGATTGCCTTATTAGATAATACATACCTCGGTTGCACTGTGCGCCGGGGTTCTATTCGATCTTTACCTCCCCATTGGCACAGTGCTGGTGGGGGTTTTATATTGTCGTTTTAGGAATAAACTCTCCCCATTCCATTTTTGAAAACGGTGGGCAATAATATATAAAGTATCTTGTTCCATCTTGAGTTGGATTACACACCCATCTCTTAAGTGAGAGTCCCCGTTTTTTGTGATTAGTTTGCAGTGTATCTATTTCTTTTTTTGCTCGTCATTTCATTATTGCCAATTTTTAAGCATTTTTTTGCGCAATAAATTTTGTTTTTATAGTGTGCTATAAATAATACGGAACATATTACACATATTTTAATTTCTTCTTTTTTTCTTCTTTGAGAATTTGATATTAATTTACGACACTTTAATGAGCAGTACAATTGCATATTTGTTTTACATTGAAATTCAGAATTGCAATTAACGCATTTTTTAAATTCTTTAATTGCCGTAGCTCTTTTATATTTAATTTTTACGAGCATAGGGGCGAGAGTATGTAATTTTTTTCTGAAGAAATAATCAAATTCTGTATATGAAATAAATTTATTTTCACAAAATATTCTTTTTCCGCAATTCAAACATCGCCATCCATCATTGATACTTGAATTTTCATATATCAATAAACCGGAACACTTAGAGCATTTCATTTAGATCATTAATCTTTCCAGCCAATAATTACACAATCATTACCATAGATAGCTAATGGATAATGTATTTCTTGGCAAATCGGACACATTGAGCATTTATCGCAAACAGAATCTTCCATATCATTCCCCTTATTGTTATTAGTTTGCACTAATATACCAGCTATTCTACAATGCGAAAGTACAATCTTTATCGTGATCACGACCACAAGAAAGGAATTAGTCTATGGGTATATCTCAATCCCCTTTTAGTCAGTTAGCGCCCCTCTATCTTGACGAACAACATAGAAATGTGCTTCGTCAGATGGAAACGGCCTACGAGCAATCAGTATCAATTGGGCAAACCTATTGGTATGAAGCCAATCAAGATATTGAATATCATGCGGGTAATCAATCGGCATGGACCACCAATTATGGAGTTGGCATACCCGAATCGCGCAAGAAGCAGTTCAATTTCAATCGTATTCGTCCCATTGTTAACAATATCCATGGGCATCAAAGGCGTAATCGTAAATCAATCGTGGTTACTCCTATAGAAAACGGGGACGACGCAACCGCAGATCAATTCACCAAAATCATGTTGTGGATTAATAATCAGGAAGGTGTACTTCATACCATATCAGATGCATTCGAAGGCAGCTTGATTACCGGTTTGACTATGTTACATACATACATGGATTATAGAACCGATCCGGTGAATGGTAACATTAAAGTTGACGCTCTTTCATTCAATCAGTTTCTGATTGATCCCTTCTTTAGGAAACAAGATTTAAGTGATTGCAACTTCATATGGCGAAGATCATTCTTAACTAAAAGAGAATGCATTTCTCTGCTGCCGGATCAAGAAGATTCAATCATGTCTCTTACTTCTAATACATCAGTTAATGGCCGAGATGCCAAATTCCAGTTCCTTCCGGAGACCTATAACCCAGCCATCACTGACTTACTAACATATGACGAATATTATTATAGAGACTACAGAACTCAATTAATAATTGCAGATAGTGAAACTGGCGAAATTATGGAATGGAAGTCTAATGATAAAGAGATGCTCCAACAATTTCTAGCGGAGAACCCACAAGTTGAACTTATTAAACAAGAGATCCCAACAGTTAGTTTGGCATTGGTTGTCCAAGGTAAAGTGCTTTATGCTGGACCTAACCCTAACGGTAAACTAAACACTGCCGTTATAAAATCTTCTCTGATAGACTTGGAAACCGAAGTGGCATTAAGTTAACCGGTAACAAGGGGCAAGATTGTGAATAAGATAAATTTTTTTGATTTATGGGCTTTCGGATCAACAGTAAATAATGACATGACCAATAGTGAGAAAGCTAAATTATGGAATAAGATTCATCCAGAAATTATGTTGATGCCTGAACAATGGCAAGCAGATGAATTTGATTTCCATGGAACATGCCATGAAATATTAAAAAAATATTATCCTAAAAACTTTCAGCCTGAACGTAGCAAGCGAGAAGACTTAGAATGTTGTGAAAGATCTGAATGGTTAGAAAAAAGAATACAAGATCGTAAAGATGGAAAATTATTTCCTAAATATGATTTCAAAAATCATTTTCTGACTTTAGATGAAGAACTTTTAAAACTTTCTAAGATGCGGTGCTCTGAACATAACGGATAACGTTATGAGGGATAAGTTGAGAAAGTCCCCGCCACAAAAGTGGTCATAAAAGTAACAGAGATTGAGTGATTTATATCCTTTTGTGCCTGTATTCTGCTACTTCCACCCTGAGATGGTTGATTTCCCTAACAGAATACAAGGCATTGTTCGTGGTCTTCGTGATGCTCAGTTTTGTTACAATCGTCGCAAGGTAATCGAATTAGATATTCTTGAAAGCCAGTTGAATTCTGGATTCATTATGAAAGAGAATTCTTTGGTGAACCCCAATGATGCGTATCTAACGGGACAAGGTCGTACGCTCTTTGTTAAGCAGAACGCTCAGATGTCCGACGTTCAACGTCTCGAATCTCCAGCGATTCCACCAACAACCATTCAGATATCAGAGATTCTTGCTAAAGAGATGAACTTTATATCGGGCATGTCTGAAGAAGCTATGGGTATGGCTGCTGATGATGTATCGGGCATATTGGCTATGTTGCGTATGAAGGCTGCTGTCAATTCTCTTGAGGGGGTATTTGATCAACTTGATAGATCTCAACAGTTGCTTGGTAGAATTCATATGGATTACATCCAATCAAACTTTACTCCAGGCAAGATTAAACGAATCCTGGAAGGGGAAGAGCCAGCCGATCAGTTCTACAACAAAGCATTCGGTCGTTATCATGTTGCCATTGAGGATGGTCTGAATACTTCTACCCAGAGACAAATGCAATTGATGCAAATGGTCCAGCTCAAAACTGAAGCCGGTATTGATTTCTCTCCTGAGGATATGATTGAAGCTTCAACCTTGCAGAATAAAACCAAGATCCTTGAAAGTATGCAGCAAAGAAACGAACAAGCACAACAGCAACAACAACAAGTATCACAATTACAGATGCGTGAACTTGAGGCTAAAATTCAAAATCTTGAAGGGCAAGCCGAAGCAAATCGTGGATTGGGTCTAGAACGAGCTTCTAGAGTTGAAGAGAACTCCGCATTAGCTACCGAACGCAGAGCTCAAGCGATTAGAGACCAAGATGATGGTCTATTGTCATTAGTTCGTGCTATGAAAGAGATCGAGAGCGTTGAAATTGGACACGTTACTGAGTTGTTCCAATTGTCTGATATGCTTATGGCCAGACAAAATCAAGAAGAGCAGCAGCGAGAACCAGCTACCGATAAGGCGGCTGAATCTATTGCAGCTGTGTCTTCACAATCAAGACAACCTCAACAACAGCAAGGGTCTTTCTAATGCTAGATATAAATAAGGTATATCAAGGTGATTGCATTGAAATAATGCGATCAATTGAAGATAACTCTATCGATATGATTCTATGCGACTTACCTTATGGGATAACTTCTTGCAAATGGGATACACCAATTGATCTTGCTGCTTTATGGAAACAGTACAAGCGTATCATAAAGTATGGTGGCGCAATAATTCTTACTGCTACTATGCCCTTTGGTGCTAATTTGATTATGAGTAATCCTAAATGGTTCAGGCATGAATTGATATGGGAAAAAGACAATGGTTCCAATCCATTTAACGCTAACGTTTGTCCAATGAGGGTTCATGAGAATGTATTAGTTTTCTGTGAAAAGGGAACCATTTACAATCCTCAAAAAACATTGGGAAAATCGAGATATGATCACAGGGAGGGTCAGTTAATATCTCATTTATCTCCCACCTTAAGGACTTCAACACATAATAATGGTGATCGTTTCCCAAGATCAGTTTTAAAGTTTAAAAAAGATTATGGAAAATTAGTTCACTCTTCCCAAAAACCTGTTGCCCTTTTTGAATGGCTTATTAAAACATACTCAAATGAAGGCATGACTGTATTAGATAATTGTGCAGGTAGTGGAACAACTGCAATAGCTGCAATAAACACTAACAGAAACTATATACTGATAGAAAAAGATGAGCATTATTTTAATGTATGTAATGAAAGAATTAAAAATCACAACCAATGCAAGGATAAGAAGTGACACTGGTAATGATAGCGCTGATAGCATCGATCACATACATTTGTATTCGTGAAAAAAATATAGAGATTGATAATGCTGAAAATGTTTCCTATATCTATCTGTACGAACAGGACGCAGAATTCGATGAAGCAATTAAAGAAGAAAATAACTCTAATGTAGAGGGATTGTATTAAACCTTGCGACACGAAAGTGGTTCGCAGTTCTAAGGAGAAGCCAATGGCTAAAAGACACCATCACAGTGACATGCGTCCAAATGAGATGCATGCAGAAGCTAAGGATAGCGGCATGATTCATAACGAACACAGCAAGTTCGCTAATTTGCCAACTGAAGTTATGATGAAGCCTTATTCTATGGCTCCTGCTTACATGGATTTTGATATGGAAGATAATATCCGTGGCATCGATAAACAAATTGGTGAAGATAATTCTGCTCGCAAGCGTGGATTTAGTCCTCACAAATATTAACATATTTACCCAAAGGAAAACTATGCCAACGCAAATCCGCCCTCAGGGAAAAGGAAAAAAGATAGCTTTTTCTATTTTGGGGATCCCTGTTAACATGCTGTATAAGAAGACAGCGGAACAAAAGAAGCGTGACGATACGCTTGCGTTGACTCAAAATGCTACGAGTTCCAGAATATTCTAACGTTTCATGGGGGCAATGCCTGTGCTCCGCGGCCTAGCTGCCCCCAGTTTATTAAGGAGATATTTATGTCAGAGTTTTCAAATTTGATTAATACATTCGCTTCTCATGTGACTGCTGCAAACGTTGAAACATTTATTCTATTTGTGGAACGTTTGATTACGCTTGGCGGTTCTGTTGCGGCTGGAGCTACCAATCCAGTTGTGGCAACTGTCGACGTATTGTCCGATGTTGCATCTGCCATTGCTCCTGCAGTGGTTGTGCCAACACCTCCCAGCGCCAGTGTTAGCTAGTGATATCGGTTCTCTTAAAGCAATATTAAATTGGCTCAAAAAAATAAGGAAATAACATGAAAAAAGCATGCAAGAAATGTAAGAAAGAAAAAGGCTGTAAATGTTCAAAGATGGCAGGATACTAATATGCCTATATTGAAGCCATCTGCGCCTAAAAAGCAGAAAAGAAAAAGAATGAAAGAAGAAATGGATAAGTTCGAAGAAGGAAAACTTCATTCTGGTTCCAAAAAGGGCCCAGTTGTTACCTCTAAAGAACAGGCGATTGCAATCGGATTATCCGAAAGCGGCCAATCCAAAAAGAAATCTAAGAAGAAGAAATAGTACCCCTATCCTTTCTCTTTGTGCTTACTACTACTTACCCTCAAGTTTGTTAACTCCTTTCTTGAGGGTTTTCTATTGCAAAAAATATAAATCTTTGCTTTTATAGGCGCGTTCAGACTTATAGGAGACATATGAGCACAAGAGAAACAGTCGGTAAGATATACCAAGAAATGAAATCCAAAGTTCAAGACTCCATGTCCCCATTTGAGTACATCCAGGGGATTGGCAATAATTGGATGAAAGATGTGGTTGAGATGGTTGAAAAAGACAAACTCAAACCTGCCGTTATGGGAAAAGATTTTTTTGTTGAAGTGTGCCTATGGATTGATCAAGGTGTATTAGTGGGAACTCCACAATGGCGCGCAATATCTAGATTCACCTGTCCTACTCCATTCCATGATCGAGGAGCATTCCATTATATCAGACGCGAAGAGCGCTTACAGTTCTTATGGTTTGTTCCATCTCCAATTGAATGCAAATATTATTTGGATAATGCATTGAATTTGTCTGATCAGGAGAAGGAAGCAGCCCATATGGTATTAGACTTCAAAGACGGAACTTTACTACGTGTAGCAAAGAAATTAAACGGTGAGAAAAATGACGATGAATTAATATTCTATAGAAAGGATGAGAATGGACAACCAATTGCCTGATCAATCAACCGAAATGCACCCCGATTTGGCATTTCAGGTTGGTGTTCATCAAGAAAAGAAGCAATATGATATACATCCTTCATTACAGGCAGAACTAGATGGCGAACCCCAAGAACCACACGTGGCTCAAGAGCCGACAACAGAAGATGAATTGGTTGAATCGACAGAATCAACAGAAGATGCAGTTGTTGAAGCTACTGAAACTCAACAGGAATCTCCCAAAGATAGAGACTGGCGAGAAGTCAGAGCAAGAGCCGATGAAGCCAAGCATCTTGCCAGAGAGAAAGAGCAACTCCAACGAGAAGTAGAGTTTTATAAGAATCAAAGATATGTTGCCCCACAAGCACAAGAGCCCGTAGAAGATGAGTACGCGACCGATACTGAAAAGAGACTTCAAAAAGAGATGCATGAGCTTCGTCAACAAGTTGCCAATCAGGCCAAAGAAACTGAATCTGCCAAAAGACAAGCGGCTGTATCACGGGCCGAGCAACGCTTGGCACAAGATTATCCTGATATTAGAGATGTTGTTTCTGATGACAATATTAAACGATTGGAATTGGATTACCCTTCTCTTTATAACGCTGTTGTGTCTTCGTCTGATGTCTATTCGGTGGGTGCTGCTGCATATGAGATGATTGTGGCTAAGGGAATCTTCAAGAAACCCGCAAATACTTTGAGTCAATTGGCTCAAGGAAATAGCAATATCGCCAAGAATCAATCCAAGCCAAGATCAGTATCAACAGTATCAACTGGTGAAAGCCCCATAAAAAAAGCGGCTAACTATATGACCAATAATACAATTTCATCTGATGAAGAAGCTAAGCAGTTATATGCTGAAATGATTTCATCTTCTAGAGGTAGAATTTAAAATCGGCCTTTTCTCATCGCCCGCGTCGGATTTCTCATCCACTTCCCGACGCGGGAAAATAAGGAGAAGTAATGAACAGAAAATTAAGACCATGTCAGCATGATTGCACATACGATGAAGATTGCAGCGCGTGCCTTTATAAAGAGTTGTTCAGCGATGATTTTGGCCCAGAAGATGAGGATTCATTGATTGACCTTAGAGAATTATTGGCAATTGATGATGATTAGAGTTTGCCATTCTAAAAAAACAATCCTACGATATTGACCGAGTTGTAAATGTGGGATTCACTCACCACGAAATTTCTTATCTTGGGTTGCAAATCGAGGCCTCACCCTACCTAATCCGGTCGCAATCGTTAAGTCTCACCGAGCTTAGAGTTAAAGTTTAATTACTTATTCTAAGGACGAATATGTCTATAACAACTACATCGAGCTTGCCTGCTCCGATTCAGGCGTCGTTTAATAAAAAGTTGCTAGCCGTACCGGTACCTAACTTCATCTTTGCCATTCCTGCAATGAAAATGCAAATGCAAAGAAACGGTGGTACCACGGAACGCTGGAGAAGATACAACCCACTCCAATCAGCACTTGTGCCTCTTGGAAACAGCGGTATTACTCCACCACCTCAAAATCTAACTGCTGTCGATATCGATGCTAAGATGAGTTTCTATGGAACTTACATCGCTATTAATGAACAAGTCACGCTTATCCATTAATGAGGCGTGAATAAACCGAAGGTGATTACGGGAAAACCTAAACCTCTTCTAGCAAATTAGGCATGGCAACCCGAGGCAAGTGTCCACTATGTTTATAGGAATGAATACGAATATGAAGACCGCGCATTTCCTCCATCAAAGACTGACGAAGCTCCCTTACTCCATCTGCGAGAATTGGAACTCCTTGTTTGCCTTGAATGGATCCATTTTTGGTAAATGTAGCACGCATCTTGATCATGATTTCAGCTTGCCTCTTCTTACAAATAAGATAGGGCATCAAGATTTCGCACAAGTGAGTGAGTCTTTCTCCGCTAGCCGTCCAAACGAAGGCTTTGCGGCGGGGACGATCGGTATTCTCTCTAGACTTGCTATTTACAAGTCCTCCAAATGTTTCTTGAAGCCAGTTGATAAGGGCTTCATCAGTATTTGTGACTTGCATGTTGGTTTGATAATAAGGAAGTTTGGTAATTGGATTACAACTAAAGTTTCCAATATAAATGCTACCTTCCCCATCAATTATGCCAGCCAAATAAGCAATATCTGTTTCTTTGTATTCTTTCCGTTTGTATTGCAAGCGTTCGTTCATGACGACTCCGTTGTTATTGAATGTAGCACTACAATACATAATAACATAATTGATGAACAGCCGCAACGACTAAGTCCTTTGGCTCACAGAAATGTGGGATGCGATAGTCTAAACTGCCTGGAAACTTGCAGAGGAGAATTCGAAGCAGTTCTCCCGCCTATTAATTTCAATAGGTCACAAAAGTAATAGAGGAAATAGAATTAAGTTTCTATTTGTCAAAATCAGGATCCGGTACTAAATGAGGCCGCAATCAGGCTTGGCGTTAGTTTGCGTCAAACAGAAGATCAATTGACCTCTAACATGTTGGCTTCTACCGCTTCTTTCATCAACTGCGTTGGTGGATTCAATGGTGATGTTCCTACTGAAATGTCACGATCAGATGTGGATACAGCGGTCACCACGTTGTTATCAGCGAATGCTTATACAATTATGGACCAAATCGAAGGGGCCGATAAATTCGGAACCGGTCCAATTCGTAGGGCGTACTTTGGTTTAACTAACACTGATATGTGCGGTTCAAGAGGTCTTGATAACGTAGCTGGATTTATCCACTCCGCTAACTACCCAAATAACCGTAACGTGTTGGACTCAGAATGGGGTTCAATCGGCTCGGTTCGCTTTCTAGTAAGCAGTATTGCGCCAACTGTTACAGCTGGTTCATCTGCTGGCGCTACCGTGTATTCCAACTTCATAATTGGTATGCAATCTTACGGTATCGTTCATCAAGATGG
>QGNH01001081.1_pt1 | contig 10482 bp, 6 predicted proteins | sample 1735481 | NCBI WGS metagenome assembly QGNH01 (sample SAMN09239004, study PRJNA386568) | Viral metagenome, whole genome shotgun sequencing project. | reverse complement strand
TGGCGTCATTGGGCGTATCCCATGCTACATACAAAGAGTTTTTCACGCTGCCGTCGGCGCCGGTTGAAATGGTCGAGGGATAGGTGACCCCATCGACCACCGTGCCCGAGCCGGAGTAAACCACCAAATGATTGGGAGGCACGCACACACTGTTGCCGATATTGTCCGGCTGGGCATAGCCCTGCGGCGTGAGCTGTTCCATGATCGACCAGTCGTAGATGGTGGAATCGGTCTCGGCGATATCCAATTCCACGCTCAGGCGCGGTGCGCCCTGGCTCTTGTCGATAACGAAGCGCGAGTTCAAAACCTCGAAGGCCTTGTTGAGCCAGGTGTAGCGGGCATGGGTCAGGGTGATGACATCGAGCGCCACCGCCTGGTAGGCCTTCATGCTGCAGATGAGCGTTCCCCGCCCCTGGTAGCGGACGCGCATCAAGGCGATCTTTTCCAGGCGCTGCGCCGTAGCCGAATTATCCGTACAGGGAAAGCTGGCTTCTTTGAAGATGCGCTCGCCCTTGTCCTCAGCCAGCCAGGGATCGACGGCATAACCGTGATCGAGATCCATCATGTAGGGCGGCACGTCAGCCTGCTGGTAGGAATTCTCCGGAGACACGTACGTGCCCTTGACCGCGTTGCAGGTATCGCGGATGGAATGACGCGGATTCCACTTGATCGGCCCCATCAGGTCCGCGGTGGTGAGCGCCAGGGTTGGCGCCACCCAGGCTGCGGGATGAATGAAATATTGGCCGCCCTGGTAGCTGATGCGCCCGCCACAGCTGGACAGCATCTGCTTGAGGATCGCCCCCCGGCCCATGTTGAGCTGAAAAAAGGTGTTGCAGGTATAACGCGGGATGGTTCCGCCGCCGGCCAGCGGCACCGCTTCGTCGCAGATGTTGGCCGCGGCGATCAACCCCGCCGTGGGAATGTCGCTCCCGATGGTCAGGCCGAATCCGCCCTTGGTCGCCGGCAGGCTCAGGTAATCGGCGATGCACAGGGCGGCATTGCTGGTGTAGCCGCGAGCGCCGGTGCGCGGATCGAGAATGTCGTTCTTGCCGTTCATTACCACGGAAACGTTGGGAATGGAACTGGGGAATACTGCCGCGTCGTAGCCCATGCGCAGATACATCAGCGTGCGCCCCAGGCAGAGATCGCTCGCGCTCCAGCTCGTCCCGCTGGCCAACAGGCCGGGAAAAGTAGCCGTATGGTTGCCGTTCAGAAACTCGACGTAGATCTTGTTTTTGTAATCCGGATAAAGCGTCCAGCATTGGCCGCCCGTAACCGAGGCGACGACCGGACCGCCGCAGACGAAGTTGAACGTCGTGTTATCGCTGGGGTTGGGCTGCGTAACAATCCAGATGCCGTTGAAGGTGTTATCCCGAGCCTCGGTGATCTGAATGCTCGTGCCATCCAGACCGGCCAGGCCGCTCGAGAGCACGAACGTCACCAGACCGTTGATGTCGCGGCTCATCGAGGAGATGCTACGCATGATCTGCGTCGGCGAAACGCTGGCGTAGCCGCTTCCCGAGGAAACCAGCGAAACCGCCTTGCCGTCGATGTGCAGCTCGAACGGCCCGGCATTGATCTGGGAAGGATGACAATCCAACGCGTAGACGCGATGCATCTCCTTGTTGTTTGAAGTCCCTTGCGAGGAATTGCACTGGCGGAAGAGCTCGACTCCCCCCACCTTCTGGCGGCCATAAACGTAGCCCCACGGGCCAATGGGCGTGGCCACGCCGATCGCAATGCCTCCCTGTGAGGGCTTGAGAGCATCCGACAGCCCGGCCATGAGCGAGGATCCGCCGAGTCCTACCAGCGCCCCGGTGGCCGCGTTCTGCATGCCCAACGTCATCCACGCCAGGCCAGCTCCGATGCCGGGCATGGCGATAGCCGCGCCGATGGCGGCCGCGCCGATCGCGACCTCAGTGATTGCTTTTGCCATTGAGAGTGTCTTTCCTAAATGCGCCAGGCGCGGGTTGCTTCGGTGAGCGGCAGGCGCAGGATGCCCGCCCGATAGGGTGTAAGGATCTCGGTGCCGTGCATGGCCACGATGCCCAGCGATGCCCGCCGGCCGCTTTGCAACTGCACTGCATCGCCGCGCTGCGCCATCAGCACGCGGATCTCGACGATTTCAAACTGCCGCGCCAGATGATCGGCGATCGCACCCATTGATGCCGAGCCGCACATGGCTTGAATGGCCGCGAAGGCCTCGCGCCGGTTGCGGTAGCGCCCGCGCAGCTCGCCGGCTACGTCGACGCCAGTCATGGCCGCGATCGCGCCGGCGACGAAGAGTCCACAGTCGAGCTGCCCGTACCGGAATGGCACCGTGTAGGTTGAGATGAGATAGGCACTGAGAGACGACTGCCAGTCGGGAGTACGCGTGAGAGCCATTAGACGTTATTGATCGAGCTGGGCATGGTGCCCCAAAAGGTGATCTGCTCCTGCATGCCGGCGACCCAACGGAAACCGGTGTCGACCGTCGTCGGCGACATTCCCAGGCGCGCGAGCGTGTCGGCCAGGTCCATCTGCTGATCGTCGTTGGTATAGCGGCGATAGCAGGCGCGGTTTAGGTCGACGAGAACATTCTCGACGGCGATGGTGGCCGTGCAAGTTTGCGCGTCGTCGCTCATCTGCGGCGCATCCATCTTGCCTTGGTAACTGAGGATGGGATCCGCGATGATGGCCCCGGCCGCATCGAAGAGTGCGAAATTTACGTGCACATCGCCCAGCACACGGACCTCAAACAAGACATCTGACATCAGGTCGCTGGGAATTCCCTGCAGAGTCAACGTGACGCCTTTAGCCTCAACCTCCGAATCTTCGGAGATCTGGGAGATCTCACCCAGCGCACCGACTCCCTGAAAGGTCATGCCGTTCCATGTCCGCGGCCCCAGGCCTGTCCAGGCATAAGCGGTTTCCGCAGCAAATTCCATATCCACAAACAAGGCCGGGCGCAGTACCGGCGCACAGAGCGCAGTAGCCATGGCAGAAGTCATTACGCGCGGCATCTAGATCGCCTCCCGGATACCGAAGCCGCTCAGGCCATAATTTCCCACGTTGGTACTCCATTTGTTGCCGGTGTTTTGCTTAAGCCGGAAGAGGCCCTTGCAGTTGCGGGTTTGGATCGCGGTCCCATCGGCAGGCAGATCGCGCAGCGGCGGCCAGATGGAAAGCGTCGCGTTGCCGTCGCCGTCGCAGTTCGCGGCGCTCAACACCTTGTAGAGCCGATAGCCGATCTGGATAAAGTCCCCTGGCAGCAGGATGGACGGAGGGCCGCCGGCGAGGTTGGTGCAGTTGAATTCCGCGCAATACCAGGCAATCGTATTGGTTGATGCGTAAACGGAAAAGTCCACGGTGAAATACGCGGCACCCGTGGGCGCAATGCCCGATACACTCACGGGCCACCAGTTGCCACTGGCCATCACAGGCGTTGCAGAATTCCCCGTCACCAAAAGCACACCGGATGCGTCAAAGAAGTTAATGCGGAGGACGGCGTTCCCGGTTGCTCCTGGCTGTCCGAGGCTCTTACACGTAGCGGTGAGCACCTGGCCCGCAGAGCAGGAGATATGATTGGCGTTGACGATCGCAGACGTTCCTGGGCCGACGTATGAACCCGCCCAAGTCAATCCATCCGGACCGATGGCGGGGATAATCGACCAGCCGGCCTGAGGCGCCCACCCCGTGTTACCCAAAAGGAAGGACGGATTCGCCAGCGGATTGGCGTAAGCCCACCCGCGTGTAGCCAGGCTGTATCCGGCCTGGCCCGCGCCGGCTACGACCGGCGATCCCATGGCCGGCCCTTTGGGCAGACGCGCCTTCGGATCACCCAGCATGAAGGCGTTGAGCTGGCCGCGGCACTCGAGGATAAAAGCGCTCCAGGCGTCGGCCGCGTAGCGCGTCATAGGCGGAAAGGAAACCTGCGCCTCCCACCAGCTGGCCATCCAGTCGTAGGTCTGCGTCTGGCCGGTGAACGGCGAAACGCTGGCCGAGACCACCTCCTGCTCATCCCACTCAATTGACGAGGGCTTGGTGACCCCGGGAAGGGTGTCGCAGGGCAGGGCAATGATATTCAGGCCGTTGAATGTTGCGACGATCATAGGGCTCCAAAAGAAAAGGCGACCCAAAGGCCGCCACTCGGTTTCGTCAGATCTGGAAAACTCTTAAAGGACGATGTGATCCATGATGACCTGCGGCGGCGAGCCGAACAGCAGGTCGGCAGCTACCACGCACCGCTCGATCCCTACAAAAAACTCGCTGTTCATGGCCGGATATTGCGCCTTCGCCGCGGCAAAAGTTGCCAGCAGGCACTCCCTGAAATGCGCTATAAAATCAGCGTCTTCCAGGAGCCGGTCCGCTTCTTCGAATAGATCTTTCGTTATCTGAATCATCCGCTCTCCTTCATTTAGCACCGCGGTGCCTCAACTGCGTTACTTGATCGCCCACTCCGACATAAAGCATCCCGGAGTTGCAGCCGCCATGCCGCAAAACATAGCGGTGATAAGGTAACAGCAGACAGCTAGTTACAGGTTAGTGGACACGTGTCCCACTCAAGGTGCTTGCATTGTTTCCTGAGCCATAGCTCGGAGATGCCGCTGTCATGGTGCTCGTACCTATGGCTGTCGGAGTACAACTGATTTTCCATGTCGCCGCACCGATTGGCGAGGCTACCCCTGATAGCGCAATAGCCACGATGCCATTCGCGGTGACAGCCCATCCTTCCGCTGACGCCGCAACCGTCGTTCCATCCCAAAGTTTGCAGACGATATCCGTTCCGTTTTCCACCGGAGCATACGCAGTAATTGTTCCAGACAAGAACCATGTTCCCGCTGTGAGAGCGATGGAAGGACCGTCATAGAATGTTCCCGCCGTGGCCATGCTCACGTTGGAACTGAGAGAACCCGTGACGGGGACCGTAGATATACCGCAGGACATAACCCCCGCATTAGTCATCGTGCATGAGCCGCTCATGCTGGTTGCTAACGACTGGAGCGTTTGCACGGCATACCAACTTCCGGTTCCGGTTGTCGAATTCTCCCACACCCAAAGAGTACTTCCGTTTCCAGTGCCTCCTTCTTCCCAGTACATATCGCACGGTTTACCAGCGACGGCGGCATTTGGACTCCCATTCCCATATTTTACGTGGCACTCAGCAAACCCCCCTACATTGGCGTCAGCGGCGATGATCTGATTCAGTTTGACCGCGCCATAGTTACTGTTGTTGCCAAGGTATGACCCGATGCCTGGAGGTTCATTGGGAGACGAGTTGTAGGCCGTGGCCAGGTTGGTACCGGAGAGCGTAGTTGATACAAGAATGGTGCCCGAACACGTCGCTGTGCCATTAGAAAGCGTGGCTGAAGTAGGCGGTGAAACGTAGTTCCCAGCAGCCGTGATCGTGATTCCCGCGAGGTCGCTCGAAATATAGTTTGGAAGGGCGAGAGTGAGCGTGCCGGTTCCTGCCCCGCTGGCAGGAAGAAACGCCACGCTGCAAGTGGTGGCGGCTGCTCCTGTGGTGATGATTGGCGCCAAGCCTTGAAAGCATCCTGTGGTGGGAGTTGCATTCCCGGCACAGTACTCTCCGACACCTCCAGTATAGGAAGTAAGTCCTATGGTCCCATCCCTTAGGTCGGTTATTTGGCTGTGGAAAGTGCTGGTCGCGAGATTAACGAAGCTATAGAAGCTTCCGGTTTTGGCGTACACATTGCCCTGGCTCACAAACGCTCCAGTATTGGCCACCGTGTTTCCTGCCGCGTTAATGCTGATGGGTCCGTCTCCGAATAAATCCGCGCCAAGATTCGGAACGGGCATCACTGTGAGGAATCCAGACTGCTGCAACCGCGGCTGAATGATCTGCTTAAAATACTCCGCGAATCCAGTACGGGAGGGATGGATGACGTTTGCCACGCCGCTTTGGTAGTCCACATATCCATAGTTCGGCTGATAATCCTTTGTCGGGAACTGCGTAAAAAAGCTGTATGCCGTCCCTGATGGATTGGTGACTGGAGAAGTCGCCTCTGGGACTATGCACGTACTGGAATTGCAGTTCGTCTTTAGCCACGCATTGACTGTCTCCTGCACAGTTCTGGAGGTTCCACCACTGTTCCATGTTGACCACGCAGGAATCAGACCGATAATGAGTTTGATATTGTAAGCCGCGGCTGACGTGATGATGGTCTGGAAGTATCCCTCCAGCGTAGTAGCTCCAATGCCGGTTGCCGTGCTGCTTCCAATGTCATTTACACCGACAAAGAGAAACACCACATCTGCTTGTCGCGGAAGAGTAACGGTGGCACCTATGGAGTCAGAGACATTGCACCCTTGAGCAGGTGTCTGCGCCAGAACATCCCGGCACCAGCGTGCTACAGTGTGCGCGGCAGTCGTTCCGCCGATGCCGTTGTTATAGACCGTGCCGCCGAGAATCTGTTGCAGGAACCACGCGGGAGAGCCGTAGTAATTCGGCAGCGCCAAATCGTATAAGTTGTTGGGGTAGTTTGGAGAGGGGCACGAAGTTGGGACTGTGACACCCTGCGCTGCACTGCACTCTAAACGCCCACCTACGGATGAGTGCCCCGCGCTGATTGAGTCGCCAATTACAACCGTTTCAAGTCCGGTCAGCGTGGCGCTCTGCGCTACTGTAGCCTGTGCCGCGACGGTACCTCTCACGATGATGCCATTCGCTCCATCAGCAGTGACACCAGGATAAGCACCGCCGCCGCCTGTTCCCGCCGGGCCCTGTGCTCCTGTGTCACCCTTGGGTATGCCGCAATTGAGGTAATACGGCGAGCTCCCACTGATGGTGCATGCCGCGCTGGACCCCGGCGCAAGCGTTGTGACCGCGCCCATCGTTACAGCTTGCGGGAGCACGGCCATGCTGGCCGGATCGTAGGTATCCAGCGTCCAGCTTGAGCCGGTGATGGGAGTCATGCCTAAATCGCGCAGAACGGCACCTGCGGCGCGACTGGCGACCCAGATATGGTAATAGATGCCAGTGGGCGTCGGAGCCACGGCGATCCCGGACTGCATCACGCCATTCGAAACCAGGCCGCAGACCTGGCCGGGCAGGATCTGGATCGACCCAACGCGGAATCCGGCGGGGTTCGCGGCGGCGTCGACCGGAGCAAAGCAAAGCTTGGCCGTGACAATTGGCCGCAGGAAGGAATCCAACACATAATTGGCTGACACCGCGACCTGGGCGCGGATCGAGACAGGAACGAGAAGCGCAAAAAGGAAGGCGATAAAGAGAGTAGTAATCTTACGAATCATGATTCGTCGGCTCCGGCGGAGAAAATATTCCCCTAGGTTAGTTACAGATTGGTGATCATCGCGCCACTGGCGATCCACGCCGTTGCGGCGGCGGAATAGCAGAAGCGTTGCGAGTTATAGCCACTCAAGGTTGCTCCCAGTGTGCCGCCGCCTTTGACGTTACCCGGCCAGGCGAGGGTGTAGGCCGTAGAAGCGCCTTGCCGAATAATGAAGGTCGTACAGAATCCATCCAGACCAGCCACGAAGACCGGCGCGACGATGTTCGCGGATAGCGTGCAAGACTGCACCGAAGCCGTCGCTGAGAAGTTTGGACTGCCGCTGGTACAGGTCAAAGCCACCGGAAGAGCGTTATCTAATTGCATGTTTCCATAGGTGGGGTTGCTGACGGTGATGCCCGAGCCGTTGTTTACGTTCAAGCCGTTCTGCGAGGTATTTGGGACAGTGTTGACCTTGAAGGTATTGGTTGGGAAAGTGATTCCCGTCAGCGCGCCCATGTTCATGTTGAACGTCAGACCACCGCAAGTGCCGAATGTCCAAGTCACGGCAGCATTCGTGCCGGCGGCCGGCCCCGCGGACAAGGTAGCGCCGCAGGTCGTTGCAGACGATCCGTTCCAATCACTGATTTGAAACAGCATCCCATAACTGGGGAAGTTGGCCCCGCTCGTCGCTGTGCCTTGCGCGCCCATTTCCTGATTGGCCGTGAACACGTTTGCGGCAGACAGCGACACAATGGAGTTGGAGCTGGCCAGCGCCGATCCTCCGCCCCAGGCCAGAGATCCAGGAAGTTTCGCTGTCGTGTCATCGTACAAAGAAGTGCTGGCTCCGCTGTCCGCCACGTTGGCGATGTTGCTTCTGTACGAGTTCGGCCCGACGATGGTATGCAGAGCGTTCGTCCCCAGCAGGATCGCATTGCCCTGTTGGACGATAAGAGCGCCGCCCAGATTATTGCCGTAGGTGTTGGACGCGGTAGCCCCGCCCACGATCACACCGTTGATGCAGGAATAAGCTGCCGTGCCTCCATTGCACGTGGTCACGATAGAAGCTGTGCCGTCATTTTCCAGCCGCAAGCCGTGAATGTCGTTGGCGTGAGCATTCTCCATTCCCACCCCGACGCTGCAGTTATTGATTGAGAGCGATGGGTAGGTGGTGTCGCTGAAGCCTCCTAGCCATACACCGATAGAGTCTGGCAGGCGGTTGCAATTGATGAAGCCGCCATTGAGCCGGATGGCTGATGTGCCGATCACCGAAGAGGATGAACCCACGGTCCGATACGGGTAGAGAACGTTCTGCGCGTCGAAGCGGTTGATGTTCCAGTACTGGCTGAAGTTCGTGCCACCGTCTACGAGCAGCCCGGCGCCGTTCCAGTGGATCACCGCTGCAGCAGGCGACGTGGCTGATCCGTAGTAGGCTCCGAGCAAGGTCAACGTTGTGGACGATGTGTAGTTGGCTTCGTAATTGATCCCGGCAATTTGCACCATGGCCGGAGACATCGCTGCGGTGAAGCCGGTGCCGGTGATGGTCCTGCTGCCGCTGGCGAAGGATACAGTTTCCGTGAGCGTCTTGCCCAGGAAGTTCATGAATCCGACATCGTTCAGCGTGACATTGTTCGTCTGCGCGATGTGCAAACCGGATCGGCAAGCCCCGGTACCGGAGGTGTCGACGAATTCGATATTGTCGATCTCCGGACCCTGCTGATTCACCGCGGCGGGGTTGAATGCCATGACATCTCCACCGGAGGCGCAGGCGGATTCGAATATGGTTCCGCCCGGCGTGCCCTGTTGAGGCGTGTTCCCCTCCCCGGTGATCTTGATGTTGACGCCCGCCATGATTTTCGGGGCGGTGAATTTATAGGTTCCCGCGCCGACATAAACGGTGCCTCCAGTGGAGGGCAGGCTGGCTAGACACGCGGCCATCAAGGTGTCGTTGACCGTGGCGCCTGTAGCATCCATCGTGCAATTGGTGAACGTGCCGGCACCGCCTCCGCTCGACAGGGCGAGGTTAGCGGTGGTCTGCGCGGCCGTCGCTGCTGACCTGGCGGTGGAGTCATTGGCGCTCCCCGCCAAAGCGGAAGAAGCATTTGTCGACGCAGTGTTCGCCGTTGTCTGCGCTGCCGCCGCTGACGTCCTGGCCGTCGCGTCGTTTGCTGATCCTGATAGAGCCGATGCGATATTAGCGGAAGCTGCGTTAAACTGCCCTTGAATGCTACTGGTTGGATCCACACGAGCCATCACGGCAGGCGTCACACCATCTACAGATCCGGCCTGGATGTTGCCGGTAACAGTAAGCCCGTTCGCGCCATCCGTCGCAACTCCTGGGTAGGCCAAGCTCCCGCCGGAAACGCCTGGATCGCCTTTGGGGATGCTGCAGTTCAGTTGATAAGGGCTGCCACTGCCGGTAATCGTGCAGCTCGCCCCAGACCCTGGAGGGAGCGTGGTGACGGTGCCGACCGACAGTGCGCTCACCGGCAGCACGACCAGGTTGGGATCGTAGGTATCCAGCGTCCAGCTCGATCCGGTAATGGGAGTCAGGCCGAAATCGCGCAGAACGGCCCCCGTGGAGCGATTGGCGGCCCAGATATGGTAGTAGATGCCTGTGGGCGTCGGAGCCACGCCTAGCCCGGACTGCATCACGCCATTGGAAATCAGGCCGCAGACCTGGTCGGGCAGGATCTGGATCGATCCAACGCGGAATCCGGCGGGGTTCGACGCGGCGTCGACCGGCGCAAAACAAAGCTTGGCCGAGATGATCAGACGCTGAAACGGGTCCTGTACGTGATTCGCCGACACCGGCACCTGGGCGCGGAGCGAGACGGGAGCGAGAAGCGCAACAGTGAATGCGGAAAGAGCCGCGCTAAAGCAAAGCCTGAAGAATGTTTTCACTTGTGGTTCTCTTTCCTGGAATCCGCGTTGATCTCGCCCGCCGAGTGTTGAAGTTTTCCGAGGACGATGAGGGTGAACTCGGTCCGGTTATTCGCGCCCACTTTGTCGTAGAGTTTGGTCAGCCTGTTCTTCAAAGAGCCGCGCGTTGTATCCATTTTTCTGGCGATTGAAAGCATGTCGACACCCTGAAGCAGCAAGGATGTTGCCACTCTCTCTTTGGGGTTCAGCCCGAAGCGCCGCGCAATCGAGATGAGATCGTCGGCCGCGGCGTTGACTTCACTAGCGGCCACGAGCTGCAGCACGCACCCGCAATGCGGACACGCGAGAGTTTCAATCCACGCCCCCCGCG
>QGNH01001512.1_pt1 | contig 10487 bp, 9 predicted proteins | sample 1735481 | NCBI WGS metagenome assembly QGNH01 (sample SAMN09239004, study PRJNA386568) | Viral metagenome, whole genome shotgun sequencing project. | reverse complement strand
TGTTATTGCCATTTTTATCACTTCCTTGTGATTTATTGACTATCTTACCGGTTGTTAGAGTTCCTAACATTTCGGCTAAAGCATTCTCGCGTTTAACCTTGTCTTTCATTTTCGCTATATCATCAAAGCCTTTTATCCATTCAGGGCTATTAATATATTTTAAAGCTTCGACATTACTTTTTGAGCCTGTTAATTTGTTCCACTGATCCATGATTTGTTGTGGAATAGCCCGGCTTTGGCTTAAACCTTTTTCAGCTGTGTGTGATCCGCTTTTTGTGCTTTCAAGATTGATTAAGTCTTTCCATGTATCTCGCATATCTTGTAGCATATCTTGAGCTTCAGGAACATTTTTAAGGCTTCGCTTAAGCCTATTAAATTTTGTTTCATTAGTAAGAATTTTACTATAAAAATGAGAACCTTTTATTTCTTTTGATTCAAGAGCTTTCTCCATCTTGTCACGAATAATGCCCTTTTGCGCCTCTGCTCTTGCTGTTTTATATAAAGGAACCATTTGATCCATTTGTTTTGTTAAATCTTTACCTGCCGCTTTAAATTCAAGATAACGCCCTTTATCGCCGGCGGTTAGTGCTCTCCCTTTCATATCATCAATTGCAATTTTTACTTGATTTAAATAAGCAAAATTGTTTTCTGGAATTCCTTGTAATTTTCTTGAATAGGCAACATCTTTTTTAACATCTTTAAAAGCTTTGGCAATAACAGGATCTTTCTTTAATGATTTTACCGTATTAGGTAATAAATTCCAGTGGTAAGCTTTATCATAAAGATCCGCCACTTTTTTGGCCGACGCTGCAGCCGCCTGAGGGGTTGATCTATCCTCAATGGTATTTAATAAATCTTTGATTGCGGTTTGCTCTTGACCTACTTTTTGTTTACCCAATTGAGCATTTAATGCGGCGGCTTCACCCGTTGCTTTAAAGCGGCCTTCTTGCCCAGCTACAAAAGGATTTCCGCTTAATTCGCCAGGCGTTCCAATGCGTCCAAGCCTTTGTGACGCTTCAAACTTCGGTATGATCTCATTTGGGTTTAAATGCTTCAAGGTTTCAAGCCCTGGTTGAGTTGCGCCGATTCCGAATAGTTTTCCGATTTGTGGTAATCCAGCACCAGCGGCGAACCCTGCGCCAGCCGATTTGTAAGGATCTTGACCGGTTAATTCACTTGACCCATAACCGAGTCCCGCCCCTGCTGTTCCGCGTAACAAAGCATTAACTATAGGGTTTCTAAGACCATAAACTTGAGCCGCTGTATTCATGCCTAGCCCAACTTCACCGCCGAATTTGGCGTTTTCCTTTTGTTTTTCTTTTTCGCCTAGCGCGGCACTTGATAATGCATTTTCACCGGTTCCTTTGCCAATCTTTAATAAAGCATTAGTCTTTGGCAATTCTTCCAACCCTTTAACCGCGCTTTTAACGCCCGGCAAATATTTACCAAGCTTAAAAACACCGCCAGGCAAAAAGAACGATCCAATGTCCGCAATGGCCTCACCTTGTTTAGCCTCAGGACTATTTGCGGATTTGTCTTTTTTTAAATTTACGTTAGGCAATAAATTAGCGTAACCTTTGCCGACGTTTATAATTCCCTGCTTGAGTCCTTTTATTCTCTCTTGCTGTTTTTCAGGGGTAAAAGATTTGCGCATATCGCCTAGATATTTTTCTTTTGTTTGCTCTAAACTCTCATTGTCGTTTTGAGCGTATCTTGGGCGTGTGTAGTCCGGTTGAGCTTCATCAACTTTAGGTCTAGGCTTTGTGTAGTCTGGGCGTGCGTTTGCCATGTTATTCGACCTCTTCGTAGCCTTGTTTGTTGATCAATTCATCTTTCCAATCTTTATGAATTTGCTCTTTCATTTTAGTTTTTGGATTTATTAACCACACCATGTCAGGTCCTGCGGCTTGGCCTTCAACATTTTTTTCATTAACCGGTTCAGCGCTTTGCTTTTTTGGAGTAGGCAAATAATCGCCTTTCAACGTAGGAATGCCGTGAAGTTTTTTATAAACGCCAGGGTATCTTGGCTCGGCAACATTATAAACCGCGTCAGATAATTTAAATAATGTTCCCAAAGATTTGTTGATAACCTTTCTCGATGTCTCAGGGCTTTGATCTAATTTATCTAAACCGATAGACATATCTTCGGCGGCTTTAGATTGAGCGTCAGTTGCGCCCATATGCTCCATGAATCTAATTTGGTTACCTAAATGTTCTGTCAATGAAGTTTTTACAGACATAAAATTGGCGTATTCTTCGGGCTGATTTTCTTTGAATTTATCAAGCCATCGCGCGCCGCGTCCATATAAACCTTGGTATTTTATGGCGTCATTGATTACTTTTGAAAATTCAGCTCGATTATCTAACAAGAATTTATCAAGCGTCGCGGCACCTTCAGCACGTGCAGATTGCACCTTACCAGCAGCGTTTTTGTTGCTTAAAAGCTGCGATGATAATGTATCTCTTTCCTTTGGCGATAAAGGTTGCGGCCACTCCATGTCAAGTTGCATAGGAGGTTGTTCAGGTGGTGTTAAATTATTACCGTTGCTTTCTTCGGTTGTCGGAATATGAGTATCGTTTATATCATCTTGGCTCAAGCCATTATTATTTTGTGGCATAGGTGCGCTTGGTTGTTGTAAATTTCCTGGTTGAGATTGTTGTTGTGGTTGCTGTGTATTTCCAGTCAACGCATTAACAATTGCGCCTATCTTTTTAATAGGGTTGAAATTCATAGCATTGTCATTCGAGCCATTATCGCCTTGGCTTCCTAACCCAAAAGAGTTGACGTATTCAGGTGTTAAAAGGTTACCGCCGCCTTGGCCTTCTTTTCCAATGCCTGACCTAAAGTCTTCTAGCATTTTCATGTAATTTTGGCGATTAGTAGGATCCGCTAAATAGGCTTGTCTTTCGGCTGCAGGCATTTGTGATATACCACGTAAAAACATTCCTACGTTCCCTTGACGGCCACTGTAAGACATTGCATTTTGTGCTTTGATAGCATTACTTAAGGGTAAAAATTTATTTTCTAGTTGTTTCTTTTTGAGCGCATTAATACCGCTCATAGCCGTAACAATGCCGCCGCCCGCTTCGGTGTCTGGTATAACTTTAGGTAATGGTAAAGCCATGAAAATCCCCTTAACTAAATAATCCGCCGCCGAGCATTTGGAATAAACCGCCCATTGTGTTGTTCATATCATTTTGTTGCCCGGCTTTTTTGCCATAAGCACCTTCGCCCATTTGCATGCCCATGTTTTGGAATAGCTGCATCAATTGATTTGCAGCGCCTTGACCTTGGTCCATCATATGCATTTGGCCATTACCGTAATTGCTATTGATTCCTAAAACGTTTTGCAGCCAGCCGTTTTGATCGGCGCTTGAAATGTTTTGTGCGTTTTGTTGGGCTTGCATTTGCAGTGGCGTTGAGCCGGTTAGACCGGTTGCTGAACCAAGGTTATTGGATGCGCGGATGCCTTGTTGTTGCTGATTTTGCGCAAAGGGCGACTCTTGATACTGGCTCATCAAGTGATTAATAAATTGGGAAGGATCCTTTTGGCTTTGCAACCATTGCTGGAATGGCGCTATAGCGCCTTGTCCGGCTTGAGCAAATGGGTTTATGGCATCTTGGCCTTTCTGTCCATATTTCTCGTATTGCTTCATGGCATCTTTATAGGGTCCACCGGAATTTCCGAATAGCCCACTAAATAAACTTGCGAGACCACTTCCAGAGTGTCCGCCACCACTTCCACCCATGCCGCCAAGCATGCTTGCTAAACCACCCGCGCCGCTCATCATAACCACATATCCTTATGTAATTAATCTAGTTAATACGACGTCCATGTACCTGCTTTAAAGTACTGATTCGCCCCTAGATCTGTATTATATATCGTTTGTCCGTTTTGTACCTTTTGTAAATTATCTCTTTGTGCTGTAGTGAGCGAGGGCGGTATTATGCCCCCCTGCGTAATATAGGCTATTAAATTCATGTAAAAATCAGCCATGGCATTGACCCATATGTCTGACATTTTATTGGATCCGGCCTTAATTAACGGATCATATAAAGGGAACTCATCAAAGTTATTAGCCATGAAAATTATTCCGGTAATTGCTCAACACACCAAGACGCACCCAGCACAACGAAAGGTGCAGATCCAAAATATTCGAACTTTCCAACGAAGCCTTGGCCACGCACGGTAGTACCGCGTTTGCGCCAGAGCGTTCTATATGTTCGTTGTCCAATGAATCCCATCGGCGCACGCTCTCTGTATCCATAAACTTGACCGCCGTCTTTTGAGATGGATAAAAATAGGTATAAATGCTGAGGATCGTAAATAACTATGCTTTGCTCAAGCGCAATATTGATCCCTGTTTCTGTTAGCAGGTTTAAATCGTTTTCTGTAAATAAATCGAGCTCCTCAGAAACGGGATCGAGCTCTGCAGCATTGCCTTGCAGCATGTCGACTTGTAAACGGTCGATGCGCAAGCGCTGATAACCAGGTGGAACAATAGGACGCGTGATGCGCATGCGTCGAATAACTTCACCATCGTTCGTATAAGTGACCGGTGATACTTGATAAAGTACGGGACCTAAATAGCTTCCTACATAGCTTTTACCGTTAAAAAAAGCATGTGTTTGTGCAGGGTGACGATTGCCGTTTAAGACTTCTTCTTCATGCCATTTTTTTGTTTCATCTTGTGACGGGTCGCTTTGCGTTACGTTGTAAACCCATGTGTGGTTTGCGGCTGTAAAATTCATTCGATAAAAAATTAAGCCGTTTTCACGGATTAAATAACCGCTGCAGTCTGTAAGTTGTCCAAGCACCGCATAGCGACCTAGTACCACATTTAATGCTCTTGTGCTTATGGGTATTGCTTCAGTGCCGCGCACCATCATGACAGCGCCTAAACCATCACGGTCTAAGCCCTGGAATACCAATAGATCGAAGCTAGCGCAAACACTACCAATTGATGCGGTGCCATATTCCATCAATAGCGAATTATTACGTCTGAAAGGTAGGTTTGTACCGATACCCGCATTTTCCCAAACTTCAGTGAAAAATGAACTGAATAGAAACAGCTTTCTATGTAGCGTTCTGCAAGCCACAATGTTTCCGGGATGTGACGTTATAGAACCTTTCTGCAGTTGACCTAAAGACGTTATGGTTTGTGTCCCCGTACCGTCCCCTGTGAATGCGATAGCAATTCCGGCAATGGCGTTTGCATAAGTTGTCGCAAGCTTAATTGTAGTGCCGTTGGTGTAAATAGTGTAATAAGTAACGCCCGCAACCAGTGGTGCCGAAAGCGTACCAGAGGATACCACCACAACAGGGATTCCGGTTCTATAATTTTGTGTACCCGCTGCACCACCTGTTAGAGTGCTTGCGCCAACCGTAACCTGTGTGTTAATTCCCGCAAAATTGGTGGTGTAGTTGTTCGCTGAAGGTCCCCAGACCATGCCTTGATTGAAGCTTGATAGATAAAAGTCCGGTGTATTCGCGTTAGCAACTACAAAAAAACCATCCAGTGTACAGACGTCAATTGGCGCTGTAGGAAAACTTGCGTCAGTTATTATGGCAAAAGTATTAGCTAGTGTGTCCCATATGTACCCATTAACGCCGTCAACAAACATAACCTGGAAAGAGTTTCCATCAACACCTACATAGCCTGCAGGTGTGTTAAAAGTCCCTATTTTGCTTAGCACGGTTGAATTGCTTATACGGAATAACGATGCCCCAACAGCAAAAAATTGAGCTGTACCGTAAACATATTGTGCGCGAAATGCGCCTGTTTCAGCGCCAAACACAAAGCCTGTATTAATAAGCCCAGACGTTCCAATTAATGCTTTTTGTTTCTTGCCTAAAGCGTCCGTATATTCAAAACAATTAACAGACCTTTCGCAATCAATGGTCGAACCTAATTGGCTGTTATAGCTTCCAACAATGGGAAAATCCTTAGATTCGCTCACGGTTAGTAACTCAAAATGTTTGGCCAGTAAAATGGCTCAGGTGCAGTTAGCGTGACCGAAGGACGAATAGTTAAATCAGTCTCATTGGTATTCTTGAACGTGTCGTAGTAGTCGTTATATTCCGTTTCGTTTTGTTGTGGCCAATTGCCTGAAGGGTAATAAGCTATAAATTTTCGAGCTAAAGCGTATTTTAAAAACCCGTAATAGTTTGGTGGTAGTTCGCCTAGGGTGTCTTGTGCGCTCAATGAATTAATCATTGATTTCACTTGCAGCATAAACGGATATGGTTGGTCAGGTGCAGGATATACAGTTACAAAGCTTTCATTTGCCTGCTTGTTTAAAAATATAAATCCGGGACGCGCTAGCAAATTGTTTTGTCTTACAACACCATAATATTCGGCTTTGCTAATAATGCGCATGGGATAGGTTAAGCTTGTTTGTGCAGCATTAAAATTGCCTAGATAAGTTGTCAAAACATTGACGGGGATGCCATTAGTTGTCAGAGGAATAAATATGCCTAGCAAAGCATTGGATTCGCTCAAGGCTAATTGGAGTGTCGTTGCTGTTTGCCATATTGTGTAATACGTAACACCCGGTACAAGCGGCTGAGGAATAAAGCCAAACGTAGTAATAATAACAGGTGTACCCGTTGGGAATGCCAGGGTTGATCCTACAGTTAACGAGCTTGTAATGTTATCCGCTGTAAAATTAAATGAAATGGGTTGAAATTGTTGATTAATTCCAGTTCCAGGAACAGTATAAGTCGCAAGGCTTAAGTCGACTACACGGTCAGCTGTAATGTCTGTACCTAAAATAATGTCTGAAATTGAGTATGTGTCTTTGCCGACAATAAACTGATGATTCAAGGTCGTAAGGTATGGGATATATATGGAGTCTGATGCGAATTTATCAAGCAGTTCATTAATTAAATCCAAACCCGTGGACAACATGAATGCATCAACTGGTTCGCCCACGCCGAGCTCGCCTATTAGATAGAGCGCATTTATAATTACGTCGTTTGTCGTCCTGACAACTTGCGCCATGATCTAACACTCCATGTGTCGATTTTTATCAAGAATATCGACACGTCGATTAAACGTGTCGATTCGATAAATAATATTACTTAAGCGGGAATGCTACTTTGTCCATGCCTTTTGTAATATCACGCGCTAGTTCTTGAGCGTGCTCACCGTTGTTTGACATATAGCTGCAAAAATCCATCATCTCAGGATTGATATTAGGTATACGTCCGCCATGGCGGCTTTGTTCGGCTTCGACGCGCTTTACAAATTCGTCATTAGCTTTTTGTTCGCCTTCATAACGGTTTTGGCGAACCTTTGCGATTGCGGCTTCCTTCCCTGGTGCTCGATCGTATCTGCTTTTCATGTGTCAATTCTCCTTTAACTTCTTTAACTTTAGCTTTGTTTGGGTGGTCGAACCATTCACCGCTTTCCAAAAGTTGCTTGTATGTAACCTCATCGGATTGCTCAATAACGCGCATTGGATGTTTAGCATGGTACAAACAACTTCTTTCAAACGGTTCCATGATTTAATCCTTAGGATAGTAATTTAACAGCGTATTGTGGATGCCATGAGAACCCACATAAAATGTCGATACGCATTAAGTTTTGATAGCCTAAAATGTCGCCGGTTTGTGTTACAGCTAAAGACAGGCCAGTTTCAGGATCGATTGCAACAGATGCGTAAGGCACTTGTAGCTTGTATAAAGGTGGGCAAACGATATCTAGCGCGCGTGCAGGATAGGCCACGTTTACGTTGTAACTTTGTACGACGGTGACTACAGCGCCGTTTGGTATAGCGTTATCAACGTTTTGTAAAGGGCTTGCACTTGAGCTTATGATCGTTGGCGCAACAGTAATTGTTATTGCACCACCAATTGCAGAATTTGCAGCGGATGTGATAACAAATTGCATGTTTTGACCGGTTGATGCGCGTGACAATGGATTAACACTGTGAACGCCTGCGATGGAAATTAAATCACCTGGTAAGAAGTAATTTGTTACAGCAGCACCACCACCATTTGCCCCGGCCAATACAATTGTATTACCTGAAGATACAGCACCATTTACAGTTAATGCGTCAGTAGGTGTTAAGGTAGGACCTGCGCCAGCTTGATGCTTCACAATGTTTTGAGATTGGAAAATATCGAAGTAGGACAAGTGACCAATTGCAGATTGACGCACGATGTCTTCGTTAAATACTGGTGTGAAGTTGTTTAATAAAGCTGATTTTAAGCTTGAACCATCACGTACAGTCATTGCAAGGTATGCGTCAGATGAAATATTAACACCTTGCTCCAACAACTTAGCACCTGCTAAATCGACAGTCTGGAAGGAATTAATTGGCGTGCCTGCAGTACCGGTGAAATAATTTAATTGTTGTTCAGCCATGGAGCAAATATCGCGTTCCATTTGGGTGATAATGTTTTGAATCGCAGGTTGAATAAACATGCGAGAAAAGTCTTCGATTCGCAAAGATAAATCTTGAACGGTGTATGCAATCAATGCGTGGTATTGATGCGCGACAGTGATTGTTTCGACAGTTTCAATGATGTCTTGTGGTACGGCGGTTGAGCCATCACCTATGACAAAGTTGTTTTGTCTGCGAACTTGTAAAGTGTCACCGATCTTATAACCAGAATTTTGGAAGTCATCTTGATAGATGCGGGATCCAGTCATAACAAAAGGTGCGTTGTTCGCAAACATTGCTAAAGCAGTATTCGAGACGAGTTGGGTCGTAATAAATTGATTGGGCATTGCCAGTTCTCCATTCCGTTGGATTTATGGCACCCAAAGCATTAAATTTAGGCGTAAATTGCGCTAAATTGCCTACTTAAAGGTACCGGATTTCATACTTTTCCTAATGTCACTCACAGGTGTCTTTTCATTGACGCCGCGATGATTCGAGACTGGATTGCTTTTGATTTGCCCTAAAGGCCGGTTTTGTTGAGCGGCTTTGCCTTCAGCATTACCTATCAAAGCATGGGACAGTCTTGACATCTCACTTGATTGATCTAGAGGATGAAGTTTTGAAATACGGGCTAGTTCGTCTGGGTTTTGTCCCAGTTTGTAAAGCACTTCCCCGGCACTTCCTTTACCGGATCTTGGCAATGTCATAGCGTAGTCGCGCATGGTTTCTGTATAGGGCGTGTGATCGCCGTACACTACATCGTGAAAGTCATCGTATTTGTCACCCATATGATCAAGATGCTTTTCAAACTCTTGATACTGACGTTTAACATGCTGATGATTTTTCGCTTCTAAAGCTTTGCGCTCTTCCATTTCCTTGTGTTGAAGCGCATAACTGACCGCCTTGTGGATATGCTCGTCTATGTTTCCGTGAGTTTGTTCGGATTCATAGGGATTAGCGCTTGAGTCATGTGATTGCATAGGTTGTGTCATCCTTGATTCGAGGTCACCAATTCTGGCGTGTAAATCACGAACTTCCCGTTCGTGCGCTCTACGTTGAGACTTTAAACGCTTTTGGACGCTTAATGTCTGCGTGGAACCCTTACTTTCATGATTATCTTCGTACTCGCCTTGCGGTTCGCCGCTTAGATCTTCATGTACCCCTAAACTATCCATCACATTATCGTCAAGTTCTTCATGAACTTGGTTCGCTTCATCCTGAACTTCCATATTCTAACTTCTCCACTTGGCATTCATTTGCCCATAGGTATTAGGCGTCCTAGTCGCCCAGCAACAACCCTGTCACTGTATGGTTAGAGAATATTCCTTTTATGATTAAATTCATCTATACGGGTATAGTTTCGTCGGGATTCCCTCAGTTTTTACCATGGTAAAAATTAGGTTATACAAAAATATCTAGAGGGCTAATTTGCTCTTTTTGCAGTAAGTTAGCCCTTTTTGTTTGGTTGGTTGGTAGTTAGCTAGTAAAGATATGAGGTAAAAAGTTATCATATCTTTACCTTCTATTTTTTTCGGAATAGATAAGGGGGCTATCCTATTATTTTTTTTATAACTACCCCTTATCTATTTTTATTTAAAAAGGTAAAAGAAAGACGAAAAAAAACCGAAAGATTCAATATAAATATCAATGAATCTTTCGGTTTAAGCTATTACTTAGAAACAGCCTTCTCTTGCGGATTATGGTGTTTATGGATATCAGCCATGAGCGCAGAGATTTTATGCGTAAAATCATGATCCATCTTTTCAAGTTCAATTGCGTTTTTCTGTTCGTCAAGACCAAGCTTTATCGTGTCATACTTCGCTTTTAGGATCATTTCAGCTTGCTCTAGTAAATGCTTTTCTTTACGTATCTTAAGCTCCTCTGCGCGTTCCATTAGTTGCTGGCCTTCAATCTGCATCTTTTGCTCTTCAATTTGCATCTTTTGTTCTTTGATTTTCATTTCTTGCTGCATCATCATTTCTTGTGGGTTTGGTTGTTTTGGCGGTGGTTCCTTGCCTTCCTCTTTTGCAAGAATTTCAGGTGGAACCATGGATTTAAAGCGTTCAGCTATTTGCGGCATGAATTGTACGTCAAG
>QGNH01001080.1_pt1 | contig 10499 bp, 12 predicted proteins | sample 1735481 | NCBI WGS metagenome assembly QGNH01 (sample SAMN09239004, study PRJNA386568) | Viral metagenome, whole genome shotgun sequencing project. | reverse complement strand
TGAAGTTTCCAGTAATGTGGAGTTGACGTGCGGAAGCCCAGGAAATCCATGGCCGCGCTCGCTTTCAACTCCACATTTTTCCGGGCCTAAAGAGACTCCAGCCAGTCAAGGATAGTGCGGTCTTTGCTCCAGGGCGTGCGGGACCGGCGCGGGACTGGCTTAACCTTGGCGATAGCTTGGCGCTTCATTTCGAGATCGACCTTGGCGTAGCGATTCGTCGTGGTTGGACTGGCGTGCCCCAGCAAATGACTGATTGTCGACAGATCAACACCGGATTTTAGAAGGGCCACGGCCGTACTGTGCCGAACGCTGTGAGGGTGCAACCGCTTTTTGCGGAGGTTCGGCGCACTGGCGCAAGCCAGTCCGAGACACCTAGCGAGGATATGGCGGATTCCAAAACGGGTTAATGGATGACCGCGGTGATTCAGAAAGAGGCGAGATTCTGACTGCAGGTCCAGATGCTGTTGCTGACAGAATGCTCTCAACAGCGCGGCGGTCTGCGGCCACAATGGGCAGTAGCGCTCCTTTCTCCCTTTCCCAAACAATCTCACCTGAAAAGGCTTGCTCAGTTGGAGATCACATACGCGCAGATCCGCGATCTCCTGGACGCGACCGCCGGTGTTGAACATCGTTGCCAGCAGAGCATAGTCGCGGCTTCCCTGGACAGTGGTCCGGTTGATGGTCTTGAGAACCGCGTCGATCTCTTCATACTCCAGGTAGTCGATAGCTCGTTGTCGGGCGCGCTTGAAGGGAATGCCGAGGACACGCTGGGCCAGTTCGAGATGCTCTGGATTGCGCGAGGCCACAAAATGAAAAAGCGCATGAATGGCCGAAAGTCGCACGTTTCGCGTGGACACACCGTTCTTGCGTTCCTCTTCAAGGTGGGCCAGGAACGCAAGGATCCCGGGCGGGTCCAGATCCGTTAGATCAAGACCCGTAACCGGCTTACTGCGCTGTCGGGATAGAAACCGCAGCAGCAGAACAATGCTGTCGCGGTAGCTGTGGACGGTGTGCGGACTGGTGCCGCGAAGGCGGGGAAGGTGATCCATGAAGTAGTCGCGGATTACTGCGCCGAGTAGATTCGGAAGCTCGGTTTTCATCCACGCCTCCGGGGCGCCTGCGGCAGTGGAGAGATCAGCGCGCCGTAATGTTTCGCAAACCGTTCACTGGCAGCAGTGCGGAGCGGCTCGATGAAGTGCAGGTAATAATGCGTCGACACTGCTGAACCGTGCCCCAAGTAGGTGGCCAGCAAGGGCAGCTTGGCGTCGACATCGGCGCCGGCTCGGTACCATCGCAGCAGGGCATTCACGGCGAAGCTATGCCTCAGATCGTGAATCCGCGGCGGTTTCCCCTTCGCGGTGACAATGCCGCATGTTTGCAGCAAGGACTGAAGAGAGCGTCGCAAGCTCGTGCCGCTATAAGCCCCCCCACCCCAGGAGGGGTTCCAAATCAGGGCCATATCCGGAGAAACAGGTAGTCTCCGCTGGCTTCGATTACGCAGATAGCGATCAATCTCATCGGCGATGCCGCTGTTGATCGGAAGCAAACGGGATTTATAGAACTTCGTCTCGCGAATGTGCAGAGTCGATTCCTGCTGGTTGTAATCACCAATCATCAGGTTCAGCAGTTCCCCACGCCGGATTCCCGTGGTGAACAACAGGATGATCGCGAGGCGGATAGCCTCTGGGCGCAGTGGCGAGAGGGGGCTCCGCTTCAAGCCTGAAGCCGCACCGAGTAACCTTGTCACTTCGGCCTCGGAGAAAATGTGCGGCTTGAGCCGTTGATGATATGGCGGAAATGAGCTGGGATCCGGAACGAAGCACTGCGGTTCGGTCCGGCGACGGTACAAGCAGAAGGCGCAAACCTCCAGCATGCGAACTCGCCGAACCCCCGACGTAACATGTTCGATCGTGTGGCACCATGCGTGAAACGCGGCGGCACTGAGGTCCGGGTATCTTGTTTGTTGATCGCAAAGGAATCGGTCCAGGCCTTGCAGTGTACGAGCTGGAAGATCGAAACGCCGTCCCAAAGCCCGCTTCAGATCGACATACCGAGTGAACACGGGCGCCAAGCGAGATGAAAATACCGGAGTGAAAACCGAATGGCCGCGTCTCATCGATTCCGCTCCTTTCGGCTGTGCCGCCCACCCGGAACCGCAAGGGCTACTTCGCGCAAATCCCCGGTCGCCAATCGCAGGTACATGGACGTGCTCTCGGCGGTACGATGTCCCAGGATGTCGCCGATTGTCTTAAGAGGAGTTCCATTCTTCAAGAGATGGAGGGCGTACGAGTGGCGCAAGCAATGTGGGCCTTGATAGGGAATGCTGAAACCGCTTCTTCGAGCCAGTGCTTGAAAAGCTTCCGTTACGGCAGTGGGCTTCAACACACCGATGGGGGCGCGCATTCGCAAGAAGACCCTCCGATATGGTGCAGGTGGCGGCGTCCGTTTTAGATGCTTCACCATAGCGCCGAGGACCTCATTGGTGAGTGGAAGTTCTAAAGGTGACGAGGTTTTGCGCTGATGGATTCGCAGGACGCCTTGCCGCCAACGGATGTCGTCAAGGCTAAGAGCAACGATCTCGCTGGCGCGGAGCCCATAGGTGGCGATCAAGAGAAACATCGTATAGTCACGCAGCCCCATGGCCGACGTGGTATCGATGGATCTCAGTAGCGACGTTACCGTATCCCATGGGAGGGCACGCGGCAGTTGCTCAAGCCGGTAAAGCCGCGGGGTGTCGATCCGGCCATCCAGTCCGATGGGAGTCCTACCATCCGTTGCGAGAAAGCGCAGGAAACCACGCAGGGCAGCGATGTCGTGTTGCAGACTGGCGCGGCTGAGGCGCTTGCCGGTTTGGTTGACGTATGTCTCCACGTCCTTGGGCTGGACCGAACCGAGGGTGATCTTTTTCGTCTTAAGGTGACTTAGAAAGCACTGGGATGCGTATCGATGGCGGGAGACGGTCGAGGCTGCGAATCCACGAACTTCACGCAAGTGATTCGCATACTCCTCGCTCAGAATCCTCAGGGCGGACGCCTCCGCGGTTTCAGTTCCGCCGGCAGCGATCACGCCGGTAGTCACGAGATATCTCTCCAGCGACCGAACGGTACCTGCGTTCGTTGGGAAGACCTTGATCAGGCTACGCCAGCAAGCGTCGAGCGTCGCGTGGGTTAAACTCGCGACATCTCGAACTCGGCGGCGGCGCAGGTCGGAATCCACGTGCGGCAGCATGCGGATCGCGAACTCGCGCGAGCCGGGCGTGTACCCGCTAGTAGCGAGCCAATCGTCAAAACCATCAGCGATTGGCCCCAACAGCGGCAGTGACAGAAACTTGTGATGAGCCTTTGGCAAAAGGGAGCGTAGCATCGGAACCTCGACAAAAATGGATTGGCCGCCGGATGGTGGCCGTTCCGATGCTAGCGCTTAAATGTGGAGTTGAAAACCGACGAACACCCCACTTCCCGGGCTTCCGCACATCAACTCCACATTACTGGAAACTTCACATTAATCGATAAATGTTCAGCTGAACATTTATCGATGAGTTCGGGTATTTAAATCTCAAACCCGAACAGTCGAACACCTTCTTCAAACTGATGGAGGAGCGTTATCATCGCCACTCGACGATTATTACAACGAATCTCGGCTATGACGAATGGCAGAACTTTCTCGGCAACAAATCCATGGTAGATGCGCTGCTGAGCCGCGTGCGGCATTACTGTCACACGGTAACCATCAACGGACCGTCGCTGCGCGATCCGCAGGGCTGAGGCTCATCGTTGTGGAACAGCGCGAATATGTCCGCCGGCTTCTCGAAGCGTATCGCGCAACGCCTGGCACCGCGGGCATGGTGCGTCGGCCGGATCGTTTGTTTGCGGCTCAACTGCATGAACGCGGCGTGCCGCTGGAAACGGTCGAGAACGCGTTGACACTTGCGGCAGCGCGGCGTTCGGTGAGACCAGACGATGCGCCTCCGCTCGGGATCATTCGATCACTGGCATACTTCTCGCCGGTGATCGAGGAAGTCCTGCAACTGAAGGTTGACCAGGAATACTTTCAGCATCTCCGCAGCAAACTCCGCCGGACCACTGCCGCACGATAAGTCCCGTCTCTTTCTAAACGCCACCCACGACGCGCGCCTGCGGCGCGGAGGACATCGAGCCCACTCCCATCTCCGCAAAACGACGGCACACGCCTGCGGCGTGGATGATGACGTGTGCTCAGACCACAATCCTGTTCCCACACCGGGTCACTCTAACCGAGCACAAGTGGGTCACTCTTGGTGAGCGCCGAGGCATTGGCGCCGCCGACTCGGAAGTGCAGTCCACGTTCCAGAGGTACTCAGCCGGTCGCGAGATCACCGGCGTGGCAACGCTCATTGAGTTTATCGACAAGAAGGTGATTGATGTTGCTTTTCGATGGTTAGGAATTGATCGAAGGCAACACCGTGACTATCTTTGGAACGATACTGGAAACGCGGATCGCTTGGCGGATTGGTACGGGCACGAATTGGTCTACTGCGCAGAGCGAACAAACTACTACGCTTGGACCGGGCAGCGTTGGCAGTTGGACAAATTCGTAGAGGCCGAAAAGCGAGCGGAAAAAGCGACACTTGAAGCCAAGCACATCACGGATAGCGAAAAAGAAAAGCCTTCTTGAAATTCGTGAATAACTCGCTATCTCGTGCTTCGCTGTCGAGCATGATCCACCTAACAAGAAGAAGGTGCGGCAAGTCAGCGCGAAAGATTTGATCGGGACCCGTGGGCGTTGAACACTGAGACCGGAACTCTGGACCTCCAAACTGGCGCGCAGCGACCGGGAGACCTCTTGAGCAAGTTGATCCCGATCCGCTACCACGCGCATGCCGAGTGCCCGCAATTCATGGAATTCCTGTACCAAATCATGGGCAGCCATCCTGACGCTTCAGAATCCGAGAGTGCCAATGCCGAACAACGGGTTACTAACCTCCAGAGAGTCTTCGGCTGTGCCGCCACCGGGAACCCCGAGAAAATTCTTTTCGTGTTCTACGGAGAGGGCGACAACGGCAAAACTACGCTGCTGGAAGTCATCCGAGACGCACTAGAAGACAAAGAATACGCCGGGCAAGTTCAAGTCGATAGCCTGATGATTCGCCGAAGGGAGGCGCTCTCGAACAATGCCATCAACACCAACCTCGCGGATCTCCAGGGCTGCAGATTCGTTTCGTCGAGTGAGGTGTAGCAGGGACAGCGCTTATCGCTAAGTCGAGTGAAGTACTTGACCGGACTGGGACAGATCAAGGCGCGTAGGATGCGTGAAAACATGATCACGTTCCTGCCAACGTACAAATCGTTTCTTGACTGTAATCATAAGCCGGTGATCACAGACCCGAACGACGCGATTTGGAAGCGCGTAACGTGCATCCCATTCAAGGTCCAGATACCCAAGGAGGAGATCGACAAGGACTTGCCCGCCAAGCTGCGAGCTGAGCTCCCAGGCATTTTGCGCTCGATAGTCGAAGGCGCAGTCCTTTACCATCTTGAAGGTCTTGGTGATCCGCCGGACGTGATGGCCGCCACAGAAGAATACAGCCAGGAATCGGATCGCCTTAAGAACTTCTTCGAGGATCGGTGCATCCTTGCATCTACGGGCGATTCGTCTTTGTGGAAGGAAGAAAGACGTTGGGTTCCAGTAGCGGAGTTGTACCCCGCCTACGTATCAGCCTCTCAGGGGGCCGGAGAAAAATACCCGCTGTCAAAGAACTCCTTCGATGACCGACTTCAAAAGCTGGGCAGGAAACAGGATCGGATGAGACCCAATGGGGGGCGGAGTTCGTGTTTGGCTGGGAATTCGGTTCAGGATCGAAGGGGACGATTAGCGGGCCAAGTGTGACAAAGACATGTCCGTGAGACAGCGTGGGACAACGAATCCTGGAAGATTTTTGGCGGGCGTCATCACGAAGCATGCCATAGAGGTTCTCTTGTCACACGCTGTCACACCGTCACACCGACAAGGTGCCGCCAAAGGCGATGACACTTCCCGCGTTGAGGGAGTTACGCCCAGCCGTGCCACTCTCAACGGCGATTAGGGCCTGAGGCAATAAATGAGCGCCGGGCAGGGATGTCATCAACCGCCCCCCCTTGGTGGAGGGTACCTAAATTCCTTGGGGCTTCGCCACGTCGTGACCGTAGCCAGGAAAACCTTTAAGCTTGCGGGAGCTCCTGAAAAATATTGTGGAAACGTCCGAAACAAAACGCGTGATGATGGGGGCGAAATGTGGACCGATCACGTGCATCTTCCTGTGTGAACGCGCAAGATCCAGGCTCGGTGGTGGATAAGGTGACCACGAGCCTGAAGGTCATGGCTGGCCATATTTATCAAGGAGAGGGGCTCATCACGTCGGCCACAGTCTTCGCCGGCGCGATTTCATCTGAGAAAAAACGAGGCAGGGCGCAGGTCCCCGGGGACTGGCGCGTGCGGTGGCTCTCCGCAAGGCTGGTGATCATTGGGCATCGTGCCGATTTAAGCCGTACATGCCATGAAACAATTCCAGCCGCACGTCTCCTTCACGCTGAATAAATGGCCGGTCTTCGGTTGCTCAGGATTCGCTCGATCAGCAACTACTGCGATGGCGGGAGCATGTTTTGTTTCGGTTGCAGCGAAATAAGTGAAAGCTGTCTGCGTAGGAGCGACGCAGGCGATATGATGCGATGCCGAAGTGTTGTTTCTCGTCAAACTCGTCTATCGGGCCTTCCTTCAGTTAGTTTTCGCAGTCGCCACCTTAGAAGCCGCTTCGGCGAAGGAGCGGTCCTCCATGTCGCGGGGATCGGTGGACACCGGCTGATCGCGCCATAACCAGCGCAGGATTTCTGGAAGCAGTCTTCCGCCCTGCTTCAAGCCATGATTCCCAATGCTCCACGTGTAGTTCACGTTGTAGCCTTTTTCAGTAAGCGCCTGGGTGAGCCGGACATTTTGAAAAAAAATATCGTGCTGGTCAGCGTAAGTGCCGTCCAGAGCCAGCGACCGATGGTCATTGCGCCCGTCCTCAAGAAAGATGCGGATGGGCTTCTTTTCGCTCTTTCTCACGATGTTGGCGTACTCATTGCCGCCGCGCAGATTTGTGAAAGTGCCGACCATCGTGAAGACCTTGCGGAAACTGCCCGGGCGTTGCCAAGCCACGGTGAACGCAGCGATACCCCCGGAACTGCACCCGCCGATTCCGTGCCGGTCCGGGTCCTTCGAGATGTTGTACTCCTTGTAGAGCACCGGAAGCAGCTCGTCCACAATCACGCGAGCGTACTTGTCGTCCAACGTGTTGTATTCGGTTGGCCGGTTTGTCGTCCTGTCGCCCCATTCGGCCTTCGTCGCTTCGGGTTGATCCGGCCGCCGCCCGGGGTTGATAAAAACGCCAATCATGACTGGAATCTCGCGCCGGTAGATGAGGTTGTCGAGTACGTTTTGAGCTCGGGCATCTCCATCCGGATTCATATATGCGTGCCCGTCGTTAAAAACGATCAGATCCACCGCCTTCGCTGGATTGTACTGTGCTGGAACGTAGAGCCAATAGGTGTGTTGCGTGCCGGGGTAGGCTTGGCTGGGAATGGTGAACGGGCCTCGCAATTCGCCCTTCGGCACGCCATCCTGCGTAAGCGAATCCGGGCCAAGCTTGTAGTAGGCGTCGGCGTTAGGGATGGGAGGCGGAGCTTGCGGAGGCTCAACGGACTGTCCAAAGGCAGGCGCGCAGGCGACGGCCCAAGCTCCCGCGATCACGAATGGTAATAGTGATTTCATGGCTCACTTCTTGGATTCGGGCCTTATGTATTCCTTCGGGAAACGGCGCGGCGTACCACCGCGGCTGACGATGATGTCGGCGATTCGTTGGTCGGGTTGATCCAGCGGAGCATTGTCGCCGATATCAATAGGGGTTCTTCCCTTTTTATCCAGTTCATCGAGAGGAACTCCGATGTCGGCGAGATACTGAACCAACTCGGTCACTTCCGGCTGAGTAGCCACTTGCCAGGTACCGCTAACAGCCTCGTGCATGGCGGTGCTGCTATCGTCGTCCGTAGCTCTCACGTCCTTGTCGAACTGATACGCGTAACGGGCTGCTTCCACGTGACCGCTCCCGGCAGCCGCGAGAAACAACGTGGTTCCATCCTGCGACTTCGCCTTGCTATCGGCGCCCGCCTCAATCAATACGCGCATTACGTCTACACAGTTGAACTTGGCGGCGAGAAGCAGCGGGGTCTGTTCGCCGGAGAACGAGAATACCAGTAACTTTTTCTCGATTGGATCGGCGCTCACCTTCTTTGCCTGGTACGTGCGGACATTCAGAACAGCGCCCTTGGACAGCAGCTTCCTGACCAGGTCCACCGCGCCAGCCTCGGCCGCCACATGCAACGGGGTCATACCCTTGTGATCAGTGATGTTCGGATCTGCGCCACCGTCTAATAAGGCGATTGCAGCCGCCGCGCTCTTATACGATCCCGCCATCGTCAACATCTTGGTCCCATCTTTGTCCGGCAAAGCGTAGTTGGGATCCGCACCAGCCCTCAGGAGGCACTGAACGGAGGCAGCATCGTTCTTCATGATGGCGAACGCGAGCGACGTGAACCCGATCTTGGTGGCGGCATTTACCTTTGCGCCTCTTTGAATTAAAGCGTTGACTACCTCCGGATGTCCCTCCGCCGCAGCCCACATAAGCGCATCCTGACCGCGGCGAGGCTCCGACCCGTTGACGTCGACACCGGCGTCGATCAATAGCTTCACTTCCTCCACGCTCCCCACACCAGCCGCGATCATCAAGGTGGTCTCGCCATTCCAACGAGTCGCTTTCGGATCGGCGCCTGCTTTCAGTAGCTTGCTCGCGAGCGCAACATCGCCGTTAGCTAAAGTCAGCGTGAGAGGTGTTTCTCCATACTCACCCGCCGCGTTGACATTCGCACCGGCTTCCAGCAGCTTTGTGGCGATATCCGGCAGATCGAGAAAGACTGCCCACGCGAGCGCCGTCGCTCCGTCCGGCAGGGCCGCGTTGATGTCTGCATGCTGCGCGATCAATCTGGCGGCGGCCTTAGAGTCCCGACGTTTTACCGCGTCAATGAGGCGATAATCTGTTGCAGCCGAGCAGCAAGCCATAGCAAACAAAAAGGCCACCGCGTATCGGATAAAGACGGTCGGCCGCATTCGCAACATCGTTCTAATCCGATCTAAATGTCGGAAAGATGTTGAAGCTCGCCCGTACTGTCACCCAGCGTTTCGGTGGGAACACCCGCTTTGTCCAGCATCGCGAGCAGCAGGTTGTTCAGTGGCGTCTCGCTGGCATACCGGAGATGCCGCCCGCCCTTGAGCTTCCCGCATCCACCGCCCACAACGGCAACCGGCAGATCGATGTGCGTGTGCTGATTCCCGTCGGAGAGGCTGCTTCCGTAAAGGAGCATGGAGTGGTCGAGCAGCGTACCATCGCCATCTGGAGTGGACTTCATCCTGTTTACCAGGTACGCTAGTTGCTCCACGTGGTGAGTGTTAATTCTGATCGTCTTTCCAATCTTCTCTGGATCGCCTTGGTGGTGCGTGCAGTTATGATGACCATCGGCGATGCCGATTTCACGGTAGCTTCGATTGCTGCTTTCGCGCGCCAGCATCAAAGTCGCTACTCGGGTCAGGTCAGCTTGATAGGCAATCACCATCAGATCCATCATGAGCCGGGCGTGGCTCACGAAATCTTCCGGGGCCGAAGCCGGCCGTTCCATGGCTGGCATAGTCATGGAAGCGTTTTGCTCCTCTGCCTTCTGGATGCGCCGTTCGATATCACGAATGGCATCCAGATATTCCGCAAGTTTTCGGCGGTCGCCCGGCCCGAGCTTGGTTTCTAGGCGATTCACCGAACCCGTTACGAAGTCTAAAATGCTCCGTTGCTCCCGGAATCCTTCCAGACGGGAAGCGGCATCCGTGCTGTCGCCATCGCCGAACAGACGCTCGAAAAGAACGCGAGGGTTCACTTCCATCGGATTGGGAGTGGTCGGGCTGCGCCATGAAACGGTGTTGGTGTAGGCGCAACTATAACCGGAGTCGCAACCACCGGCTAAGCTCGGAGCTTCCACGCCAATTTCGAGCGAGGCGAACTGCGTCTGTTTGCCCAGTTGACGAGCGGCCACCTGGTCGGCGGAGATCTCCGCATGGAGATCGGCACCCTCCGTTTTCTTCGGGTGCACGCCGGTCAGCCAAGTCGCACCGGCACGAGCATGATCCCCACCGCCATCGCCAAAGGACCGGCCTTTGATTTGCGCCAAACCGCTGAGCACCAGGGTGTGCTCGCGAAACGGTTCGAGCGCCTGCATCGTGGTATTGAACTCGAAGCCAGCGCCTTCGCCAGACGGATTCCAAGCGGACGCGATGATTCCGTTCGGTACGTACACGAAGCCCAAGCGGGCCGGCTTCGCCTGGTTGCCACGAAGCTGGGCAAATGCCGGAGCCATGGCATCCAGAAAGGGCAGAGCCAAAGCCGCGCCCATGCTGCGAAGAACCGT
>QGNH01001078.1_pt1 | contig 10517 bp, 15 predicted proteins | sample 1735481 | NCBI WGS metagenome assembly QGNH01 (sample SAMN09239004, study PRJNA386568) | Viral metagenome, whole genome shotgun sequencing project. | reverse complement strand
CATCCTCTACTGCGCCGACGGTGAGCGCGCCTTCGTAGCCGAACTGCACAGCCAGCGCGTGGGCGTTGTCGGAAGTCTCGGCGTTCGTACGCGCCAGTTCGTTCATATCGGCATGGGATTTTGCGATAGCGTCGTGGTTGATTGCGGGTTCGTCGATCACGACGGGTGGTTTAGCTTTTCTTCCCATTTGCTTCCCCTTGTAGATTAGTTGCGGGTGAATCGGTTTCTGGTTTCTTCCACGCGCTGGGAGGCGCGGTCGAGTGTGTGCAGGATGGCCATCGCCTTTTGCCCGATCCTCGGCGTGATGCGATAGGCGTTGCCCTGCGGCACCAGTTCCACCCACCCGGCCTGCATCAGGTTGTCCAGGTCGCGCGTGGCGTTGCCAGCGGTGATGCCCGCAAGCTTGGCTAGCTGGCCCGGTGCCAGGCCGTCGATCTCGTGACCAAACATCGCCAGCACCACTTTCAAAATGCGTTGCTGGCTGCTGTTGGTGTAGTCGGTTTTGCGTGTCATTTTTTTCCTTTCGCGATCACATCGAGTTTCTTATGCAGTAGCTTGTGCATGACCATGACAAAGGGCGCGGCATCTTTGGCTTCGATTCTCAAATCGCCGTAATTGGTGTGGATCGTGAATCCGCCCATCATGTCCGTTGCCTTTTTGGATATGTCGTAGCTGATCTTGTCAATGTCTTGCACCATGTTCATTCCTCCGCAAATTCGAATTCGGGTTGCAGGTGTTTCTCGACATTGCCCTTGTGCCAGGCCAGCCCCTCCATGCCCTGCTGGATCGCGGCCAGCACGTCAGCCGCCACCGCGTTGCCGCTGTAGAACTTGAGCAGTTGCCCGGCAGCCGCGTGCAGCACCTCTTGCAGGGCCTGCATGTCGGAGGCGCTGGCGTTGCGCCCCGTGGGCGCGGCGATCATCAGGTGGCCGGTGCTGGCGGCCAGCCAGCGGGTGACGAAGTTGATGCCGCAGATATACTCGTAAGCCGGGATGCTCGATGCGGGCATGCGCCCATTCGACAGCCACTTGTAGAGCAGGTCGGAACTCACGTCCATCAAGTCGGCGATGCGTTCGACGGAATAGTTCTTTTTCTCCAGCGCGTGGTCTTTGCACAGGCGCAGCGCGTCGCGCAGGTTGCCGGGCTGCACCCGTTTCCAATTACGCCGCATGTCCGGAAATCCCCCTCAAAGTGTTGTTCCGAACAAATAACGCCTTGGAACAGGTAAAAGCGGTTTTTATTGCGTAAAATACAAACATTCGTTTTAATTTAGTCTTCATGGGATTGCTTAGGCGGCGAGACGGGCGCGTGGATCGAAGTCGAGCGCAGTGGTGACCACGCCCTCTTTAAGACCGAGCTTGACGGCGATCTGATGGCTCTGGCCGCGAATCGCTTTCTTGCGACCGGCCAAGACCTCGAATACGAGATTGGTGGAAAAGCCGTGGGCAGTTGCCCAGCCCGCGATTGAGATACCGTTGCGCTGAAACTCGGCGCGGATTTCTTCGGGTGTACGTGTCATGGCGTGCTCCGTTTGGTGGTTACTAAAACGCATTTGTGGTGCGTTAGTGTTGTTTGATGTTGTAAATTTACATGTACTTATACATGTGCGCAAGGTATTTATATGAGTATTTCTGAAAAAATAAAAAAAGTCATAAAAGACAAAGAGGTAAAAGACAATGAATTTTCTCAGGCAACTGGGATTGCGATTGATCGCGTTAGAAATCTGTGTCACGGCAAAATAAAGAAATTACAGCCACACGAGAAAGAGGCAATTTGCAATGCCTATGGCGTAAGGGTGAAGTGGTGGGATGACGATTCCATAGACCCGTACTTGGATGAGTCTGAGTTATTATTTTTAGGCGAAAAAATTAGTTCAAGTAAACTTACCGCCGCCCCACAGATTCGGGATCATGCTGCACCTAAGTATCTTTCTCTCGAAACAGGAGGAAATTTACAGATAGACGTTCCTTTGTTGACCAAGCTTATTGAGTATATGGATCGAGCCGTATTTATAACCGGCTCCGTCATTCCTGCTAAAGACAAGGCGGAGATGATCGCCAGGAGCTACGCAGATATCACGGATGCCATGTCTCACCATGAATCCAGACTAGAGGCTGCCAAAGTTGCGGGTGGGTTTTTTGAGCGTATTGCTGCGCTATATAAGGGCAGTTGAGAAATGGCATTCCTGATCATTCTGCTATTGATCTCACTGGGTTGGTTTCTCGTGCGTTTGCGCAAGGAGAAGCTAAGCAGAATTGTGCCTGCCGTTTTCCGGCAACGACCTCAGGCGGTTGCTCTGGCGCAGAATGAAATTTATCTGCGACCCGCTCTGGTCGGCATTGCCGATCCCGTACAGAGCGCCCCTGTAGAAACGGAGGCCGAGCTGGATCGCTACGTGCGCCTATGCAACGCTTCGATAGAGAAGTTCGACCATACGGATGATCTGGCTACCAAGTTCTATGAGCAGAGGTTGCTCGAAATAAATTTAAAAGAATTGCTGAGAATTTCCCCAGAACATCGGGAGGCGCGACAAGTAGAACAGATGATTCCCGAGTTGCGCCGGAAACTCGAAGCCAAGCTTGTTGAGTCACATAAAACCCACCAGCCGCGTGCAACTAGCACCGATTGGTTGGCCGAGATTGAACGGGCTTGGCAGCGCAGGGATTTCGATACGGCAAGGCAGGCGCTCCAGAAAGTTGCTTACGGTATGGTTGATGGCTCTGTGACGGATGAAGAGCGTGAAGAGTTCACGCAACTCATGACCGCATTCGCCAGCGAAGACCCGCTTTACCTCGATATCATTGACCTGGTTAAGCCTATGGTTGCGGAGAATCGCGGCATGCTGCAAAGCGCGATCTATCAATACTTCCCCCAGTACACCCAAGAGCAAGTGCGCTATGTCCTGTATTTTGCTCACGAGATTGGAGACATACACAGGCGCAAAAAAGGCCGCAGCTACGAACTGCTGCCGCCCGGGCGTTTCCTATATGTTGGAAATCGGGCAAAGTAAATTTTGAGTGCAGGTCTTTTAACTAAGGGAGAGCCACATGAAGCTATTGAGTGTTTTGATTTTGATTTTTCTAACCACCGGATGTGCATCTCAGCAATATCGCGAAAATGTTGCGAGAACGCAAGCAGCAAATAATGAATTACGGTCACAACTAAATATGGCGATGACGAACGGTTCGACTGTAAATTGCCCAACAAAACCTAGTTGTGATAAGGCCTTTAGTCTTGCTAAGGTTTATGTCCAACAGAATTCTGAAATGAAAATTCAGATGTCAGATGACACGCTGATCTCTACATACACTTCAGGTGAATATGGGTACATTTCGCTTCAGGCAACAAAAACGCTTGGAACAGGTGATACGGCTACCATTGAACTTGGCTCTTCATGCAAAGATGCACCTGACTATATGCAGTCAGTTTGCATGCATAGGCTAATTCCAATTCATGCAGGCTTCAAACCCTTCATAGAATCAAGGTTGCCGTAGTCCGCGTAAGGCGCAATAACCGTCAATTTGTATAGCCCCACAAGCCCCGCCTAGTGCGGGGTTTTGCTTTCCTACCGGAAACCCTTCCGCCTTAACCCGCCTCCCGCGCGCGCGTATCTTGCGCGTCATGACGACGACCACCCAAACCTGCGCGACCTGCGCCCACGGCTCCCCTCATGCAGATGATCGGATGGTGGGCTACGGCCATTGCGCTCATCACGATGCCTGGAAGTCCATCGCGTTCAACGGGAAGTGTGTATTTACCGTTTCCAGGTGGATGCCTAAATGATGATTTTCCGCACGGCTTCGTCCTGCTCAGCACAGGCAATACTGCTCTTGTTGGTCTGCGCGCTGGTTGCCGCTGCGGTTGTTCCGTTCGCATTGCTATGGTTTTTAAATTAGGGGGATAAATGGAAATTACCGATCTACAGTTACAAGCCGCGCTGGGCTGCTCGGCAGCACACGCCGAGCTTTATGTCGCGCCGCTGAATGCGGCCATGCAGCGCTACGATATCAACACGCCCGCCCGCATCTGTGCGTTTCTGGCGCAAGTCGGCCACGAGTCCGGGCGGCTGGTTTATGCCAGGGAGATTTGGGGCCCCACGCCCGCGCAAGCTGCGTACGAAGGCCGCGCCGATTTGGGCAACGTCTATCCCGGCGACGGTTCGCTGTTTCGCGGTCGCGGGCTGATCCAGATCACGGGCCGGGCGAACTATAAAACCTGCGGCACCGCGCTCGGCCTTGATCTCGAATCCCATCCAGAAATGCTGGAACAGCCAGCCGTAGCGGCGCGCTCGGCGGCTTGGTTTTGGGATAAACACGGCTGCAACGCGCTGGCGGATGCGGATGAGTTTATCGCCATCACCCGCAAAATCAACGGCGGACTCAACGGCCAGACCGACCGTATCGCGTTGTGGGATCAGACCAAGGCAGCAATCACACAGGAGGCTTAAAAATGGGATTCGATCTTAAAGGCGCTATCGGGAGCATCGCCCCCACGCTGGCCACGATGTTGGGTGGGCCGTTGGCCGGTGCTGCCGTGAGCGCGCTGACCGGCGCTTTCGGCCTCACGTCCACCGGCGACCAAAGCAAAGACCTCGGTGCGATCTCGGATGTGGTTCAAAACGGTGCGATGACGCCGGACATGATTTCACAGGTGCGCGCGGCAGACCAGAAGCATTTGGAAATCATCGGGCAACAGGGCGTCGACCTCGCGAAGCTCAACGCGGATCACGAGGCGGCGATGGCGCAAATTTCTGTGGGCGATGTGGCCAGTGCGCGGCAGCGCGAGGTGGCTGTTAAGGACTCTACACCGCGCGTGTTGGCTTATACGCTGATCGGCGGATTCCTCAGCCTCTCCCTGCTCCAGTTGATTGCCCTGATGTTCTTCCCGGTTCAGGCGGCGGCCATCCCGCAGTCCGGATGGTTGCTGATCGGGCAAATCTCGGGGTATCTGGCTAATGAAGCCAAGATGGCAGGCTCTTATTATTTCGGCACCAGTGCGGGCAGCGATAAGAAGACCGACATGCTGGCCAAAGCACAGCCGATATCGGACTAGCATGAATTCAACAGACCGCGCCCAGCAGATCGAGCTGGAAGAGTACGAGCGCAACCAGGCCAAAGCCATCATGCCGAAAACCACGCGGCCCTCGGCCAAGTGGTGCGAAGGTGCGGGTTGTGGCGAGCGCATCCCGGACGCGCGGCGCAAAGCGGTGCCGGGCGTGCAGTTTTGCGTGGAGTGTCAGGAATTGAACGAAAGAACGAAAGGCGGATAGGCGTGAATTTTTCGCACGTAGGGAATGCGGCAATGCACGCTCATCAAGACGCAGATCATGATGATCCAGAGTTGCATATTGCTCCTAAGCCAGGCTGTTTATGGGCAATGACAGGGAGTACATTTGAAGATATTTCTCTTAGCCCCTCTATTGATGCAAGTGCGTCAGGCCACTGGCACGGATTCGTAACAAACGGCGAGGTCAGGTAATGGGATCCGCCAAAATCATTCCCGCCAATCCGGACGGGATTTTTTTGCCGTATCAGGGCAAGTGGATTCGCGATCGCAGCCGCCTGAAGCTGATGGAGAAGTCGCGGCAGATCGGCATGACCTGGGGAACGTCATACGCCGCAGTTGAGCGTACTGCCGAGGCAGGCGCGAAGTGGGATCAGTGGGTATCCAGCCGCGACGATCTACAAGCCAGGCTATTTATCGAGGATTGCAAGCGCTTTGCCAAGGTGCTGCATGTGGTCGCGGAGGATTTGGGCGAGCGCGTCATCGACGAAGAAAAGAAGATATCCGCCTTTGTGCTGCATTTCGCCAACGGCCACCGTATCCATTCGATGAGTTCAAACCCCGACGCGCAGGCGGGAAAGCGCGGCGGTCGCGTGCTGGACGAATTCGCGCTGCATCCCGATCCGCGCAAGCTGTGGTCGATCGCTTATCCAGGTATCACCTGGGGCGGTTCGATGGAACTGGTTTCCACGCATCGAGGCTCGCATAATTTCTTCAACCAGTTGATCCGCGAGATCCGCGAGAACGGCAATCCCAAGAAAATCAGCCTGCACCGCGTCACGCTGCAAAACGCGCTGGATGAAGGGTTTCTGTACAAGTTGCAGCAATCGCTTCCAGAGGATCACGAAGTACAGGAACTGGATGAAGCTGCTTACTTCGACTTCATCAAATCGGGTTGCGCCGATGAGGAAAGCTTTCAGCAGGAATATATGTGTCAGCCTGCCGACGATGATGCGGCCTTCCTGGAATACGACCTGATCGCGTCCTGCGAATATAACGCCGAAGAGAATTGGGAATACGACTACGACCAGCTTGTCGCCGCGCGCGGCAGGTTGTACGGCGGCGTGGACATCGGGCGCACCAAGGATTTGACCGTGCTATGGGTGTTCGAGCTTCTCGGCGACGTTCTGTATACACGCAAGATCATCACGCTCAAAGCCATGTCCAAGCCGGATCAGGAAGCGGTGCTGTGGCCGATCATGGCGCTGCTGCAACGGACATGCATCGACAAGACCGGCCTGGGCATCGGCTGGACAGATGATGCCATCAAAAAGTTTGGCGAATATCGGGTAGAGGGTGTGCATTTCACGGGGCCGGTCAAGGAAGCGTTGGCCTATCCGGTGCGGGGCAAGATGCAGGACAAGAAAATGCGTATCCCGTATAGCCCGGAAGTGCGCGCCGATCTGCGCGCGGTGACCAAGGTGACCACCGAGGCCGGAAACATCCGCTTCACGGCAGAGCGATCTGCAAACGGACACGCCGACCGATTCTGGGGGTTGGCGCTTGGGATTCATGCGGCATCGAACCCATCGGCAAAAATTGAATACCGTGGCGTGCCGAGCAAACACAGCGCCGACAGCGGGCGAGACGATAGTGGTAGCAGCAGGGACAGGAGATCGGCATGGTGAGCAAAATTGTAGACGTAAACGGCAACCCGATTCAAAGCAGCGTGCTGACCGACCCGCAAACCTCAAAGATTGCGTGGCTGAACCGCGAATTCGACAGCCACCCCAGCCGGGGGTTAACCCCGTCAAAACTGGCGCGCATTCTGGAATCGGCGGAACAGGGCGACTGGCGCGCGCAGCACGAGCTGTTCATGGACATGGAGGAAAAGGACGGCCATATTTTCGCCGATATGAGCAAACGCAAGCGCGCCTTGCTCACGGTGGACTGGGACATCGTGCCCCCACGCGGCGCCAGCGCCACGGAAAAGAAGCTGGCCGGATATGCCAAGGAAAAGATTCAGGACATCCCCAGTTTTAGCGATGTGATTCTGGATGCGCTGGACGCCATCGGTCACGGTTTTTCGTGTCAGGAAATTGAGTGGGAAATGCTGGGCAACGAATGGGTTCCCAAGGAGATCACGCACCGGCCCCAGACGTGGTTCAAGACTGACTACGAGACGCGCACGCAGATCCGGCTGCGCGATATGACGCTGGACGGTGCGGAGCTGCTCCCGTTCGGTTGGATTCCCCACATCCACAAGGCGAAGAGCGGCTATCTGGCGCGTTGCGGACTGCACCGCACGCTGGCGTGGCCGTATCTGTTCAAGAATTATTCCATCGGCGATCTGGCCGAGTTTCTGGAAATCTACGGCCTCCCGCTGCGTCTGGGCAAATACCAGAATGGCGCAAACGATGATGAGAAGAACACGCTGTTGCAAGCGGTGATGAGCATCGGCCACGATGCCGCAGGAATCATCCCTCAGGGAATGCTGATCGAGTTTGTCGAAGCGACCAATGCATCATCCTCTCCGTTCGAGGCCATGACCAACTGGTGCGAGCGCACGCAGAGCAAGTGCATTCTGGGCGGCACGCTCACCAGCCAGGGCGATGGCAAGAGCAGCACGAATGCCCTGGGTAAAGTCCACAACGAGGTACGGCAAGATTTGATGGTATCGGATGCCGCCCAACTGAATGACACTTTCACGCGCTATCTGGTGTATCCGCTGCTGGCGCTGAACAAGGGCGGCGTGGAGGATAGTCGCCGCTTGCCGAAGTTTCAATTCAACGTGTCCGAAGCGGCTGATCTGGCTCTGCTCGGGGAGGCGCTGCCCAAGCTGGTCGGCGCGGGGTTGAAGATCGGGGTGCAGTGGGCGCACGAACAGGCCGGGATACCGATGGCAGAAGAGGGTGAGGATATTTTGGTGGTCGCCAATCCTGTCGCGGCACTACCACCCGAAGAGCAGCCGATCAAGACGGCGGCAGCAACAGCTATTGCGGCGTTAAGCGCACAGGACAGCATCGCACTGGCTGACCACATGGATACGGAGATTGCCGAGGCATGGAATGCGGTGATGGAGCACGTCACGGCATTAGCGGCGAATGCGACCAGCATGGAGTCGCTGCAATCTGCACTGGTGGAAGCCTATGGCGGACTGCCGCTGGATGATCTGCGCCGTGTGATGGCACGAGGCTTTCAGGTAGCTGCACTGGCAGGGATGGCGGATGTTAAAGCCGGGGAATAAACGTGCCCGATTACCCTCCATTTAACCAGCCGTTCAATGAGCAGGCCGCGTTCTTCCGGCAGAAGCTCAACCTTCCTACCGAGGCATGGGATGACATCGAACTCGCAGCGCATGACAGAGCGTTCATGGTGGCCGGTGCGCAAGGTGCGGATCTGCTGGCGGATCTGCGCGCAGCAATAGACAAGGCTATATATCAAGGCACCGGCCTAGAAGAGTTTCGCAAAGACTTCGCGGCCATTGTAGCCAAACACGGCTGGACGGGTTGGACGGGCGAAGGCAGCAAGGGCGGTTTCGCATGGCGCACCAAGGTGATCTACCAAACCAATATGGCCACCAGCTATGCCGCCGGTCGCTGGAAACAGCTCAACGATCCGGCTCTTCTCAAGGTGCTGCCGTACTGGCGTTATAAGCATTGCGATAGCGTGATACACCCGCGACCTCAGCATCTTGCTTGGAACGGTCTGACGCTACCGCCGGATCATCCTTTTTGGCAAACCCACTTTCCCCCCAACGGCTGGGGTTGCATGTGCTCGGTGTCAGCCGCTTCAAAATCGGAATTCATGACTGCAATTACCAATGACAAAGGCCCGGCGAATGCACCAACGGGCACCGAGGGGATAGATCAAGGGTTCGGTTATGCACCAGGCGCGAATACAGATGCCTCTTTGCGTGAGATCGTGCAGGACAAGCTCATCACCTACCCTCCCGCCATCACCACAGCGCTTTCGCGAGACGTGAACCGATACGTCAACGCGAAAGACCCGGTGCCGACCTTCGTGAATAATGCGTTGGCCGATACCTCAACCACCGCTCCCCTATGGCTAGGCTTCGTTGATAACTTCGAAGCCGTAAGCGCCGCAGCGGGTGTGGATGTGAAGGGTTACATGGTGCTATTGCCTTCTGATTCGGTGCGCCATGCCGAGAACAGCCACGGCTATGATGGACGAACCCAGCGCGCGCCGACGGCTGAAGATTACGTCAACATTTTGCAGGTATTGACCGAGGCGGACAGCCTGCGGGCCGGTGATATGTCCGCAAAGAATTTGCCCACGGTGGTCGCGGTAAAGAAAATCGGGGAAGAGGTATTTCGTTGTGTGTTCGAGGTTCGCTACGGAAAAGCGAACCGGGCGCTTGCGTTGCTGTCGCTGGTCATCAAGCAGTAAAGCAGGTGGGAGCCGATGTATGCTTTCCCCGACCATTACGCCCGAAGCGTGTCCACCTATGAATATAGGATAGCACCACATGATTAAAATTGAAATAACCGATTCTGGCGTGATGGATGCCTTCAACCGCCTGATCGCTTTCGGCGAGAGTCCGCAGGGCGCATTGATGGCAATAGGCGAAAAAGTAGTGGACTTCACCAAGAGCCGCTTTGATCAGAGCATCGATCCATATGGCAATCCCTGGGCATCCAATTCGAGAGTGACGCTCGAAGCGTTGCTTCGCGGTAAATCAGGTGCTTTTGCACCCTTCTCGCATCTGGACTCTAAAAAACAGGGATGGACGCGCACCGGAGACAAGAAAGGTTATTTCAAAAAAGACGGCACGCTAACCAAGAAAAGCCAAGAGTTGATGATGGGCAAGAAGCCGCTGATCGGCGAATCAAAATCTCTGTCCACCCAATTCTCCTACCGGGTAATGGGCGATAACAGTGTGACGATCAGTTCNNTCGCCGATGGTTTACGCGGCCATGCAGAACTTCGGCGGCACCAAGGCTGAGTTCCCGAACTTGTGGGGTGACATCCCGGCGCGACCATTCTTCCCGAATGCGGAACAAGGCTTGCCGGAAGAATTGAGTCAGGAGATTGCGAATGTGCTGCGCGATGCGCTTCAAAATGCAATTGATGGGTAGTGCATGGTAATTTTTGGGGCTTTTTTTGCCTAATTTTTCCCGCTCTTTTTATTTTTACCTGTTGAAACTGTTTTTTATTCTCTGTTCACTTAATCCCGTCTAGTTTTACTTGTTCCCACCATTTATCTCGTTTTTCCCTCTTATTTATCTCACTCCGGTTCATTATGGCATACGCGGCATGCGTGAGCGCGTCGA
>QGNH01001076.1_pt1 | contig 10520 bp, 11 predicted proteins | sample 1735481 | NCBI WGS metagenome assembly QGNH01 (sample SAMN09239004, study PRJNA386568) | Viral metagenome, whole genome shotgun sequencing project. | reverse complement strand
GACAAGGATGACATTTGAGTCAATACTTGTACTATATGAGTTAATCGCATAAAGCCCGGTTGACTCATTACTCTACGTGGCTAAACGATAACCTAGCCGAATCTTTGCGCGATAAGCAATGTATTAATCACGGTGACACCGACAAAAAGTCAAGAGAAGGGTTAAGATGACTGATGAATTAGAGATTGTTGAACAGGGTGAAAGTCCTATTGAAGAAGCTCACGGTGAACCTGCTGATGATATGTTGTCGAAGTCGACAGTATCAAAGATTGTAGAGCGGGAACGCTTAAAGGCTTTCGAGAAAGGCAAAAAAGAGGCACTCATGCAAATGCAACAAGACCAGCAACAAGCACCAGCAGCACCCGCACCACAAGCGGCCCCGATGCAGCAACAAGCACCGAGTCAGCTAGGCGGCATGCAGCAAATGTCTGAGGCTGATATCAACCGGCAGATTGCAGAACGTATCCCTCAAGCGTTGCAGCAGCATGTACATGAATTGCAGACAAAGCAGACGATTGATTCGTTTGTGAGTAAGATGCAAGCGGCTGAAGCACGTCACCCTGGGTTGGAAGCAAAGCTGAATGATTTGGATTACTCGACCATGGCACCGATTGTAAATATGGTGAACCAGATGGAGAACACTGCGGATATCATGAAGGAATTGGTAGATAATCCCATGAAGATGGGTAATCTATTAATGCTCATGCACACGCAGCCCAAACTTGCACAGAGTGCAATGATGGAATTGAGTAATTCGATTAAGACCAATCAGGACGCATTAGCTCAAGACAAGCAAGCTCGAGATCCGATGTCACAACTTAAACCTTCATCAAGTGCTGGAATGGATAATAGCGCGATGTCGGTATCTGATTTCAGAAAGATGTTCAAGTAATACACGCTTGCATCGACTGGCATTGTAGTAAACCGCTGTTATCTCCGAAATCATACATTTTTTGGAGTGTTACATCATGGCTACAACGCCCGTCAACGTACTACAGACCGTACAAACTTATCAAAAAGCTGAGCTTGCATGGTTATTGAATTCTTTTTGCGGTATCAATCTAGCCAACAAAAAGTTTAAGAATTTTAACGACTTAACTGCCAACCTTGGTGATACAGTAACGTTTGATACTACACCACGTTATATTTCTTATGCCGGTTTGCAAATCACTGAACAACCTTCGACTCAACGCGTTCAATCATTAGTATGTTCTCAAGCTGCGAACGTTGCTGCTGCGTATACCGATCAACAGTTCATGTTCAACGCTCTTGACTACATGGACAGATTTGGTATGGCTGCCATAAAAGAATTGGGTTCGTTGATTGACTCTGATATTTTGCGTAACTTTATCTCTGGGGTTCGCGTTAACGATCCACAAAATTCTGGTTTCGGTACAATACAAATTCATTCTGGTCCATTTCGTTTTTATGGTGATGGTACAACTCCTATTAACAGTTTCACTCAACTAGCTCAATCTGTAGCTAACTTTGAAGACTTTGGCGCGGCTACACACAAAATGTGCGGTATTTTGCCAGTGTCTTCAATTCCAGCTATCGTTGGTACTGGTTTGAATCAATTTGCAACCACTCGTAACAATGAGATTGCAATGTCTTGGGAATTAGGACGATTTGCTAATACTGAATGGTATGAATCAAACTTACTGCCTGTTCATGTGTCAGGAACTATTGGTAATACTGCGGCGCCTAACAATGTGATGACAGTGGTATCTACTAATGATCCAACTGGCGCTAACGTTACTACTATTAGCTTCACAGAGCCAACATCTGGTACTGATGCGAATGCCATTAAAGCTGGTGATTTGTTCCAGTTCAATGATGGTGTGTCTGGCAAACCTAACATGCGTTTCTTGACTTTCATTGGTCACAGTCCATCTAGTCAACCTGTTCAGTTCAGAGCTACTGCTGATGCTGCTACGATTGCTGGTGCGGTGACTGTGTCTATTGAGACAATCAATGGTGTGGGTTTGGTTTGGGCACAGAATGCTAACCAAAATTTAAACAATACGATTGTTGCTGGTATGACTGTAACACCAATTCCGAGTCATCGTGCTGGTATTTTGATGTCTGGCGATCAGTTCTATTTGGCTATGCCACGTTTACCTGATGAATCTCCATTCACTACATCTAACATGGTTGATCCTGATTCTGGTGCAAGTATTCGCCATTATTTCGGCTCTCAATTTGGTATGAATAACCGTGCTTATGTGAGGGATTCCGTGTGGGGAAGCTCGTTGGTGAGTGAAAACTGCCTGCGCTACGCATTTCCTCTTTAAGTAATTTTATGATACACTCAGTATACCCCAAAAGTATACTGAGGAGCAAGAATGGCAAGAAGTATTTATTGCAGTACGTGTAAGAAAGAGAAAGAGCCTGGTCGTGACAATGAAAGCCGTTGCAAAGTTTGTAAAAGCCAAGCAAACAAAGATAAGAGAGCAATGCAGCGCGAAGAAAAAGGGTTGCCAGCTTTTGGATCAGGAAGAAGCATTTATTGTTACGACTGTAAGGCTGTAAAAGAAAAACAGGAATACGGCTATTGTAATGCTTGCAGGCGCAAGAAAGACAATGAGAGCAGGTTAGCTAAAGGAATAACGAAAAAGCATCAAACGGGTAAATGCCCATGTGGTGCGGAACGAGCTTCTTATAGCCCTGCTTATTGTGTGGAATGCATAGCAATGCACGCCAAGAAACGAAGAGAAAATATTCCTCTTACACGTGAGCAAAAAGATAGGATAAATGAGCGAAGAAAGAATATGGTCGGCGAGGCAAAGTTCAAGGACTCAGTTAGAGCCTTAACAGGTCGCAAAATTAAACAAGGGATGTTGGTTAAACAGCCCTGTGAAGTCTGTGGTACAAATGAAGATATACAGGCTCACCATGATGACTATTATAGGCCATTGGATGTAAGATGGTTGTGTCGTAAGCATCATTGGGAGCACCACAAAACTAACGACTAAGAGGATAAAATCATGTCAGTAGTAAACAATCAAACAGCTAAAGCTTTTCCTTATACATCTTTCATTCCATTTTATTTCAATGGTTTGAAAATTGCTAACCATGCAACAGTTCCTAACACAAAATTAACTGTGGCAGCTGGTTCTTGCTTGGATTCAACAGGTACATTTCAAATGTCATCTGCTGCATCCATTACAATTGATGCAACTACAACGGGTTTGAATGGTCTTGATACAGGTGTATTGGTATTGAGCACTGTTTATGCGGTTTATTTGGTTAGTGATCCTGTCACTCAACAAGCTACGGGTGCAATGATTTCCACATCATTAACTGGTCCTTTGATGCCTTTTGGTTATAGTGCTTGGTCATTGGTGGGTTATATTGCAACTGATGCTAGCGTGCATTTCTTGGCTGGTTACTGGTCAGATAACGATGCTCCTCGTCGCCTGTTCCTGTTTGATGCTCCACAAGCAACAGCTGTAACAGCCGGCGCTGCAACTGGATACACGGGTGTTGCGTTAACTAAATGGGTTCCTGCTTTAGCGAATCTTTACACATTGATAAACACTGCATTTACTCCAGGCGCTGCAAGTCGCGTTTTGGATATGCAAGGTGGTAATTCAACTGGCGATCAAATCATAGTGACAGGACAGGTGACTTCAGTTGTCGTTACTACTCAACAAGGTCTTTTGGCACAATTGGTAACTGGTGTTCCAACAGTAAACTATAAAGTGAGCAATGCCGACTCCAGCGTTGCTGTTAACGTTGCTGGTTACTATTTCGACCTTTAATCCGTACATCAGATGCCCGGTTCTCCGGGCAATCTTAGGAGTCTTGCATGGCTTATACAGCGCTTCAATTAATTACACGTGCGTATTATTTGTCGCAAATTGTATCGCGCCAACTTCAGATACCTAGCGGTGATCAGATAACCGATGGCCTCTATCTATTGAATTCTGACTTGGATTATAAGAGTACTGATTTAAGGTTGATACCTTATTTTTCTCGATTTACATTTAATACAATACAAGGTCAAGAAGACTATTATATACCTAATTTGTATTATATGGATTCATTAACATTCAATATTGGTACGGTTCGTTATAGTTTAATCGATACGAGCAGGAAGGAGTATTTTTCTGGGCCTCGTGTGGATGACGTTCAGAGTTTACCGTATGAATATCGTATAGAGCGTGAAAAGGGCGGTTCGAGGATATATTTATATTTTGTACCTTCTCAGGTATTTGTGATGAAAATGTCTGGCAAGTTTGGTTTGACAGATGTTACGTTAAATACTGACATGAGTTTATTGTATGATCCGTTCTATATTGAATATCTTAGATACAGTTTGGCCGTTAAAATTTGTGAGGAATGGGGCGCTACAGTTCCTGATGCAACGCGAGCCAAATATATGGAGATGCAAAAGAAATTAATGGATGTTTCTCCGCAGGATTTGAAAATGATTAAGAGATCATATTATTCTGGAATGCCAGCGCTTGACTGGCAATTGATCAATATACCGGGATGGGTGCCGTGATGGGTTGCCAATTTAATTAATATGCAAAGCATACAAAACAACAGGAATAATAACTGCCGTCATTAACCCGCCAAATATTACAGTTGCCCAAGTTAGGTGACGATCGACCTTGGCTGACAATAATTCAAGCATTCTAATGCGAACTTCTTGATCAACAAAATCATAGGTTGTTTTACTCATATTTTATCTTCAGTTTATTTACTCAAAACAAGTATAAAGTATTGCAAGCTGAAATACAAGGTGGTATGATAACCTCACTTAGATAATTTTTTAATCATTAGTGAGGTTTGAGATGGGCATTATAATATTTGTATTATTAATATCCTTTATAGGGATATGTTGGGGAAGTACCCATGATTAAAATATCTTATTAATAATTTTCATGGTTGCTGCTCCAATTACCCCAGTGATAGCCACTTTTCCTGTAGCGAGAGCGACTTTTTTTAATAGATTCAAATCTTTTTGAACCTGTTCTAATTTTAATGATGCATTAATCTTGTCAGCTAATTTCATATTTTTATTTAACATGGATTGTCTTATTTCCAGAGCAGCCTTTTCTTTTGCAGTTATCTCTTGCATTAATCGATGAGTATCTTTAACGGCTTTTTGTCGAACGGTTTCTTTTTTTACTGATTCTTCATACCCTTCTTCAATACGCTTTGCTTCTTTGGCAAACATTTCTTTGTCTTGTGTTGCTTTGTTAACTTTTTTCAGCGCTATTTCTAGTCTGTTTTTCATTCCTGATAATGCTGGATTGCTTTCGATGTATGCATTTACTCGAGGAGATACATTAAGCATCGCTTCTGGATTTTCGGCGAATTCAGAACCTAATAATGCCTTCATGGCTTCAGGATCATTTTCTAAGAATTCATGTAATTTAGATGTTCCAATTTCAGTTCCAGCAAGTTTTGGTAAAATTTTTCCTTCAATTCTTCCTTTTTGAATTTGTTTATATAAAGTATTTTTCTCTAGATTTTTTACTTCTCGCCATTTTTGATTTGCAACTTTTAATTCTTTTAACGTTTCTTTGCCGAATGGAGCGGCTTCCAATAAAGCTTCTTGTTTGTCAGCTATATCATCCAGTTTGTTTGCTTTTTCTTGAAGCCGATCAAATTCTTTCGCATCTTTTCCATATGCGCTCGATCTTATCTTAGATGCCAATTGTCGATTAGATCTAAAAGTAGAAAAAAAATCTTTAGCGCCAATGATTTTGTTTTGGCCTATATTTTCGAGTTCTTTAGCTAACGAAGCGGCTTCTGTCGATCCTAATCCACCTTCACTGATGATAGATTTTAATTCCGTCATTATTTCGGAAGCGGAACGTTGATTAGGTAATTCAATGTTTTCATTTTTAAGATTTGATTCTATATTTTCATAGTGACTACTAGCTTCATTTTTAAATATCTGACCAGAATTTTTAATTCTCTCAGCAAAATTAACTTTATGTTCAATATTTTTCCCAAAATATGGCTCAATCTCTTTTGTTTTAACATTTTTCAATGATTGGTTTGCTTGCTCTAAAAATCCTTCCCCAGTGGCCCCAGGCAACCTATTAGCAGGGTTAAAAGATTCGATATTTGTTTGCGGTTTCAATTCTTCAACTGATTTCACTGCGGAATTTGCTTGTCGTTGCAATGTTTCTGGTTTTGCAGTTCCATAAATTTCTTGTAACTTAGAAGTCAAATTTTCATGTTGTTGCTTTGCTTGATTGGCCGCATTCTCTGCTTGCTGTGATACTTGAGTAATATTACCAACATTGCTCAAATTCTTGATGCGATTACTGGCTGATATTAATTTCGCAATCTTTCCAAAAGCGCCTAAAGGCCATACCGATTGCCCTATCATTTTAGCGCCTGGATATTGGATATCATAAGGTTTTTCATGGAAAAAATCAGGGTATACTAATTTCTCACGTGGAACACCTAAGAATGCAGCAAAATCCATTGGCGCTCTTCCGGCTGCACGCAAACCAGCACCTAAAGCTGAAGTATGTTCCATAGAAGGCTGATCATCTTTTATTTCATATTGAGACCAATCCATATTAGATTGAGGATTCGAGAAAATAGATGATGGTAATGAATCTTGTGTTTGGGTTTGTTCTTCATATTTTGACCAGTCTCTAGCCATTCTCAGATGCTCCTGGTTGATTTAAAAATTCTTTGACTAATTTAGCTGGAATCATATGAGGCTTTCCATTTAAAAATAATCGTTTTTTGGTATTATTACCATAAGTGGAAGATGGTAATCCTTTTCCAGTTAGCTCCTTATATCTAGCTCGAGCTTGTTCAGCACCCTCCTCTAGAGATTTTTGCATGGCCGCTATTTTACCTAATGCTTGCTTTTGCTGTTCTTCAAACGATGGTTTAGAACCAATGGCTGTATTTAATGATAAAGCTAATGGTTTTGATGATAATCCTCGGGCAGTCTCTGCAATAAATGGTGTCAATAATGTATTCCATTCGCCATATTCTGGTGTATTAGCCATCGAAGACATCGCTCGTGAAGGAGCTCCCGTAAAAGCATTATTCATTCCAAATAAACCAGGCCCAAAGAAGTTAGGATTATTTGTGGCTATTTCTTTTAATCTCTTGGCATTTTGTATGTTTTTTTCATAGTTAGGCAATTCCTGTTCTATTGCTTCGGCTTCTTTCTGATGAGTCATTGCATTTTCTTTATCTAAAGCTAGTTTCAATTCCATTTGCATTTTCGTGACAGGATCTAGTTTATTTTTAGCAGCCATGGCCTGCGCTTCATATAATCGTTGCTGATAAGGTATTAACCCAGTCTGAGCATTTCTATGGCTAATCTCACTTTCTTGTTGCTGCGGCAAATACTGATTAATAACCCGATCATGCGCATTCTTCAACTGAGCCTGCAACAAAGCCTCGCTCAAAGACTTAGGCTTAGCCACAGTCTCAGCAGCTTCCCGAGCACCCAACATACCTTGACGCAACGCCTGCATATAATCCGGACGACCAGTAGCCTGCTCGGCCGTCATGGGCGTAGCCCCATTTACAAGATTGAATCCTACAGCCATGATTAACCCCCGAATAACTTTCTAATGAAGTCCATGCCAGCACCACCAGCGGCGGCTCCCGATGGACCCCCAAGCAACGCACCTCCAGCCATACCAAGTCCACTAAAGATATTACCTAATGCGCTAGATTTTCCAGCATTCTGACCTTTCTGACCTTCATAACCATAGGCTGCTTGTTGACCTAGAACATTTGCTAGTTGATTCGCATAATCTTGATTGGCTTGGAATCCTTGGTTGTTTAAACCTTCTTCGCCAGTAAGTCCTTGGCCATACAATCCCATTTGATTTTGCATGTATTTCTGGAATTCCTTGCCAGCAAGATCCTCAGCAATCCCCATGTTCTGCTCTTGATGCATAGGTGTACCTAACATGCCACCAGCAGCAGATGCGTTTGTACCGGCTCCCAATGCGTTTTTAAGCGCATACTGATAACCAGGGCCTTCTTTGAAGCTCTCGCCCAATTGATTTTGTTTGCCGCCACTTAACAGGTCTTTGTATTGGTTTTGTAGGTCGCTCAATGCACCTTTGCCAGCGTCCATGTAAGGTTGATAATATTGTTTTGTTTGACCTGGGATTTGACCAATGGTATTGCTGGCATTGGTTGCAGGATTTTTGCCTGGATTAAAATAATTAAATAATCCACCACCGGCCGCTCCTAATCCGCCACCCATGCCCATCATTTGCATAAGCTTTTGCATTTGTTCTTGGTCGAAACCGCCATTGCTAATTGGCGCGGAATTTGATGAATTCATTACCATAATAGTCTCCTCAGACCACAGTAAATACTTTAATCGTGGGGACTCCCCCGACAAGAATGGATACAACGAGTTGATTGTTTGTCGTATCATATAAAATAGTTCCTGGAGCCATCGTGTAGTTTGTTGGTGGATTGGCACCCTGGGTTGTCACTTGATTACCAGCAATCACAACAATATTGGCAGCAGTTTGACTAGGCGCGACCAATCCCTCTGTGCCCAATGTATTCTGTAATAACGTTAACAGGGATTGCCTAAACAAAAGTTCATCATCAGTCGGCATTCCATTCTCATCAACAATCCGCCCCATCGGTAGATTAGGAATGCGTACATTATTGCGTATGATGTTTTGATTGCTCATTATTTGTACGCCTCAACTTGACCATTTTGCACAACAAATCTTGATAATCCCACGAAGCGCAACTGATACGTCATGTCATTGGCTTGTCCTAAGCGTTGATAGATGAACCGACGTTTAAAATCGCCTGTAGCATTCATGTCCTGTGCCCAGAACGTTCCAAACGTTTCGCCTCCATCACGAGAAACTGCTAAATATATCTGATCAGATGCATTTGTTGTTATAATTGGCGTGGCTGTATCTGTTTCGGTATCAAGGATATTTCCATCTTCTGTCGTCAATGAAAATAAGTTCTCGGTTGCAATCGCATCACCGACTTGGGTATTTTGAATAGATGATGTTGTGATAGTGTTTTGCTGACCACTTTCTATTGTAAACCCAAGGCTTTTAGCGATATACATTCGCTGGTCGGGAAAACGCAACGGAGGACAAATTCTTATTCGTGGGATAGGACGTATATCATTGTCTTGATATTGAGCAAATGTATATTTCGTATCAAACGCATAGATGTTGCCCCCATTTAAACTCACGAAATAATATGTATTATTATAGTAAACAATCTCACGGGCAATATGATAGTTTAGGTTTTCGTCAGATACATTAAAAAACATTTTGGTGTCTAAGTCATATGCGTAGCTGATATTGTCCGTTGGGAACGTGAATTGATAGAGCGTATGCCCATCTTGTTGATATAGAAATCCTGTACAGTTTTCTGGATCGGTTAAATTACCCATCTGGAAGTCAATACCATCTGTTGAGATAGCTTCTGGTACTCCGCCATAGGACACCATCAATACGGGGCCAGATGACTCATTTACTGATAACCAAACAACGTAATTTTTTAGATGTGCAATTGAGGCGGGATTAATTGTACCAAAATCCACGTTAAACACGGAGCTGCGTTGATAAGGGAAGGTAGCTTGGGCTGTAAACTGCCACATCTCGATGCAATTACGCCCAAACACCATGAGATTATTACCACCACCGGGCATAGGTACAGTGGCTGCGCAATGATCGGGCTTTGTTTGTAATGAACCTACAAATGCCGGTGCTGTTGACCAGGATGTTGCGGCATTTGGGCCTGATAAAACCCAGTTCGTTGTCCCATTACAGGCAATGATCAAATTACCATTCTGGAATGAAATGTAACCAGGGCTATTGAATGGAAATGAAAAGGCATTTTGGGATATTGGATTGGAACTTAATAATGGTGGTGTTGATATGACCAGCCAATTATAAACATAAACAAAGACATTATCTGTGATACAAATCTCTGCATTATTGTTTTCTGAGATGTATACATCGCCTTCACTGGTATATAATTGCCCAATGATTGTTTCGGTCAATGCGCCAGTGAAATCTACGACTATTTTATAGACTGCGCTACCAATCACAGCGACCATAAAGTTGCCTGTGGAGCTTGTATAGATTCCGCGTCCTGGATTGGTAGGGTTTAATTCCAATACATTAGCATACCCTGCGTATGGCACTAACCAGTCATCACTAATAATGAAGTTCCACGTGGCTTCGGAACTGATTTTACTATATCGTCCAAACTTTGTACCACCAACAATTGGTAAAGGAATTTCTTGAACTTGTTGGCTAGCATTTGGGGCTGGAGACGCCATCGTTGATCCTTACAATGAGATGATTGAGTATAGCAACAATAATATACTATTAATACATCATGAGTTCATTTGCAAATGGAATCGAAAAGCATATAATGGATTAATCTATATACTAATCGGACGATAGTTGATGACCGTTGCCAACCAGCTTTATTACACGATGTGCCCTCTTCAACAATGTATCTTTGATAAGGATACAGGCGCTGCCTTGGCTGCTGGTGTGGTCAAATTT
>QGNH01001204.1_pt1 | contig 10522 bp, 8 predicted proteins | sample 1735481 | NCBI WGS metagenome assembly QGNH01 (sample SAMN09239004, study PRJNA386568) | Viral metagenome, whole genome shotgun sequencing project. | reverse complement strand
GCGAGAAACAAACAAAATAGGGAAAAAGAAAAAATTCAGCGGCAAAAATCCTATGTCGTGAGGATCCGCAACTTTTCGTGCCGCGCCCATATGCGGTCTATCGTCTCGCGCTCCTTGCCCACGTATCGGGCGATTGTGCCTATCTCCAGGCCGTTATCGACCGTCACGTATGGCGCTATCGAAATGATGAAATGAGCGAAGCGGACAAACGGGCCGCCGGCGCGGGCGATGTTATTCGATCCCTTGGTTTGTGATTTGGCCGGCTTTCGATCAAATGCCATCGCATAGGCTTCGCCAATGTCGCGCGCGATAAAGCTGCGCCAGTTTGGGGTCCGCAGTGCTGGCTTTTTCGGGTTGGCCAATCGCTCGAGGTTCTCAGAAAGTCGGTTAAGATCAACGCCAGCGTCGCAGTTAGACAGTCCCTCTTCGCCTTCGCGCGCCTTTCTAAGTTCTCGCAACAGCCCTTTCGCTTTCGCAGCCATTTTGACCGCGATTTCTCTCTCTCGATAGCGCTCTACCCGTGTGACCAGCGCCGCGAGGTGCATTTCAAGCGCCCTTGGCGTGATCTTTAAGAGGATGTCGCGTCCAACATGATTGAGACAAGGGACGCCGAGCGCTACATCGGCCCCGGGCGCGGCTATGTCGATGTTGCATCGAACATAACAGAGACAGCGGGCGGCGAGGGAGGGCTCGGCGTTGAGTCGGGCTATGACCTCGCTCCAATGGTCTGCGCCGGCTTGTGACGGTCTATCTTCGCTCATGGCTTTTTCCTCTTCAAAGGTTCGACATTCTCGCGGCCGCCGCCTTCCATTGCCGCCGAGATGGTTGCTCCGATCGTGTCGGCGGCGCGGCGCAATGGATCGGCGTCCAAATGGGCGTAGCGGGCCGTTGTCTGCGGCTGGCTGTGTCCGAGCAGCTTTCCGACGATCGGCAGGCCAAGGCCGCCGCCGGCGCCGTATGACGCGAATGTGTGGCGCAAGTCGTGGATTCGCACGCCAGCAAGATCGGCGCGTGCCGTGACGGCGCTCCACAGCCTTTTGAGGTCGGATCGCGGCGCGTCTGGCAAGTCGCCGGGAATCACATAGGCGCCGCGATCGGGAAGTCCCTGCAGGATCGCCAGCGCGGGCGCGCTCAGGACAATGGATTTTTTGCCCGTCTTCGAGTCGCCGAGGAAGAGCAGGCCGCGCTCAAAGTCGACTTCGGACCATTTCAAATGCAGGATTTCGCGAAGCCTGCAGCCGGTAAACATTAAAAGTCGGACGGCCGCGACGGCAGTCGGATCGAACCGCGAGACGCGGTTTTCAGGCTTCGCAATATGCTTCGCTTTTGGCCCGGTCGCGATCGGGCCGCGCCAAGGCAGTCCGGTCGTCTCGGCTTCCCGGAGCGCCTCGCCGAGCCGCGCGAGCTCGGCGACTGTAAGAAACCGCTCCCGCTTTTCTTCCTCGAATCGCTCGACATGCCGCGTCGGGTTTGTGCCGTCCGGAATGAGCCCGCGCGACTCGCCGAATGTGAAAATCGCCGAGAGAACCGCGACGGTGTAGTTGGCAATCGTCGGCCGCTCGGCGTTCTCATGATGAAGGCGCGCCACGGCGCCGCGTGTAATGTCGGAAGGTTTCATGCGGCCGAACGCCGGGATAATGAACGCCTCGACGACATAGCGATATTTGGTCGCTGTCGCGGGCTTCCTTTTGGCCTCGACGTGCTCGGAAAGGAATGTTTCGGCCAATTCCCTCATGGTCGCGGCGCGGCGTTCCGCGGCCCGCTCGCCGGCCGGGTCGTCACCATGGGCGATCAATCCAAGAAAGCGCTTGGCGACCGTCCTGGCTTGGTCGGGCGTGATCTTCCCGATAGCGTCTATCGTCACGCGCCTAACCGCCGCCCGCCGCCCCTCCCCGGCCGGCCGATAGACAACAACATAGGAGCGGGCGCCGGATGGTCGCACACGAACGCCAAACCCTTTGAGCTCGGAATCCCAAACCGTGAATTCACGATCCTGGGGCAGCGCAGCGTCGACGACCGTCTTCGTGATCTTTGGCATTTCCGGCCCTTGGCGTGCTTGCCTGGGGTAGCACCGGGGAAGCACGGCAAATCAAATCAGAGGAATTTCTAGGAATGAGAATACATCAGCAACCCCATAAAAGACAGGGGTTTCGGAACGGCTATCAATTTGTGGGAATGCGCGGGAAAGCCATATCTTAGCAATCGCACTGCAGAGGTCCGGGGTTCGATTCCCCGCAGCTCCACCACGTTAACTTCTTGTTTTTGCTGCATTTTTAGTCTCGCGGAGAGTCCCGACATGTCCGGGACATAGCAGGGCGTTGCGCCAAAGAACGCGGGTCAGAGACTCCAAAATCGGAGACTTCGCGCGTCAATTCGACGGGAGTCTCCGAGCGCAAAATTTCATTTTCCGCCGAGAGCGTTGAGGCGACTTGAAGAGACCGGTTCGACAACCGCGGAGACCGGTTTGATTCCGACATGGTCGGGAGAAAAAACGCCCAGGCGCCGGCGGACCAATGGCTTGATCTGACGCGCCTCATATATGCCCGGGTTCATTGCTCGATAAGGAGCCGCGAATATCTCCGCATGGGGGCAGCGCCGCTTCGCCCGCGACTTCAGCCGCCGGGCTGGCGCCCTGGTCAGGCTGGACGAACAAGTCCGAGCGCGGACCATTGGTCGGTGAAGGCCATGGGAAGATCGACAAGCCGTGAGACGCCGTGGCCGCGGGGCAATCGTCCGTCCATCGCTGCCTTGATGATCGCCGGATCGAGAAATGCCAACGACAGCATCATCCGAATCGAGCGTTCGGTGCGTTTTTCCCGCTTTGCGAGTCCGGACACATCGGCGACCGTCCCGGCGACGAGTTCGTCGAGCCAGCGTCGGGCCAAGGCGATTGCCTTGAGCAGCCGGGCCTGTTCATCGACGCGGATCGGTCGAATGGGCCCGTCGGACGTCTCGGGAAGGATGATGTCCCGCCGGCGGGCCGAGGACGGCTTTCGCCAATCAACGAGAATGACGTCCGATTCAGCATCCGCTGTTTCGTTCTTGCGGCGTATCTCGAGATGATCCGCGCGGACGACGACGCGATCGAGCCCGCCGGCAATGAAGTCACGGTCGGAGAACTCCGTTGGGCGCCGATCCCCTCCCGCGCGGCGAAGTTCCGACAGAACCAGCCGCTCGATTGGCTCGGCTGGGACTCTCGCGATGGAGCCCGCCTCGTCTTTCCGCCCCTGAGCGATCGGGCTCGAGACGTAATAGCGATAACGCGCGCCCTTTTTCACCGCGTGGCTTGGCGACATCGGGTTGCCGCGATCATCGAAAATCTTGCCCATCAACAACGCGCCGCTTTTGGCCTTGCGATTGGCGGCGCGGTTCAAATTCTCGGCGAGCCTCGCCTGCACGGCGTCGAACAGCGTCCTGTCAATGATCGGCTCATGCTCGGCCGGCCAGGAACGACCGTGATGGTTGAGTTCGCCGAGATAGTGGCGGTTCTTCAAAATGTAGGACAACGCCCCGTTGGTCAGCGCGACCGCGCCGACGATCTTGCCATTCGCCAGACGGCGCTCGCGCGTCACGACGGCTTCCCCGCGCAGCTCCCTTTGCAGAGCCGGGATCGAACCAAGCGTCACATAGCGTTCGAATATCCGTCGGACGATCTTCGCTTCTTCTTCCTCGACGACGAGCTTGCGGTCCTCGACACGCTAGCCGAGCGGCGCCACGCCGCCCATCCACAGGCCCTTCTTTTTCAACGCGGCGATCTTGTCCCGGATCCGCTCGCCGGCGATCTCCCGCTCGAACTGGGCGAAGGAGAGCAGGACGTTCAGGCTCAAGCGCCCCATGCTGGTCGTGGTGTTGAAGGATTGGGTGACCGAAACGAAGGAGACCTTATGGGCGTCGAATAGCTCGACCAGCTTGGCGAAGTCGGCGAGCGAGCGAGTCAGCCTGTCGACCTTATAGACGACGACAACATCAATGCGCCCTGCCCCAACGACTTCCAACAGACGTTGCAGCGCCGGGCGCTCCATCGCGCCGCCCGAATAGCCGCCGTCGTAATACTGGTCGCGGATGAGCCTCCAACCCTCATGCGCCTGGCTCTTGATATAGGCCTCCGCCGCCTCGCGCTGGGCGTCAAGCGAATTGAAGTCCTGCTCCAGACCCTGTCGCTGGAGACCCGGGTATAGATCGCGCAGCGCGGCGCCGGCTTGGTCATGAGCCAATCTCCGCCGCGGCGGTGGTTGAGAGGAGGTCGCCGCCTCTGGGTTTTTCAACCTTTTTCTCCTACCGCAACCCGAAGAACTTGGCCCATTCCGTTTGGTCCCAGTAATCGCCAGAGCGGCTTCGGACAGGCCGCGCAACTCTCTTCCATTCCAGGAGCAGCCTTCTTCCGAAACCATGACCCGGTGCATTACGCCTCGATGTTCGCGCTCCAGCTGTGAAATTGCGCCGAAGCGGGACCCCAGCCAATGTTGTCAGAACTCTTTGAAGTTGTGGCAGAAACCGGCAAACCAAAGGGGTTCCATTTTGACGCAAATGCGGTCCCGTTTCACGGGCTCTTTTCCTATGTAAATCAATTATTTGATCCAGACCGAACGTGGGGGGCCCGCTTTGGTGCAAATTCACACTTGCGGCTTGAAGAGCCGAGAGATAAAGCGTTCCCAGGTGAAAATGTCGACGGTCTTTGGTAATAATCCCATCGTCGGACGGTTCATCCGGACGGCCCGGGCCCTCCTCGGTCAACCCGGAGTTTCCGACCTCGGACACGGCGTAGCCGCTGCAAGAAAGGTTACAATACACATGCGCTGGTTCAAAAAACTGCCGTGGTCAAGGCAGTCCAGCAGGGATTACGCCGAAATACTTTTGGGCTCTTTTCTGGGGAGGAAACCGGATCCGACAATCCTAGAATATTATACCTCACTAATTTACAAAAGAGCCAGTTTTACAAAGATATTAGGTGAAATAAGACAAAACCAAGAATACAAAAGCAATTTCGGTTTTCGGAAAACGTCCGGCGTGGTCGATCGGCCCTGCGTATGGGCTGGTGAAAATTACCGCGCTTACACAAATGAAATCGAAATAGAAAGTATTCTAGTAGTGAAATTGGATCACATCGGTGACTTTATTTTGGCGCTCGACTCATTTGCGGCTCTTCGACGAGCGTTTCCTTCCGCGAAGCTAACGCTTCTCTGCGGCCCTTGGAACGCTTCGTTGGCGCGCTCAATGGGAATTTTCGAACGTGTGGCGACGCTGGATTTTTTCGCTCCGACCGCCGATGCGGAGCGGCCGAATTTTTCCCGGCAAGTGATGGGAGACATCGCCGAAACGCCGTTCGACCTCGCGATCGATTTGCGCGTCGATCCCGATACGCGGGTCGTGTTCGATCATTTGTCCGCGAAATATAAATGCGGTTATGTGAGCGGCGCCTGTGAGTCCGTTCTAACGATCGCGACGCCGCGCCCGATTTTTTTGCATTCCCACAGCCTCGGCAACAATCAAAGAATGATTATGTTGAGCCTCACCCACAGCGTCGTCGATTTTTTCCAGCATAACCCAGAATTGGGCGGCGCCGCGCTGCGGGAAAAACTCGCGGGGACGGTTAAATTCGACCTTTCGTTTCGGGACGGCCGCCCTCTCGTCGCGATGCACCCGTTTTCGGGGCGGGTGATCAAGAACTGGCCGATCGAAAATTTCATGCGGCTGGCATCCTGGCTGACCGGCGACATGGGGGCCGCGGTCGTTCTGCTCGGTACGAAAAGCGACGCTGATAGCTTGCCGAGCCTCGCCGAAATGGCGAAGTCGGCCAACGCAAACTCGCTCGTCGGCAAGACCTCTCTGCAAGAGGCCATCGCGATTATTTCGCAAGCCGATCTCTACATCGGCAACGACAGCGGCCTGACACATGTGGCGGCGCGGCTGGACATCCCGTCTTTGGCGATCTTCTCCGGCGTCGCGCCGATCGAAAACTGGGCGCCGTTCGGCAAGGATGTGACGATCATCCACGCGCCAGTCGAATGCGCGCCATGCTCTCTACCCTCCCTCGACTATTGTCCGAACGGCCATAAGTGCATCGGCGCGATCGATTTCGAATATGTGCGATCGGAAGTGCTGAGGAGGCTGGAGTCCTGTCTCAATCGTCAATGACAAAAGCGACTTCTCTCGTTCCAATGTCGAGCGTTCCTCGTTCAACATCGCCAACGCCGCGCATGGCCCTGTTGCAAAATGCGGTCGAGCCATTTAGGCGCTTGCTTCGTCGGTTGGCTGGAGGCTGAATCCATGTTGTGCGGAACCCCCAAGTCGGACGTTGCGAGCTGGCGCGACAAACGCATCTTCGTCCTCGGCGACGTCATGCTCGACCGGTTCGTTTTCGGGCGTGTCGAGCGCCTGTCTCCAGAAGCCCCCATCCCGATCCTGCATTTTCAGTCCGAAAAATTCATGCTCGGCGGAGCGGCGAATGTTGCGCGCAACATAGCCGCCCTAGCAGGCGAAGCCGTTCTCGTCGGGGTTCTGGGCGAGGACGAGCACGGTGATTTGATTGCGAGGTCCGTCGCCGAACTTGAACATATCGAAGGCTCCTTCGTGCGCGTGGCGCGCCATCCGACAACGGTCAAGACTCGCTTTGTCTCGGAAGGACAACAGATCATGCGTCTCGACGTCGAGCGCAGGCTCGATCTCGACGAAGACCATGTCGCCGAAATTTGCACTCGCTTTGAAGAGGTTGCGGGCAGGATCCACGCGGTAGTACTGTCCGATTATGCGAAAGGGGTTTTATCCCCTGTGGTGATCCGCAGGATCGTCGACATGGCGCGAGCGCGCGGCCTACCGGTTGTCGTCGACCCCAAGACGAAGGACGTACGCCGTTATTCCGGCGCCTCGGTGCTGACGCCTAACCGCTCCGAGGCGGCGATGCTCACCAATCTCGATTGCGACACGGATGAGACCGCGGAGGCCGCCGCCAAAGTCTTGCGCGATCTCGCGGAAGTGGATGCGGTCGTTCTCACGCGCGGCGCACAAGGGATGACCATCTACGATCCCGTCAATGGCGAAAGCCGACCATCATGCATTCCGACGGCGGCGCGCGAGGTCTTCGACGTGTCTGGCGCCGGCGACACCGTGGTGGCGGTCCTGTCGCTTGCCTTGGCTGGAGGAATGAGTGTTGCCGCGGGCGCTCGGATCGCCAATGTCGCCGCGGGGATCGTCGTGGGCAAGCGTGGCACCGCCGTCGTCAAGGCCAGCGAACTGGCCTCGGCGCTGCGCGCCCTGTCTGGCGCTAATCCCAAAATTGTCGCCGCTGAGGCCGCCGACGCCATTGTGAACGACTGGAATGAGCGCGGTCTGCGCGTTGGCTTCACGAACGGATGCTTTGACCTTCTGCACCCCGGGCATGTCGAGCTGCTGAGGCGAGCCCGCGCATCATGCGATCGGCTCGTCGTGGGGCTGAACAGCGACGCTTCCGTCCGTCGTCTCAAGGGTCCGACGCGCCCCGTACAGAACGAGAACGCGCGTTCGACCGTCATGGCTTCGATCGGCAGCGTCGATCTCGTGATCCTGTTCGAGGAGGACACGCCGCTGGGACTTATCCAGCTTCTTAAGCCGGACGTGCTGATTAAGGGCGGCGATTACACCATCGACACTGTGGTCGGCGCGGATCTCGTCCAGGCTTACGGCGGGGAGACTCTTCTTGTCCCGCTCGAAGCGGGGCACAGCACGACGTCGATCATCTCGCGCGCCGACGCGGGAGAAGCGCAGTGACTGCCGCCGCGCCCTTTGATCGACGCTTCGCGCTTCTCGACCGAGACGGAACGATTATCATCGACAAAATATACCTGTCCGATCCAAAGGACATTGAATTTGCGCCCTTCGCGATAGAAGGCCTTCGGCTCTTACGCGACGCCGGAGCGCGCCTTATCCTGCTCACCAATCAGTCGGGGATCGCCCGCGGCTATTTCAGCGAAGAACCCTTGCCGCAATTCGTCGCCGCCTGCGCGAGATGCTCGCGGCGGAAGGCCTTTTCCTGGAAGCGATCTACTATTGTCCCCACGGCCCGTCGGACGGTTGCCGCTGCCGCAAGCCCGCGCCCGGTCTGGTTCTGGACGCGATGGCGGATTTCGGTTTCGCGCGGGAAGACGCGGTCTTGATCGGCGACGTCGAGGTGGATATGGGCGCGGCGGCCGCCTGCGGCGTCAAGGGCGTCCGCGTCGCGCCGGATTTCCTCATGGCGGCGCGGCAATCGATCGACTATTTTCGAGGACGGCAAACCAAGAGACGGCCATGTATGTGATCACGGGCGGAGCAGGTTTCATCGGTTCGAACATCGCGGCGGCGCTCGATTCCTTTGACGAAGACATCGTCATCGTCGATTGGCTGGGCGCGGACGCCTTTAAATGGCGCAATATCGCCAAGCGTCGGCTGGCCGATCTGATTGCGCCCGAGGAGCTTCGCGCCTTTCTCGAGACCAACCGCACGAAAATCCGCGGTGTCGTGCATATGGGCGCGATTTCCACGACGACGGAGACGGACGTCGACGCCATCGTACGCAATAACTTTCGGCTATCGGTCGATCTGTGGCGGTTCTGCGCGAAGGCCGAAATTCCACTGGTCTATGCGTCGTCGGCGGCGACCTACGGAGATGGCGAGCACGGGTTTCTGGACCGGTTCGACCATGATTATCTCGGCATGCTGCGTCCGCTCAATCCTTATGGTTGGAGCAAGCACGTCTTCGACCGATTCGTTCTGCGCAGCGTGCAGGGTGACGAGCCGGTCCCGCCGCGCTGGGTCGGTCTGAAGTTCTTCAATGTCTATGGGCCGAACGAATATCACAAAGGCGGCCAACGCAGCGTCGCGGCGCATCTGCACGCCCAGATACGCGAGCGCGGCGCCGTCCGCCTGTTTCGTTCGGACAACCCTGCCTATGCCGATGGCGAACAGCTTCGCGATTTTGTCTGGGTCGGCGATTGCGTCGATGTGGCCCTCTGGGCGCTCAAGGATCAATCGGCGGCCTCGGGGCTCTACAACGTCGGATCGGGCGTGGCGCGGTCGTTTTACGACAAAGCCCGGATCATGTTTGCAGAACTCGGTGTCGATCAGAAAATCGAGTTCATCGATCTTCCGGCGAACCTGAAGGGCAAGTATCAATATTATACATGCGCCTCGCTCGATAAGCTCCGCGCGGCGGGCTACAATCAATCCATGACGAGCCTCGAAAACGGCTTGCGTAAATATGTTCATGGATACCTTGAAGGTACGGATCCTTTTTGTTGAGGGCGCCAATCCGTCGCGCGACCGGAAGGCTCGCGGGGCGCACGATCGTCATCGGGACGCATTGAATTTGACATAGCGGACAAGCTCGGAGATCGCGCCCATGATGCGATAGAGCGAGCTAGCGAGCGCCCCTTTCTCGACAAAGCCGCCGTCCTCGCGCCGTTTGTCGCGAAACAGACCGGGGCGCCGCCCGACAACAGGTCGCCAAGGCCGAATCCGCTCTCGCGGGCATACGCGAGGAAGCCAAATTCGGGCAAAGAACGACCTTCGACATCCTGCAAGCGCAGCTGGTACTGGTGAACGCGCGCATCGCGCTCGTCCAGTGTGAATATTCGCGCGTCGTCACGACCTATAATTTGCTCGGCGCCATCGGTCGCCTCTTGGCCTCAAACGCTCGAGCTCAATGCTCCGCTTTATTCGCCCTTGGAACATTACGAGGGCGTCAAGAACCAATGGATCTGGCATTAAGCGGGACGCCGCGCGGCGGAGCGATCACGCGCCGCGCTGAACGGGATCTCCCGCGGGGTGCATGGCTTCGCGATAGCGCGCGATCACGCTCGCCGGATCTCCCGATTCGCGTATGACGCCATTGTCCAGCCAAAGAATGCGGTCGCATAGGGTCTCGAGATAATCGAGACTGTGGGACACGATCAGGATCGTGCCCGTCTTGGCGAAATCGGCGAGATAATCCTCGCATTTCTCCTGAAAGGGCTCGTCGCCGACCGACAGGGCCTCGTCGATGATGAGGATGTCGGCGTCAGCGTGCGCGCAAATGGCGAAGGCGACGCGCGCCACCATGCCGCTGGAGTATGTGCGCATGGGCTGTTCGAACGCCGAGCCGATGTCGGCGAAGACGGCGATCGACGCCATGCGGCGGTCGATCTCCTTGCGCGTCAAACCGAGGATGGCGGCGCCGATCCGGGCGTTCTCCTGACCCGTCAGCAGGCCGTCGAAAGCCGATCCCAGCGCGAGGATCGGCGCTATGCGTCCGCGCACGTCAAAGAAGCCCCTGGTCGGCTGCGTGATGCCGCACAGCATTTGCAGCAGCGTCGTCTTGCCCGCGCCATTGTGGCCGACGATGCCGACGCGCTCGCCCTTGGCGATGTCGAAGTTCACATCGGTAAGAACCCATTTCTCCGTATAGAACTTCTTCCAAAGACCGAGGACGATCTGCTTCAATTGATCGTTCTGATGACGATAGAGCTGAAACGCCTTGCCCACGCCCGAGCAGCGAATGATGAAATCAGACGACATCGACGACGACCAGATC
>QGNH01001710.1_pt2 | contig 10526 bp, 13 predicted proteins | sample 1735481 | NCBI WGS metagenome assembly QGNH01 (sample SAMN09239004, study PRJNA386568) | Viral metagenome, whole genome shotgun sequencing project. | reverse complement strand
ATGTTTGGATATCAATTCTACTCATCTTTGCTTTCATCCTTATATTTAAACTGACCATAAAACGGCTGTGCTGGCACGCTAGGTTTATCCTTCGGACTCAGCACAATATTCTGTATAACCTCATCATCGCTAACATTGACATGATCAAGCTTCAACTTGCCACTATATAGCTGGCGCAGCATATCATTGAATTGCACTTTCTGTGCTGGCGTTAACGAGTTCCATAGTATCTTTGCTTGAGCTTTCGACATTTTCGGTGGCGGCGTGTGATTGTTCATGCTGATTCCTGTAATTAGTGCGGTAATTTTCCAAGATAACAATGAATTTATTAATGTCATCAACATCCTTCAGTATTACTGGATGCTTGGCGTGCTGATTAATGTAAATCATTAATTCCTGCGCATAATCATCGTAGTCAGTTAGGTATATGTCTTTTAGGTCGATGTATTGATAATAGGAAATTCGGGTTAGGGTTTGCATGGGTCATCCTTAGTAATTACCAGTAATTCCGTCTATTACTTCCCAATCGTTAAAGTCTGAAGGAAGCCAATCATATTTTAAATTTTCAAGAGTGTTTAGGTATGGCAAGTACATTTCAGGTGTGAATGAAGAAAAAAATTCATAATGATTAGGTTTTTTCTTGTAAATTGAATGATAAACCTTAATGGTGACGTGATGATAGTTATCGAGCGCCTCACCAAGATCATTAATAGATGAACCAATACGACCAGCGGCAGGATTAACTTTTAACATTAGTTCGCGGGCTTTTTCATTGGTTAATATGGTTGGGCATTCAAACGGCTGATATGTATCGAAGTAACCTTGATTGCCATTTCTAAACAAGTAATTCACTGCTCATCCTCATAAATAAATCATTAGCAAATCATAACGTTATAAAGATTGAAATTCCATCTCAATATAGGTCATAATATTTACACGATGCGTAAAGTTTAGGTATTGCCATCGTATACCGAAAGGCGCGCAAATCGTTCTTCCGCCGGAACAAAAAATGGAAAGCCCAATTGAGGGCTGAAAATTAATTGTTCACAAGGAAGATCAATCATGAGCTTTTCTGGCAACTCATTCCAAACGTCACAGTATGTACTGGACGAAACTTTTGTTAGATTTATCAACTACTTAAACTATGCCAAGATTGCAAATCGCAATCTCGAAGGCGATTTCAAAGGCTTAAAATATGCTACTGGCCAGACTATTAACTATCGTCTGGAAGAAAGATATTTAGGCGGATTAGGCGCAACAGCGACATCCGAAGCCCGCGTTCAGGTTATTCGCCCACTCACCATTGATACACAGTTCCATACCATGGTTGAGTTCAGCGGATTCGAGTTAACTTTCGACCGCGCACGCGATCAACCTTACTTAGATATGATGTTAAATCCTCGCGCCAAACGCTTGGCTAACATGGTTGAGCAGTTCATTGCGTCCAACAACTTCCAGGTAGAAACCTATCAGGCTTATGGTTCGCCAGGCGTTGCAATCGATCAGTCAACCGTGTTTAGAACAGACGCCTACATGACGCAGTTAGGTATTCCAGAAGATGGCAACCGTTACTGGTCAAACGCACCAGATGTTTCCGCTACCTTAACCAATGCGTTATACAACGTGTTCAACATGACTGTGAACCGTGGTGCGCTATTAGACGGCTTCATTGGTCACTTGTCAGGTTTCGATTTCTTCAAAACAAACTTCAACGTGCGTCAAATTGCTGGTACGCCAGGCGCAACTGGTGGCACACCGCCAACAGGTTATGCGGCAGCGGGTACGATTGCCAACGGCCCAATCAGCGGCGGCAATACCCTGCAATTATCCGGACTTGCTGCAACATTAGGCCAAGTCCTGTTTAATATTGGCGACATCATCACATTAGATGCGGCTGCGGGCGTATTCATGGTTAACCCGTTAACCTATCAACCATTGAGCCAGACCGCGCAATTTGTGGTAACAGCTCAGGTTGTCGCTGACGGTACTGACACCACTTACAACGTGCCAGTCAACCCAACCATTGTGACCAGCGGTGCGCGTCAGAATATCTCCGCCGTCATCCCGAATGGCGCACAGGCATATCGTGCAAACAGTCATAACGTGTCACTCGCGTTCCATAATCAAGCCATTGTATTTGCTGCGCCCCCAATCAAGGAATTGAAAGGTGGTGTGGAAGCTGTGACCTCATACAGCGACCTGTACAAAATGGCAATGACCTACTCACTTGGTGCTGACATCCGCAATTATGTTCAATTAGATCGTATTGACATCATCGCGGGCGTTGCAATTAACCCCGAGTTTGCAGTTCGCGTTATGTCTTAATAACGCTAGGCGGTCATGTCTCATCCGCATGGCCGCCTTTTTTTTGGGATACCGCATGAATTTAGATATCAAAACAGCAAAGAAAAATATGCATGATGGACAGTTTGAATACCTTGGTAGATGGGTTGATAAACATAATTTTCGTGCATTTGTGTATAGCAAAGATGAAGAAAAGCTTGCAGAAACGTATCAGCAATATACTGATTTGTTAGCAAGTGGATTATGGTTTGCAACCAGAGAACAGGCTTCTATTAAAATAAGGAAGCACAAAGATGTTATACGCGCAGACAGTTAGGGATTTCATCCAAGATTGTTATCAATTAGTAAGCGCATCATCTCCAACCGTATCGCTTCATGGTAATGATTTACAGAAAGGCATCCAGTTCATGAATGAGCTGGTGAAATTCTATAGCACTGGATCATTGAATCTGACTATTGCGCAGGAAATTGTGACCGTGGCGCAAATCGGGCAGGAATTCATTACATTTGCTGATCCAACTTATACGCCACCAGCAAATGTTCAGGTTGGTAGATTATCGAATTGCGAGAATGTATGGCTGGAATTGAGCGGCGTTACTTATCCATTGATCATAGAAAACAGAAATGTATTTTATGGTTCCTATAAGTATGACCCACAGGAAGGATTGCCGCGATTTGCAATCATAACTAACGAATTAAACTTAACGCGCATGCGATTATATCCATCGCCATCACAGCTTTATAATGTGCATGTATACGGTAAATTTGAGCCGCCATATCTCACATCAAACGATACTATGGCTGGCTTTTCATACTACATGTACAAGTTTTTGAAATTGGCTACAGGTAGAGAAATAGCATATTACAAAGGCCGTTCATCCGCTTGGACTGAAAAGCTGGAGATGATGTACAAAGAGGCGCTTGATGATATCCAGTCAACATCTACCATGAATCTTGTTATTNNTAATGAAAGCTACCTCAATGGATCATGGAGAGTGAGAAGTGGAATTTAGTTTAGGTATACAATTGTCGTTACGTTATAATATAATCTCTCTTTTAAATAAGAGAGAATTATCTATGCCAGTTATAAAACCACTTCCAGATGAAATGAATGGATTTATTGTTTTAGAAGATTTAAGAATAGCTTTAAATAAAATTCGATATGCTCGTGTCATCTGCAAACAATGCAATATTGAGTTTGAAACAAGTGTTTATCATATACACACAATTGATAGTTGTGGGTGTCTGCCTGCAAGGCCATCAAAAAAATTACCTGATGAAATTAATGGATTCAAGATATTAAAGGATTATGGATATTCAAATGGAAGTAGACGAGCATTAATTATATGCAAAGTATGCCAGAAAGAATATGAAGCTGATCCCAATAAACTTAAATATAGAAAGCATTGCGGCTGCATGCGTAAAGGCGTCATTGCAAGCAGATATAACAAAACTTATCCACGGTTAGGCCAGACGTATAAGCACATGATGAGTAGATGCTATAAAAAGACTGATCAGGACTTTTACAACTATGGTGCGCGTGGAATTACTATTTGTGATGAATGGATTAGGGATAGAAATAAATTTATAGAATGGGCAATTAATACTGGTTATACAGATGATCTAACCATAGACAGAATTGATTTCAATAAAGGTTATTCTCCCGAAAATTGCAGATGGGCAACACCAGTAGAGCAATCTCAAAATACTAGCAGAAATGTGATGACAATGGACTTAGCTAATCAAATACGAAATGAATCTAATGCAAATGCAAAAGAATTAGCTCGTAGATACAAGGTTAGCGAGGGAACGATTTGGAATATTTTACATAATCGTAGTTGGAAAAATTAATGGCTGAGTATTCCGGCGAGTTTGAATCAAAAGAATTGCCTATTTTCTGCAAATACAATCAGCAGAGATTCAAACAGTGGTCGCCTGAAGATGCCGCAAATTGGTACATTGCGACTGATCAAGAATCTAAAAAACCAATGGCATTATTTCCTGTCATGGGTCGAAAGCACATTAACTTTGGTGGCGTGAATCAACTGATATTCGGCGCTGAACCAAGGGCAATCTATAAAACTTACAGTTACTCATACATATTTGTTGGCAATACCGTTTATCAAGTAGATGGCAACTGGAATGTCGTCAACATCTCAGGCAATGGATTGCAAACATTCTATGGCAATATCTGGTTCACGTTTTTAACGTTTAATACGACTGTCTTTGTGGTATTCGTAGATAGTGAAAAAGTTTATATATACCAGGAAGGTGTTGGAACGGTGCAGGTTTGCACTGATCCCAATGCGCCAGGGAATGGCACTAATGGCAAGCCTGGATTCATCGCAGCATTCGGCAATAGGGTAACGGTATCAGTCGCTAATAGTGCGCAATTCATATTGTCAGCTATTAACTTGCAGGGTGCAGGTGCGACCAACCCAGCAGGATTATTGTTTGATCCAAGCAAAGTATTTACTAATCCAGGTGCTACCCCATTTGTATTCGCGCAGGAAGCTGGATTCATTCGGCAGATGGGCGTACTTAACAATACGCTTTATATCTATCTGGATTACNNCAGATTGGCGTCTGGTCAAACATATCATCAGTCTTTGCGCCAACGAATGTGACTTTCCCGTGGAAAAACAATTCAACGTATAATTGGAATTTTGGCATAGCCGTTGCATCGTCATTAGACATTGATTTTGGCATGATGGTATTCCTTGCTCGCAATAGTGATGGATTATTGCAGTTTATGGCGAGCAGCGGCGGAAAGCCTGAGCCTATTAGCAACAAGGCTATTAATACCCTATTGCAGAAATTTACCAATAAATATGGCGTTAACAATCCATTTACCCAGCCTGATATGAATGGTTTTTTGTATCAATATGAAAATACTATTTTCTATCGTGCATCAGGCGGTACATATACTGGAACAGGATTGCTTGATCAGGAGATTGAAAACTCATCCATCGAATATAGTTTTGAGTCTGGACAATGGGAAAGACCAATCGAACTGAATGGCGAGCGTAGCAGGGTTCGTTTGCATGTCTATTTCAACTATAAACACTTGGTATCAGTCATTGGTGACAATACGGTTTATGACATGTCAGGACAGTATTATTTTAATGAGGTCAGGAATCCTGCGCAGTCTAATCCGCAAGCGGTGGATGCCTATATTGCTTACCCTATGCGATATGAAGCCGTCACAAAGATAATATATCAGGAAGATTATTCAGAATTTGAAACGGAATATGTCCAGATTGATTTCGTATTCGGTGATAGCAATATCAATTATTCAGATGCACCATTTACGAATACAGTTTTTGTTATTGATGAGCAGTCGCAAAATGGATTGCCAGTTTATATCGTAGATGAACAGCCAGATGCGGATGGACAGCCAATATATGTTATTACGCAAGATAGCAATGTACCTACTCTGTACGATAATACTTACAATTATTTGTTTAATCCTAGCATCGAGTTGTTCTTTTCAGACGATGGCGGAATATCCTTTAACTCAGCAGACATGCTCGAATTCTCGCAGCAAGGTATTTACAGTTGGCGCATGCGTTGGTATCAACTAGGCATGTCTCGAAATCGTGTTTATAAGCTGGTATGTGTATCAATAGTGCCTATCGTTGTATTGGGCGCTACTATGAATGTAAGGAGAGCCAGCGGTGGGGCCAATTAATCTTGATGTGTTAGATCCAGCAGACCTTGAGCAGATCCAGTTTGGTGATGATGCCAAACGATGGCTAACTAACATTGTGGATATTATCAATGCGAGCTTCTCATCACTTAATAATGCATTAGGCAATTTGTTGGCGGTTGGACAGATCGATGTCGGCGGCGCGGGTGCTGGGCCTATTGCTGTCACGGTAACAGGATTAATGACTGGCAATTATGTAGCGGCGCAAGTTGTTAGCAGTTCCAATCCTGTGACGGTATTGAGCGCGGTGGCTGGTGCTGGGTCTTTCAATATTACATTTAGCGGCAACCCAGGCGCATCAGCGGTCATTGTCTATCAAGCATTTACTAAGCAGCCGCAATAAGGAGTATTTATGGGTGTTATGGACATGATCAGCAGTTTCTTAAATCCCGAAGATGCCTATTCGGAAGCTGCGAACGTTATGCAAAATTACTGGAATGAGGGTAAAAAATACTCTCAGCCATACGCAAACAGAGGAAATGAAGTTTATCCGCAATTATCAGAGGCAATGCAGAAATTACTGAATCCTCAAGCATTGCAAAATGAATGGTCGCAAGGATATGAAGAATCGCCCTATGCTCACCAGTTGATTGATATTAACAAGGGTCAAGGAATGGACGCGGCAAGTTCTATGGGTTTGCTTGGTTCAAGCGGCGCATTGCAAAATATTCAGCAAGGTGCTGGCATGATTAGCGCCCAAGATAGACGCAACTATATGACAGACTTGATGGAAAAGTTTATGAAGGGAATCGGTATCGGTGGTGACATTTATAACACTGGTGCAAGTTCTGCTAATAGTCTGATGACAGGCGCATTGAATACTGGCCAAGATATGGCATCGTTGAAGTTTGGCGAAGAACGCGCACCAGGTGCATTATTTGAGAATTTGCTTAAGGGATTAGGTAATGCATCGAGCGCAGGGTTGTTCAGCAGCGGTGGTATCGGCAGCGGCGGCGGTAAATGGGCTGCAAGAACTGGCGGCATGAATTTAAGGTAAGGGGGTAACGATGCCAATTCAAGGATTACCACAATTCGGCGTACCAGGTGAAATACTGGCTGAAGCACCTAACCAGATGTTGAAAAACATTATGGATAGGGTGAAAGCTGAACAGGATGCCAAGCGACTTGCATTAGAACAAGAAAAACAACCTTTAACATTGGATTATTTGAGAGCGCAAATTCAAGAACACAATCTAAGGTCAAGAGGACTTCAACGTGAAATTTCCCAAAAAGAAATGTTGGATAAAATTATTCAACAATCAATGAATCAGCCATCAATGAATCAACCATCAACATTTATGCAGCAACCTAATGCTGTGAATGACCAAAACGTATCTCCTAGCGGCGGATATACTAATGTCAACGGCAATAAAAATCCAATGTCATCTATGACTCCAATTAATAATAGTGCCGATGTGTCTAGTATGCTTTCACCATCTATGCCGAACAAACAGCCATTAGCACAGCCTGAATCAATGGCTGAAGATACAAAAATAGTAAATGCTGGGTCGCCTAATTTGTATAACATAGATAATTTATTTGATAGCAATCCATTAGCCAGAGATTATCTTGAAAAAAATGGATTTAAGAAAACGCAAACTGTAAAAATAGACAATAAGACTGGCAAAGCGACAATTGTTACAAAATACCCTAGCGGTAAAATTACTATGCAGACTGCTGGTGGAAGTAAACCGCCAGAGGGTACGCCATTAACAAGTGCAATGGTCACAAAGCATCAGCAAGTTATTTCAGGTGCTGATACTGTCATACCAGTTCTTAAAAAAATATTAGCTCTTGGTGGTGGTGAAGCCTTAGATGCAAATGGAATGCCAGCCGGAAAGAATAAAGATGTTTTTCAACCTTATCCATTAATGGGGTGGACCCCATTAAGCATGGGAAATATACCAGGCTGGATGAGTGATGCCGCTGATTATGAGAGTTTGGTTACATCTGCATCAGAGCCATTAGTTAAGGCGCTAGGGTATCCAACCACATCTGAAGGACTTGAAAAAGCAATTAAGCAAGTTCAAACCACAGGTGGCGAGAGAAATTATCGTTATATCCAGCGTATTATACGATTAATTAATGAATTAGAAGAAAGAAAAGCCTATTCAGAAAAAGAACTTGAACGAGCTGCAACACACGGGATAAGCACAACAGAACAGCCTCAATATACATCCAATGACTATGAGGAAGTATAAAAATGGCCAAACAAGAGATGGTGAAGTTAAGAAATAAAAAAACTGGCGAAATTGTTGAAGTTCCTCGTTCTCAATATGTAAAAGTTAGCGAAAACGAAAAGGGATTTTCAGGAATAGGCACAGATATTTTTAATTCTGCGCAAACTTTTTTGCCCGCCGCTGGTGAAATGATTAAGGGAATACCTGATGCCATTAATAATGTTGGTGATTATGCAACAACAAACAATCCTGTCAGCACATTAGGTAATCTTGGCGCGGGTGGCGTTGAAGCTGTTGTTGCGGGATTAAGTTCGCCGCAAATATTGATGCGATGGCTTGCTGAAAAATTTCCTGGTCTTGGCAAGAGAATGCCAGAAGTAAAAAAGCCAACTCTTTACGAAATGTTGATGAATTTTGAAAATGAGCATGGACTAGCACCACAAAACCCGAAAGAAGCCAGTGTTCGGGGCGCAGGTGGGTTGGTTTTTGGTGGGCCGGTTTTAAAGGCGTTGCCTGGCATGGTATCACGCGCTGGTGCAATATCTGCTGAATCGGCTGGGCGCGGTGGTGATCCAATGCACGCGTTTCTATTATCCATACTGGGTGAAAAGGGTATAAAAAGTGCTTCAAATTTTGCAAGTAAAGTTCCTGCTTATGTAAATGATGCAGCAAATCGAGGAAATTCGCCGCCACCGCCGCCATTTACTCCACCGCCAGCGGGTGGGCCGCCATCTGCGATGATGCCTGGCGCAATGGCAGCGCCAATGAATGCGGGTTTTCCTGTACCGCCGCCGCCAGTACCGCCACCGCCTGGCATAGCATGGAATGCTAAGATGCCATCATCAACAAGCTGGATTAATAATATTCCGCAAGCCACATTCAATATTGCATCTGATGCAGCTAAAGGTGCAAAAGAAAAAATGCTTTCTGGTGCTGGAACAATAGTTGAAAAAGTTGGTGATATGGCACCACATAGATTCCAAGGAATTGTTAACCCAGCAGCGGGCGCACTTGGTGCATATTTAAAATATAAATCCATCACACCAGAGCAACATGCAATAAGACAATTATTTGGTGATATAGACCCTAAAGAGTTAGGCAATATTATTGATAGACTGGAATCCGCTAAAAGGCTAAAACTATCACATTTTACGCCAGCAGAGGCAATTGTTAATGCGTTTGAATCAGCAAAGCAAGGATCATTCGGCAAGACAAGAGAAGGCGCGAAACTTTTAGATGAGCTTGGCAGGCAACGAATTGGTAGTGAAAAAACATCTTTCCTAAATTTTTTAGATGAAATCCATAATCCAAATGTTGCATCGCCGCTTAAAGATGCAGCTTATGAGACAGCCATGCAATCAACAGTTCCACCAGATTTTATTTCACGTCATGCTAATAGGCACACAGTGAAAGATGCCATTAAAAAAATAGAAAATGATTCTGCTTACAGACAGCTACTTGAAGAAGATATGGGAATTCCATTGTCTGATGTTAAACCTAATACGTTCGGCTATTGGAATCTTGTAAAGCAAGCATTGTATGAAATTGAAGATGCAAAAAAATCAAAACATGGTGAGCCAACAACATCATCAAATGTTGTAAAAGATACGCGGCGTCAAATCGTCAGCGAGATGGATGCAATCAATCCTGATTATGCTAAAGCTAGGCGCATATCAGAATTAGGTCATGTTAGAAAAGGGCTAGAAAGGCATTTTAATAATCGTGAAATAACAGGTAACGAAATTTATAAATATCTTAAAAATAATCGCAATCGTGAGGAATTGTTAGAAAAATTACATGATTTGCCTGAACTACAACAGACTGTAAATGATTGGTACAAAATAGGGAAAGACCTTATCCCTGAAACTTTAACTAATAGATCGGCTGCTGCATTAGAAAAAACCTCTATGAATAAGCAGAGGAATGAACTAGATGCAATGAAACAAAAATTAGATCAGCAATATGGTGAAGCGCATGATGTTGCCACCGTTAAACTAATGACAGACCCAAACTGGGATAATGTATTAATTGAATATTTAAAGAGGAAGAAGAAATGAGTTATAGCCGCGGCCCTAACCCCATATGGTTTTTTAACAATCTAGTCGGGCAACCACTCGATGACACTTATTATGCTTTCTTCCTAACAAATGATTTGCCATATTTGCCACAGGCAGTTTATCAGGATGTTGACGGTACTATTCCATGGTCAGATCCGATTCAGTTTCAGGCGAATGGTGGATTGCCTGATAATATCTTTGGTAATGATAATCTTGTTTATCGAATTGAGGTTAGACAAGGGCCGACACAATCAGATCCATTGATTTACCTAATAC
>QGNH01001075.1_pt1 | contig 10541 bp, 12 predicted proteins | sample 1735481 | NCBI WGS metagenome assembly QGNH01 (sample SAMN09239004, study PRJNA386568) | Viral metagenome, whole genome shotgun sequencing project. | reverse complement strand
GCCGAGATCATGACCAGCTACCGCGGCGCGATCGGCGAGCTTGTCCCCATGCACCCGGACCACGTCAAGGTGGAGGTAATGTCCGATGGAACGCTGCGCTATCAGTACAACGATCCGCTCACCCGGACGACGCGCACTCTCCTCCAGGAGGAAGTATTCCACCTCCGCGAATGGTGCGATCAGAGCCAGGTGGGACAGTCGCGCATCTCGATGGCCAAGGATGTGTTGGGTGTAGCCCTGGCGCAGCAGGATTACGCCGGAAAGTTTCTCAAGAATGATGCCACGGCTGGCCTCATCATCACTGGAGCCAACTTTGAAACCAAGCAGCTGGAGAAGGAGTACGAAGAGGCTTTTCTTAAAGCATCGACCGGAGAGAACCGGCACAAGATCAAAATGCTGCCCCCGGGCGTCGACATCAAGAGCATCGGCATCAAGCCGGTCGAGATGCAGCTCCTGGATGCATCTAAGGCCTCCGACATCAAAATCTGCTCGCTTTTCAACGTGTTGCCCCACCTGGTCGGTGTGGATGCCGGCAAGGCCGCGACTTACGCGTCGGTCGAGCAGTTCAACCTCATGCACGCCCAGCAATGCGTGCTGCCTATGGCGGTGCGCTGGGAGCAGGCGCTGCAGCGTGACCTGTTCGACGAGAAGGATCCAGCCTACTGCAAATTCTCACTGGCTGTTCTCATGCGTGCCGATAAAGCTACACGCGATGCCGGATATGCCGTGGCCATCGAGCATGGATGGATGTCGGATGACGACGTCCGCGAGCTCGAAGACATGAACCCCATCGCAGGCGGCATCGGCAAGCAGTACTTCCGCCCCATGAACTGGACCACGCTTGACGCCAAGCCCACGCTGGCTCCCATAGCTCCTCCCGATGACAAAGAAGACGCTGCCGCAGATCTTGAAGACACTGGAGGGGGTACAGGCGATCAGCTCGCGCTACGCGGGCAACTGCAACTGCTCGCCCAGGACACCGCAGCGCGCTGCGTTCGCCGCGAAGTGGGCGCTGTGGGCAAGCTGATCGACCAGCAGGCTGACAGTCATCAGGTCGCGCCCTTCTATGCGGAGCATTACCGCTTCATTTGTACTGCATTTCACATGCAGCCGCTGCAGGCGCTCAAAGCGAAGAAGTCCTGCGACGATCGCGCCAACCATCTCCGCATGTTGCTGGCCGAGGGCGAGTATGCCGACGCCAAGACGTGGATCGACGGCATCGCCGTCTCGGAACCATCCAAACTGGCGGCCCAAGGAGTGTTGTAAATGCATATTAAAACTTGGAAAACCATGCCGGGTGGTCCATTTATGGGAATCACTCACTGGCGCGGCCGCAGAGAGTTTCACGACGCGCTTTCATTCTGCGTCAACTTCTGGATCGGGCGCCGGATGTTCTGCTTGTCGCATAACTGCGGCTGATCCATGATTCCTGACCACTGACCACTGTATTTTCGGAGAAAATACCATGCGTTATTCCGCCATCGTTCGCGCCGTCTTCGGTTCCGTTTGGGCCATCCAGCCTGAAAAGCTCGAGGCCATCGCCGCTTTTGTGACCATGAAGGCCTCGGGAGAATCGGCCCCACCGCAGGTGGTCTCGGCCATCCGTGCCGAGAATGCAATCTCCGCGGCCCGGGTGCGCTCGCTTTCCGCCGACAAGCCAGGGTCGGTGATGGTGCTCCCGCTTTACGGCATCATCAATCAGCGCTACGCCGGCGACTTCTCCGGGCCCAGCGGCACTTCGGTACAGGAATTTACGCAGCAGTTCCGCCAGGCCATGAACGATCCCAACGTCAAGGCCATCGTCATCGATGTGGACTCTCCCGGCGGCACGGTCTCAGGCGTTGACGAGCTGGCCACGGAGATCTACAACGCCCGTAAGCAGGGAACGAAGAAGATCACCGCGGTCTCGAACTGCCTATGCGCGTCGGCGGCTTACTATATTGCCTCGCAAGCGAACGAAGTCTGCGTCAGCCCTTCTTCGCTCACCGGATCGATCGGCGTCTACCAGCTGCACGAGGACGATTCGACCGCTCTGGAAAATCTCGGCGTCAAATATACCTTCATTTCCGCCGGCAAATACAAGGTCGAAGGCAATAACTTCCAGCCTCTCGACGACGAGGCGCGCACGGCCATGCAAGGCGTCGTAGATGACTTCTATTCAATGTTTACCAAGGCCGTGGCGCGCGGCCGCGGTGTTGCTCTCAAAGCTGTTCTCGGCGGCTTCGGCCAGGGTCGCGTCCTCACCGCGCAGGATGCCGTCAAGCAAGGGCTTGCCGATCGCGTCGCCACATTTGACGAGGTTCTCAGCAAGTACGGCGTCAAGCAATCGGCGGGCGCTGCGGCCACGTCTACAGGTTCAGCGCTTGCAGCCAGCGCAGATATGCCCGGTATCAAGTCCGAACTGGATGTATCGGGCGTGGCAGCATCGACTGATTGCACCTGCGAGTGCGAGCAGTGCATAGACGGCGACTGCAGCACCTGCACGCACGAGGCCTGCGACGCAGAGGCGGAGGGCTGCGTAGGCTGCCCGATGGATACTTCGGCGGCCAAGACTTCGCCAGATCCGGCAGCAGCAGCTCTCGCCCAGGCTGAAGCCGACGCCCGCGATCGCCAATTACGCCTGGCGCGAATCTAGGTTTTTCACTGATCACTGTTCACTGATCACTGACCACTTCTTTCACGGCGGCCGAAGCCGCCACGTCCTGACGTTTGCTCCTCGCCCGATGGCGGGGCTCGCGGCGTTGCGGCTTCACACACTTCAACCCCAAGGAAAGGCAATCTCATGAAACTTCGTGATCTTCAGTTGGCGCTGGCCGCGGCTACCGATGCCGCCACTGCCATTCACACCGCCGTTGGCTCCGGTCAAATGACCGATGAGCAGCGCACCCAGTTCGACGCTCACCTGGCCACGGCGAATGTGCTCAAAGCGGATATCGCCCGCACCGAAGCCCTCAACGCCCTGCAGCGCAGCGCACCATCTATTGAGGTCGGCATCGATCATGCCACCGAAAAGCCCTGGGGCTCGCTCGGCGAGCAGCTCGCTGCCGTTCGCGCCGTGGCCATGACCCAGGGCCGCGACACGGATCAGCGCCTCTATGCCGCGCTCGGTTCCAACGAGTCAGTGGACGCGGAAGGCGGCTTCCTGGTTGCGCCTGAGTATTCCGACGTCATCCTGCAGCGCACCTACGAAGAGGGTCAGGTCACGAGCCGCTGCTCCACTATTCCCATGGCGTCGAACCGCCTGGTGATCAACGGCCTCGACGAGGATTCGCGCGTCGCCGGCCAGCGCTATGGCGGCATTCAAGTCTTCCGCATCGCCGAGGCGGCTGCCTATACCAACAGCCAGCCCAAATTCAAGCAACTCCAACTCACCGCCAACAAGCTCATTGGCCTGCTCTACGCCACGGACGAGATCCTCGAAGACGCGGGCGCGCTGGCCAAGTGGGCCACTGACAATTTCCCCAAGGCTTTTGCCTTCCAACTGGACGATGAATGCGTCAACGGCACCGGCGCGGGCCAGATGTTGGGCGTTGCCAACTCCGGCGCCGCCATTGTCGCCGCCAAAGATGCTGCGCAGGCGACGGGAACCATCACCCCGTCCAACATCTTCAATATGCATCAGCGCCTGTGGGGGCCGAGCCGCGCCAATGCGGTATGGTTCCTTAATTCCGACCTCGAAAACCAGCTCTGGAACTTGACTCGTGGCAGCGGAACCGCCGTCGAGTTGTTGTACAAGGGGCCTAACACTCTGGCCAATCAGGGCACCAACGGCGTCATGCTCGGCCATCCGGTCATTTTCATCGAGCAGGCCGCCGCCGGCGGTACCCAGGGCGATATCAACCTGTTCGACATGAGCCAATACCTCATCGGCGAAAAGGGCGGCATCCAGTCGGCCTCATCCATCCATGTGGCCTTCCTGACCGGCCAGCAGGCCTTCCGCTGGACGCTGCGCAACGACGGCCAGCCCATCCCCAAAAAGCCGCTCACTCCCTACAAGGGCTCGAATACGCTCAGTCCGTTCGTCGTTCTCGCCGCGCGGCCCTAATTTCAGCCGACACATGTCTGGGCGTAAAGCCAAGTCCTTTCCGCCCAGCCTCACTCTCACTCTGACTCGCTCAGAGAAAGGAAATCATCATGGGTCTCGGATTTTATTCTGCACAAGCCGGCCACTGGGTTCCGCTCATTGGTCCGGTCGACGAAACCGGCGGCAAAACTTCAGCCGCATTCTCCTTAGGGATGTATGCCCACGCCAGCATCCTCGTCGTCATCGGCGTTTCCGCTGCCGCTCCCGGCGCTGTCACCCTCAACGCCTGTTCGAACGCTGCGGGCGCCGGCGCAACGCTCATCCCCTTCAACGTCTTCAAGTGTGAGGCAGCCAATTCCGACGTGCTCGGCGCGAAAGTCGCCTGCACAACGGCTGGATTCACGCCTCCGGCAACCGACAATATCTTCTACATCATCGAGATCGATGCGCAGCAGCTTCCGCAGGGTCTGCCCTACCTGCAGCTGGTCGAGGCTGACACCACCAACTCGGTTATCAACGCCGCATTTGCGCTGCTCTCCGGCCCTCGCCAGGCCTCCGATCAGAGCGCAACCGTCCTGGTGTAACCGCCAGCCTGTTTTTCCTACACCGGAGACGGCTTTACCCCCGCCTCCGGACTTTTCCCTAACCCCTTGATGAGGCTGCCATGTACGTCAAACTTCTTTTCGGCCCCTTCGCCGGCGAGGTGAAAGACCTGGCCAACGAAGCGGCCATGCGTCTGCTCGAAGACGGCCAGGCCTCGCGCGCATTCGAGGACGATGCGCCGCTTGACCATCTTGCTGAGCCATGTGCGGCCACCATTTCCGCGTCAACCCACCGGAAAGCGGGCCGCAAATGAGCGCATCCCTGGTTTGCATCGTTCCGCCCGCAGCGGAGCCGGTCTCGCTCGACGAGATCCGCGACTTTGTCGAGATCCCTGACGGCGACACCTCGCGCGACGTAAAGCTGACTTCATTTCTCATCGCCGCCCGCGAGGATTGCGAACGCTGGACGCGCACCAAGCTGGTCACACAGACCTGGCTGCTGCGCATGGATGGTCTGCCTTCGATCAGCATCCAATATGACCGCAACGGGTATGCGCAGATCCATCTTCCCTTCCCGCCTTTTCAGTCGGTCGAGTTTTTCAAGTACGTCGACACCGCCGGCCAGGTGCAACCGCTCCTGCGCGACACGAGTTATGGCAACGGGCCCAACCCCCCCAACTTCGGTTATCAACTGCAGCCCGGCGGCGGCCTCATCCCCGCGCGCATTCTTCCCACCTGGGCGCGGCCGTGGCCTCCGGAGAGGATGGTACCCGCAAGCAATATGATTCAGTTCCGCTGCGGCTACGGTGGCCCGCTTACCGTGTCGATTGCAGCGGGAAGCAATGCGCTGATCGTTGCGGGCGGGTTCACGTTCAACCCCGACGACGCCCAGGTCATGCCCGGCGATACGGGAACCAAAATCACTATCACCGGAGCGGGAGCAGGCGCCGCGGACCTGGTCACATCGATCGCCTCGGTTGATTTGAGCGGCAATGCCACACTGGCCGATACTGCCTCCACCGCGGTGACGAATGGCGCTGCCTGGCTGGGCGCTCCAATCCCCGAGGCTCTGCGGCTTTCCATCATGTTTCACGCGCAATTCTTCTTTGAGCAGGGCGCGGTCATTGACCAGGCCATCCCGCGCATCGTTGAAACGCTGCGCGGACCCTGCAGAAATCTGGTGAGCTGACATGGCATTTCCGAATCCGCTGGCCATCAATCCTGGCGAGCTGCGCCACTGGATCGTTATCCAGCAGGCCAGCGCCACGCGCGACGCTGCGGGCCAGCCCATCTCTACCTGGGGTACGGTCGCCTCGACGCATGCCAGGATCGAAAACACCAACAGCCGCACCTTTAAGGAATCGTTCTCGAACAACGCGCTGGCCTCACAGTCTACTGATCTGATCACGATCCGGTGGCAAGGCCTGGCCATCGACATCAAGCCTGGCATGCGCATTGTATTTGGCGACAATCTTTACATCATCCAGTCGGTAGACAACGTGCTGCGCCGCAATCGTGTGCTGCGCCTTGCCTGCCTGGCAATCGACGGAGATAGCAATTGAGCAACGACACCATCGAGCTGACCATCGATACCCGCGAGCTGGACCGCGCTCTTCAGGCCATGCCGAAGCGGCTGGCCAAGGCCATCATGCGCGGCGCACTGCAGGCCGGCGGCGATGTGATGCTCGAAGCTGTGGTTGCACACACTCCGGAGCGCACCGACGAGGAGAATCCCGAGAGCACCTCACTCGGCCCTGGCATTCTCAAAGCCGACATGCACACCGAGGTGCAGTTCTCACGCAAGTACGGCACGGCGCGCGTCAAGGTCGGACCCAGCCGCGCGATCGGCGGCCTGGTCGCGTACCGCGTAAATAACGGCTGGACGCTGAGCGGGCACGGAAAGTCGCCGCGCAAGATCAGGTCCATGCCGGGCAAACACTTTCTTGAAGCTGCCTTTGACGAGTCGGCGCAATTGGCGATCGACACTTTTATCGACGAACTCGGCAACAGTCTGGGCTTCGGCGAAAACGCAGGCCCGGAAAACAACTCGCATGACGTGGAGTTCGGATAATGCTCATCGAAGGCCTGGTCTCATACCTGCTGGCGCAAGCGTCCATCAGCTCCGTCATCGGCGCGCGCCTGCAGCCGATTCCGGCGCCGGAAGATCTCTCGCAATATCCGCTGATCACCTACCAGGTGGCCAGCGATACCAGCCTCAACGCCAACGACGGCCCGGTGGGTGTGGGCACAACGCGCATCATCTTCGATTGCCTGGCGGTGCGTTATCTCGACGCTCGCGCCCTGGCGCTGGCGCTCAAGACGATCCTCAACGGCTACTCCGGCACGCTGCCGGATGGCACAGTCATTCAACTGGCAGAATCGGCTAACCTCGTCGACCGCTGGGCCGACGGAAGCCGGGTATCCTGCACATCCTTTCACGCGCTGATCCAGTACGGCGAATAACCGGTACCACCTCATCAGAAGGAGAAATCAACAATGACGGCACCAAGCAAGGGATACATCGGCAAAGGAACAGTTTTCTCGATCGGATCGGGCGGCACCGGTGAAACGTTCGTCGCCGTCGCCCAGCTCAAAACCGCGCAGTTCGGCGGCCAGAAGATGAACTTCGAGGACATTACCAACCTCGATTCGGCCTCCGTCGGCGCCACGGTCCTCAAAGAGCAGATGCCCACCACTGCGGATGCTGGCACGGTTGCGCTGAGCGGGATCTTCCTGCCTTCGGACGCCGGGCAGACCGCGCTCACCACCGCCTACAACGGCGCGCTCACCGATTTCAAAATCCAGCTTCCCAAGGGGCCGCTTCAGACGACAACCGGCAACCTCTACACCTTCTCTGGTTACGTCTCCGAGCAGCCGCTGCCGGACATCCAGTTTGACAAGGTTCTCACCTTCAAGGTCACCATCACGCTCACCACGCCGATCACGTCGACGCCGGGGACGTAGCCAGCTCGGGTGAGCGACCTGCCCGAGAGAAACGAGGTCGCGGAATCCGCCAGAGCAAGCCGCACAGTGCCAGGCGTCCTTCGGGGCGCCTACACTGAAACGATCACCAACCAACAAATGAGGAAGCCATGCCACGCACGAATCCCACAGCACCAACCGTCGCGCTCACAATCGACGGCGAAACCTACAAACTCTTCTTTAGTCTCGATGTGATTGCGGAAGCGGAAGAAATCACAGATAAACCCCTCATCACGGGCCTCAATAGGAAGGATTTTCAAAGCCCGCGCGTATCGCTGATCCGGGCGCTTTTCTGGGCATCGCTTCGCGTCCATCATCCCGAAGTAACTCTCGAACAAGTCAAGGCTTTGATAACAGTCCGGAACCTGGGCGAAGTATGGGAAAAGGTTCTCGACGCGTGGGTAGCATGCATGAAGGGACCTGACGAGGATGGCGCCAACCCTCCCAAGGGCCAGAGCTAACCGCGGCGGAGCTCTGGCTCAACCTATGGAGCCACGCGCGGTACGACCTCGGTCTCAGGGAGAGTGAATTTTGGCGTCTCAGCCCGCGCCAACTCGGGGAGTTGACTGAACGCTTTGAGCGTCATCAGCAGCGCGAACAGCTTCTGGTTGGTCTTCTAGCGTCGGTAACCGCCAATTATTCGATATGTGCTCCCAAGGAACCGCTCAGCGCGGCAGACTTCGTCCCGGGTCTGAAACGCCCGGCCGAGCCGGATCTATCTGAGGAGGAGATCGCCGCCCAGATCGATGCCGTGTTCATGTCGCGGGCTATCACAGCCGCGGCTTGAATTGTGCTATATTGCTGAGCATGGGGGCAATATGGCATCTATTGTCAAGAGTTACTTGGACGCGGTAGACAGGGCGGCTGAGGACAAGCCGCAAGTTCCCGAAAGGGAGTTCGATTGGGGGCCAAGCCCAAAACGCCAGGATGCGCCGGAAATCGTTCCGGTGAGGGAAAATATCCGGACCACTCAGGCGCCGGGGTTTTGGAAGATCGCGCTGGCGGTATTCGTGGGAAATATGCTGGCCGCCATTGTCGTATCGATCATCTACGGTGTCTCGCGTTGAGCATCTAGAAGTTAAGCACAAAACAAGCCGCCTTCGGGCGGCTTTTCTATTGCCCGAAGTACGGAGACTCGGAAATGGCCGTAAGTGCAAAAGTTGCAACAGCCTATATCGACCTTGTAGCCCGCACCGAATCTTTCAAGGCCGCCATCAATGAGGCCACGGCCCAAACCAAGAAGGCGTCTGCTGAGATGCGGGCTTCCATGGCCGAAGCTAAGGGTTCGATCGCGCTGCTCGGCGAGGAGATGGGCGTTTCACTGCCGCGCCATCTACGCACGTTTGTGGCTGGCCTGCCCGGCGTCGCCAATGCCATGTCAGCTGCGTTCGATGCTGTTGCTGTGATTGCTCTCGCCGACTTCGTATTTAAGGCGGGTGAGAAGGTTGTGGAGTTTGCGTCCAAGAACGAAGCGGCTGCTAAGAAGAATGCCCAGGCGTGGGACTCGATAGCCACAAGCATTGGCCTGACCAACGATGGCATGCGCGTCGCAAACGATAAACTCGAAGACACCATCGCGAAACTTGAACACAAGCCCAAAAACGCGCTGAAGGATGCCATGGATGAAGCTATCCAGGCAGCAGATGTCTTGTCCCAAAAGATCGACGAGAACCTCGGAAAGCTGGATGTTGCCTTAAAAGAGAACGGCGCTGGGATGTGGGAGCAGTTCAAGGGGCACGCTTCGACGAAAGATATCGAAGATAGAGCCCAATCTGTCGACTCCAATGTTGAATCTCTCCGCGAGAAATACAGCCCGCAAATTGCCAGCGCACGGGCGAATAAAGACTCCGCTCAGGTGCAGGATCTGACGAAGAAATGGCACGACGAACTCAAGCCTATCTTGGACGAAGGTGCCAAGTTTGCGAATGAAGTCTTGAAGGGCGTAAGCGCTGCTCGCGCCGCGCAGGCAAAGGGAACGGCGACGGGCTTCAATAGCTTTGATATGGACCTACGAGGCCGCGCTGCGGCGGGAATGCTGGCCACTTATAGCGGCACTTCCGAATACATGGGGCTGACCGACGATAAAACGAGCGACACCAAAAAGGCCGACAAACTGCAGCAATCCAAAGAGGCCACAGATGCAGCGAGCAAGGCTGACGCCGATCGGTTGCGCGCTTTTGAAACAACACTTGCTGCGGAGAAAGTCCTCTATACAGTCAGCTCCGCCGAAGAGCAGGCATACTGGCAGGATAAAATCTCTAAATTTACGAAAGGGTCTCAGCAGTACCTCAGCGTCACGGAGAAGTACCAGCAAGCGCATGCTGCCGAAGAGAGGATCATCGAGGCTGCGCGCAAAAGCACCATTGGAGTCGCACCCGAGTTTGATAAAGCCGGGGTGGGTGGCAGTCGTGGCGAGAATGGCCTCGAAGCGATGATCGCTCGCAACGAAGAGGCGCAAGCCCGTCTCAATGCGACTTGGACTGAAGCGCATGACAAGCTTCTGTTGATGACTGGCGCGATCACGCCACATCAGGCCGCGCTCGATTTGGCAGCCGCGCACACCACGGAATACCGCGTCGAACTCGAAGCGCTGGGAAAGCAACTCGCGGCGTTGCATGAGAACGATGCGCTGGCAGAATTACTGGGACCTGACAAGCAGAATCAAGCCAAGCAGCAGGGCGTGCAGACGCAGATCGACCAGCTGACCGGCAAAAAGAACATTCAGGCGTTTCTTGACGCACAGGCTACACTCGACACAACCTGGCATGGCATGGTCGATAGCGTCTTTGACGAACTGATTAAAAAGTCGCAAGACACGCAGCAGCAGATCCAGCACATCGCTCTGCAGATGATCGATAGCATCAACGGCGAACTGGCCAAGGGTATGACCGGCCACGGCATGGATTTCGGCAAGATCTTCGAACAGGCATCGCAGCAACTCTCGAAGACGGCTCTGGAAAAGATCGAAGGATTGGGCGCTCAGGCGCTCGGAG
>QGNH01000372.1_pt1 | contig 10551 bp, 6 predicted proteins | sample 1735481 | NCBI WGS metagenome assembly QGNH01 (sample SAMN09239004, study PRJNA386568) | Viral metagenome, whole genome shotgun sequencing project. | reverse complement strand
CTTTGTCATCGTATATTTTTTATAGGCTTTCCAAAATCATCTAATGTCTGGCTTTCTTTGCCTAGATATTTCAGACAATTGGCACTGATTTTGTCAAGTGGTTTATAGAAGCCACTGAGTTCGGTAGATGTTATTCCATTTTTCATTTGTTTATCAATCTCATCATGATTTATCTTTAGTTGGCGGAACTGGCGCCCCCAAATTTTAGGAGAAAAGTGTTAATTAACGGCCGGTTCTTTTTTCTGCCGGCGAACCAGGCTATAAACGGCTGGAATGACAAACAAGGTCAAGAATGTTGAACTTACCATGCCGCCGATCACGACAACTGCCAGCTCGGAGCCTAACATCATGCCGGAACTGGAGCTTACCGCTATGGGGACCATCGCCATGATGGTGGTCAGGGCGGTCATGAGTATCGGGCGCAAACGGGTCTTGCCGCCCTCGAGCAGGGCCTCCTGAATACTTAAGCCGTTCTTACGTTGCTGTTCCACTATGGACACTAATACAATAGCATTAGTCAATACAATCCCTATGAGCATCAGTAAGCCCATCATGGCCGATATTCCGAGGGTATGACCGCTGACGAGTAAAGCGGGAATAGAACCGATAAAGGCTAAAGGCAGGCTGACCATGATAATCAGTGGATTGATGATAGAGCGCATCATGAGAATGACTATCAGGAACACGATGATGATAGCCACGATAATGGCGATTAACATCCTGGAGAAAGTGCTGGACATTTGCTCGGCTATCCCTGCCGCCGCTATCTCCACCCCGGGATGCGCCGGTAAAGCATCGACCTGTTGTTGAACAGCCTTGTTTACCGCCCCGACGTTTTTATCCGTTATTGTACCTGTAATTGTGGCGGAGAGCACCGTATCGGTATGGCTGATGTGCGAAGGTAGTTCCTGGATAGTAACATCGGCGATGTCATTCAGGGTTACGGACTGGGGGAAACCTATCTTCAGATTTTTTGCCTGTTCCGCGTCGTTGAGGCTCTGCGCAACACCCTTGATGTAGAAGGGATAGCTTTCATTATCGAGCGTCACCGTCTTACCAGGTAAATTCCCGCCATTCATCAGCAGCATGAACTCCTGCTGCAACCCGGCCATCTGGGTGGCCGGTAATCCTGAAGTAGCCACTTTGGCCGGGTCTACGGCAATATTCAATTTGGGCACAACCGTCGTTAAATCGCTTTTCAGATCGGCGATACCATTGACGCCCCGGAGCTTTTCCATGAGCTGGGCTGTGACCCGGGCAATATCTTCCTGGTTTTGCCCTTGGATGGAGAGGTTCACATTGGACATGGAAGGTCCTCCACCGCCCATGCCGCCGCCGGAATCCGAGCTGACGTTGATAAATCCGTTATCCACGATACCCTGGCAGGCCTGATTTATCGCTAAAATCTCTGGCTGCAAGTCCGCGTCGGATTTCAGGTAAACGGTTATCGTCGCCGTATTGGAACCCCCTCCCCCCTGGGACGCGCTCATGATGCCGGACATGGAGGTAGATGTGCCGATGCTTGATTGGAAGCTCTTTATCGCCGCGTCCCCGCTAAGCAGTGTCTCTACTCTAGCCGTCACGGCGCTGGTGTCGCTGACATCAGCCGTCGCTGGCAGGGCGATATTGATGGTAATGGTCGCTTCGCCAAATGAACCGGACATGAAAGAGGTGCCGGTTACCGAAAGAAGCCCCAGGCTGCCTATCAGCAGCACCAGGGCAATCGCCACCACGGCAATACGGTGTCCGAGCGTCCATTTTAGCGCCCTGACATAGATTTTCTGGTACCAGTTATCCCGTATCGTAATTGCCTTCGGTTTGGCGCTCACCAGTAGCTTGGATAGGGCCGGAATCAGCGCTAACGCTACCAATAACGAGGCCAGCATGGCGAAAGTTACCGTCAGGGCAAAGGGGATGAATACCTGGCCCACCAAGCCGCCGACGAACATTAACGGGATAAAAATCGCTACGGTAGCCAGCGTGGCGGTGGTGATGGGAGTGGCCACCTCTTTGGCCCCCCCGATAGCCGCCTCCTTGAAGTTTTCCCCCCGGCGCAGGCGGCGGAAGATAACTTCTACCATCACGATGCTGTCATCGATTAGCCGGCCGACGGCCAGCGCCATCGCCATTAAGGTGAACATGTTTAAAGTAAGTCCGGTTAAACGCATACATAGAAAACCGATAAAAAGACTCAAGGGAATCGAGATAGCGGTTATCAGCGAGGCGCGGACTGCCCAGAGGAAGAGAAAGACCACCAGTATTGCCAGCACGCCGCCGACAATGGCTTTTTCCCAGAGTTGGTTGATACTGGCATTGATGAAATTCGATTGGTCAAATATAGTGCTGATAGTAACGCCGTCGCCCAGTTTTCCTGTTATTTCGGCAATCTTGGCATTTATAGCCTTGGCGGTCTCTACGGTATTGGCTGTTTCTGTTTTTGTTATCGAGATGCCCACGCTGGGACGGCCGTTGGTACGGGTTATGGCCGACAAAGGCGGCGGGCTCTTGCTGACCGTGGCGACATCGGACAGTTTAATGTTATCGGTACCGAGAGAAGCGTTTTCGATATCACTCAAAGAAGCATAGCTGGGGCCGAGGAGCCCTGTAATCTGGGCCATGGAGATGCCGTACTGGTTCATTTTATCCGGGTCGGGAGCAATCACAACCTGGTCCTTATCCCCACCTTCCGTATCTACCCGGAGTACCCCCTCTATCTTGGTAAGCTCGGGGACGATTTGCGTTAAGGCAATCTGCTTTAGTTGCTCTGGAGGCAGGTCTCCGGATAGGCTTAGCGTTTCCAGCGGCATGATATTCATATTAATGGGGATGATTTGCGGATTTTTAGTGTTGCTTACCGTCAATTTGGGGAAATCAATGACCGCCTGTGGTAAGGTGAGCTTACTGATGCCTTCGCTGAGACTGTTGCCCACCGCCGTCATGTCGGTACCATACTCGAATTCCGCCATTACTACGGACATACCTGCGGAAGACGTGGAGGTAACATGTTTTAAGCCTTTTCCTGACCATTCATCCCAAACAACTTTTTCAATGGGCGCAGTAACTTCGTTCACTACAGTATCCGGGATGGCCTGGGGGTAAACCGTAACTACTGTGGTGTAAGGGAAACTGATATTCGGCATGAGTTCCACCTTGAGCCCCAGGAACGCCCAGATGGAAACTCCGGCGATGGCCAGCGCCAGTAGAATGGTAACGACTCTATTGCGCAGTGCCAATTTAGTAAGGTGCCACATAAAAACGTTCTCCTTTAAAAATATGATGGAAAGCAGCCCTTGCCTCTAGCTCTTCTATTTTCAGTTTAACAGAGACAAGGTAAAGAGGAGGTAAAGATACCTGATAGGAGTCTTGATAGAGATTGGCCGATTATTAAATGGCCTGATAACGGGGAAACGAAAGATTAAATGTACTACCGCTTCCTAGTGCACTTTCCACAGAAATAGTGCCCCCATGGTCCTCAACTATCTTTTTAACTATAGCAAGTCCCAGTCCGCTGCCGCCCTGAGATCTGGTCCGGGACTTATCGACACGGTAGAAACGGTCGAATATATGAGTCTGGTCAGCCGGTGAGATACCAATGCCGTTATCCTGCACTTGTACCACAAATTGAGATTTCTCCGTCCAAGCTGATATCTTCACTGTGCCTCCAGGCCGGTTGTATTTGATAGCATTGTCAACGACATTGAAGATGGCTTGTTTAAGACGCAGAGAATTGCCCTTTACCATCATCTCATCCGGTGCTGGCTCCAGTTCAAGGCTTATTCCAGCCACTGTCGCCCTGGCGCTGACCTCAGCTGCCACCTCGCTAATGATAAATTTCATATCTACCGCTTGCCAGTTGGCCCACTCCTGTCTGGCATCTGCAAGCAACAGCAACTGGTCACTAAGCTGGGTCATCCGCTCCAAACTCCGTTTTAATACTTTCATCAGGCGATTATAATCACTGGCGGTTACTTTTTCCGCCATCTCGATAACCTCTATGTTTGTTTGGGCTGTGGCGATGGGAGTCCTCAGTTCATGCGAGGCATCCTGAATAAATTGCTTTTGAGATTCGAAAGAAGTTTCCAGCCGCCCCATCATTTCATCAAAGGTATCGGCAAGACGTTTTACCTCATTCTCGGAACCATGATAGTTAATCCTTTCCTTCAGGTTAGTGCTTGAAATCCGGGCCGCCAGCGAAGAGAGATTAGAAACAGGTTTTAGCATCTTGCCGGCAAGGAAATACCCACCGGCCAATCCGAGGAGAGGGACTAATCCCAAGGCGATCAGGGAATAGATACGCAGCTGCACCATCCCGCTCATTGCCTGGTCGCGTATTTCAGGCCATTTCTCCGAATTTTTGTCCAGGAACTGACGCATGGCCAGGTTGATGCCGCCGACTAAAAGGATGAAAAAGAGCACAAAAAGTAAAAGATACCACATAGTAAGTCTGAAACGTATTGTCCTGACAAAGGCCGGCTTTCTCATAAACTATACCCCCTCCCCTTGACAGTCGAGAGCAGGCCACATCCACCGACCGCATCCAGCTTTTTACGTATATTCTTGATGTGTACTTTAATGGTGTGGGTAAAAAGATTCACCTGCTCATCCCAAACATGTTCCAATAGTTCCTCCTGGCTGACAATCCTACCTGCGTTACGCATAAGATATTCTAAAACAGCAAATTCCTTAACAGTGAATGGTATCTCAGTACCCCTGAAAAAGCCTTTGAGCGCGTTAGAATCAAGCACCAGGTCACCAATCCTGAGAATAGGATGTCCCGCCTTGACTTCCCGGCGTAGCAGGGCACGCACCCGTGCTAGCAGCTCAGAGAAATGGAATGGTTTCACTAGATAGTCATCCGCACCCTGGTCCAGGCCATTTATCCGGTCACTGAGGCTAGTCCGGGCAGTCAGCATAAGGATGCTGGTCGGTGCTCCCGAGTCTCGTATCCTTCGGCATACCTCCATACCATCAATCTTCGGCAGGTTGAGATCGAGGATGACGAGGTCATAGGTATTTACCTCAACTAAAACTAAAGCCTCTTCACCGTCATAGGCAATATCGGCAGCATAGCCTTGTTGGCGCAGGCCTTGGGCCAGGCTGTCTGCCAAATCATTCTCGTCCTCTGTAATCAGGATACGCATCTCTAACAATTATAATACTATCCGGTAAGTAAAGACGAGGTAAAGAATATATCAGTGATGGTGGTGGGAAGCTGCTTTACTACTCAACTAAAATTTTTGTTTGGTCCTACCAGTTGTAAAAACGGCACTTGCGTTTGTGGTGCGCGGTTTTAACTACCCCTTTTTGTTTAAAAAACTGCTTTCTCCCGGGGGGATTACCGACATAATAGCTAGTTCTTGAAATTTCACATAATGACTTTTTGTTGGGTGGAGCCGGGTGAACAAAACCGAGGATTGTTATCAAATGGATCAGCCCAATTGGGTAATCTGGATAATGTGCGATTTAGAGTAAACGCCTTTTCTCATCGTAATTCATTCCACCGGGCTTTTACCTTTGTCATACATGTCTCACAAACTGGCAATCTGCCGTCCCTGACCGCCATGTTGGCCATATCCAGAAGTCTCGGTATAGGCGCACCACTGTGCTTTCCCCTAATTTGTGCTATAGCCTCCTGCCTCCCAATCTCAATAGATCCTGGGTATGTCTCAGTTATGTGGCTGGCTTGTTCTTGCATCAATACTAGGAAACCCACGTACCACCATTTGGGTTTATCAAAGCCGACTAGCCTGTGTTTTGGTATGTTATACTTCTGTCTTATGCCTCTATCCAACATAACGAACAAGTCGGGGATGGCCATGTGCATCAGCTTGGAAGCAGGAACCAAGCCGAATTTTGGTTTGATTTGGCGAAACAAAGATACTATAGAGTCAATTACATCCGCGATGGGGACCTGTGTACCTTTTAAAGTAACACGTTTCTGGAAGTCCGTCTCCTCGATTCTTTCATTCCTTAAAGGAGCGTAGTTATCAGAAACCTGGTCTACCGCTCTCTTTAAGTCAGGTATGCTGCCAGGTGGTATATGACAATTCCACGCTCGTGTGTTTAGGAAATTATCAAGCATCTGATCCTTTATCTGGCTTTGGCTCAGGTTTTCAAGATGTAACCAGTAATTGTCTCCGCGGCGTCTCAAACTGGCGTACTTAAGGGCTGGATTCCCACGGCTACTGGGCCACTTCACGTTAAAGTATTGGATACCTACCACAAATTGACTGTAGTCCACGTAACATAAGCCTCCCGATCTACATTCTCACTCCTATTTTATAGCATAATCCCGGGAATTCCGAAAGAATGCTAGAGTAAACTCCTACGTTCTGCAATGAGTGAATTGGTTGAGCTCCTAGAAGAACTGACGAAGCCCATTCAAACAATTGTCAGAATTGTCCAAGGATTCCACCGGCCTCAGCGGTCTTTTGCTATAGTATTATAATATGTAATAATAGAACTAGTCCCTGGGATGTTCCAAGATAACCCGATGAATATGAGCTAACATAAATGAATATTACAGTCCGTTTGATAGGTTTTCTTAAGAAACACTGGGCAATGTGGCTCCTGGCCTTCCTTTGTCTTACGGCAACAACCGTTTTCAGTTTGGTTATTCCTAAGATGCTGGGGCGGGGAATTGATACGGTGCTTAACTCGGGGCAGATAAGCACATTTATCATCGCTGCAGGTGTCATCCTTGGTTCCAGCGCCCTGAGGGGCATCAGCGGGTATGGCAACAGGTATTTCACGGAGGTCATCTCTCAGCGTGTGGCTTATGACCTCAGAAATACCTTTTATGACCACCTGCAGGGATTAAGCTTCGCCTATTTTGATAAGGCCCAGACGGGACAGCTCATGTCCCGGGCCACCGTTGATATTGAAGCCGTGCGCACGTTCATCAGTCAAGGTCTGCTGCAATTGTTCCAGACGATTTTTCTAGTGGCGGGTATCTCCTATCTTCTGATTTCTCTTGACTGGAGGCTGGCACTTATGACTCTGGCCTTCGTGCCGGTCATTGCGTGGCGCGTTATTACCGTCAGCCAACTACTCCGTCCGGTTTGGCTTAAAGTCCAGCAGCTGATAGCGGCCCTCGGTACTACCCTGCAGGAAAGTTTAACCGGAATTAGAGTAGTTAAGGATTTCGCGCGAGAAAAGGAAGAGAGCCGTAAATTCGAAGTTGATGCCAGGAGGCTTTACGATACTCAGATTGGCGCCGCGCGCCTGGTGGCTTTCAACACGCCGCTCATGGTGTTCCTGCTCGGTGCGCCGACGGCGCTGGTGCTGTGGTATGGGGGACGCCAGGTTATAGCCGGCAGCCTGACGATAGGCGGAGTGACCCAGTTCGTCCTGTATATCAGCATGCTGGCCATGCCAATCAGGCGTTTAGGAGCCATAGCCAACACGTATTCCCGCTCGACATCAGCCGGCCAGCGTATTTTTGAAATACTTAATACTGAGTCGTTTGTAAAAGAGAAGCCGGGTGCTATAGAGCTTGGCAGGGTGAAGGGCCAGGTCACTTTCGAAGATGTCAGCTTCAGCTACGACCGGATGATTCCTGCCCTGCACGGTGTTAATTTGACAGTACAGCCAGGGCAACTGGTGGCCCTGGTGGGTGGCTCGGGTAGCGGCAAGAGCACAATCATCAACCTCATACTCAGGTTCTATGATGTAAGCAGCGGACGTATCACGATTGACGGCATTGATATCCGGGATGTAACCCTCGGGTCACTACGTAAAAATATCGGGATAGCGCAGCAGGACATCTTCCTCTTTTCGACCACAATCCGTGAGAACATTGCCTACGGTGTACCGGACGCAAGTCTGGAAATGGTGATTGAGGCGGCCAAAGCAGCTCAAATTCACGATTTTATTATGGGACTACCTAATGGCTACGACACCTGGGTGGGAGAGCGTGGCCATACCCTATCCGGCGGTGAGAAACAGAGGGTAACTATCGCCCGGGCGCTGCTGATGAACCCGAGTATCCTTATTCTTGACGAAATCACATCCAGCGTTGATGCTGAAACCGAGCGTCTCATCCGGCTGGCGGTGGACACGCTCATCAAGGGGCGCACTACTTTCATCATCAGCCACCGCCTGCCTATTATTACCAACGCTGACCTTATCCTCGTGCTTAAAGATGGCCGGATTATTGAGCAGGGCAAACACACCGAACTTATGGAAAATGGTGGCCTATACCGCCAGACATACCTGTCACAGCTTGGGGAAAAACGTGATTCTGATCCGGGCCTGAAGGAGGCGTAAGTATGTATAGTGGTGGTGGTTATTGGGGTGGGGGCGGCCGTATGGGTGGGGGAACGGGTGGCATGGCCAGGCGCCTTCGTAGTTCTCTCGATAACGCAGATAAAGATGACTTTCCCGGTAAAGCCTATGATGCCAAGGTTATCCGGCGGATGCCAAAATACCTTGCCTGGGTGAAAAAATATCTCGTGCTTGCCGGAACCGGCACCATTATGCGTACTGTGGCTAATATCGCTATGCCGTACATAGTAGCAATCACCACGGACAGTTTCATAAAAGCCCGGAATTTGAATGGCCTCGACATTGCCGTCCTGGCTTACCTCGGCTTTGCTTTGCTGATGTTTGGTGGCCAGTACCTTGAGACATTATTCCTTTCCTACAGCGGACAGGGAATACTTTACAGGATGCGTACCCAGATGTTTGACCACCTGCACCAGCTCTCGATGAGTTTCTTTGACCATAACAAGGTCGGTAAACTCATGTCACGTGTGCAAAATGATGTTGACCAGTTGCAAGCACTGCTTACCCAGGACATTGTCTATCTAGCTGCGGATACCGTGACCCTGATAGGAATAGCTGTAATTATGCTGACGATGAACGCCAAGCTGGCATTAATCACGCTTAGCGTAGTCCCTGTCCTGGCAATTGCAATGATTATCTGGCAGAAACACGCCCGTGTGGCGTTCACCAGGGTACGGCAGGCCATTGCTGTGGTCAATGATAATCTGCAAGAGAGCATATCCGGGGTCCGGGTAACCCAGGGTTTATCTCGGGAGGGAGTTAACTCCGAGCAGTTTGATACTGTCAACAAAGCCCATTTGGATGCGAACGTATCAGCCGCCAGACTCCAAGCGTTTATGATGCCTACAGTGCAAATATTGACGGATACCGGATTCTGCCTTGTTCTTGTTTTCGGTGGCCTTATGGTACTGCACGGCCAGACGACTGCCGGTGTCATGCTGGCTTTTCTGCTGTATATACAACGCTTCTTTGCCCCCGTCCAGGACCTGACGATGTTATATACCGACCTGCAGCGGGCAATGGCTTCCGGCGCGCGTATTTTCGAACTGATTGATGTTGAACCCGAAATTAAAGATAGACCGGACGCAATAGAAATGCCACCGATAAAAGGGGATGTCAGTCTCCAGCACGTGAGCTTCGGTTATGAACCCGGCTCAGAAGTGCTTCATAATGTGGATTTCAAAGTCAACCATGGCGAGACGGTGGCCGTAGTGGGGCGGACAGGTGCAGGCAAGAGCAGCCTAGCCAGTCTTATCACCCGTCTTTATGAGACACGCAAAGGTGAGGTGCTCATTGATGGGCACAACGTAGCTTCAATCACGCAGCAGTCGTTACGACGGCAAATTGGGGTTGTGCCACAAGACCCTTTCCTGTTCTCCGGGACAATTGAGGACAACATCCGGTATGGACACCCCGAAGCTAGCCATGAAGAGGTCATACAGGCTGGTAAGACGGCAGGTGTCCATGATTCCATTATGCGCTTGGAGCGCGGTTACGATACTATGGTGGGCGAGAGGGGGAGCAATCTGAGCGGCGGCGAACGCCAGTTTGTCTGTCTTGCGCGGGCAATCATAGCCAACCCTCCCATACTGATCCTGGATGAAGCCACCTCCTCCGTAGATACGAACACGGAGCGCATCATACAGGAATCAATGGGCCGCATCGCTCAAGGGCGTACCTGCATTATTATTGCCCACAGGCTTTCCACCGTGACAAACGCGGACCGCATTGTCGTCTTCGAGGAAGGGAAAATCGTGGAGACAGGTTCTCACGCAGTGCTCATGGCCCGGAAAGGGCTGTACTATCAATTGTTCCAAACGTTAAGCGCACCCGGGCTGAAGTAAGTGACTATTCGGATGGGGTGAAAATCGCGTGCTTCGGTATTTCTGGCGGAAGGTCAAAGGTTGAGCGAGGTTGAACAAAAAGATGGTTTGTTAATTCTGAAGAATAAGAAAGTAACAGGTTTTCTTGTATCGCTACCATTATGTCTCTCTGACCTTGTATCTCGAAGAATATGATAGAATGTCTGCCGGAGGCTGGGTGTGGCAGATCGATTGACCTTGGGTCTAACAAGACCGTGGGGCAGCGTGGTCGCCATACCCGAATCTCCAATAAAGCCCGAACAGTTGTCAGGGTTAATCAAACCCGCATGATGCAAGGAAGGGCTAAGAAGGAGAAAAGGCTAATGACAGAGGAAGCAGTCTGCGTCGGTGTGGATGTTGCCAAAAGTACACTGGACGTGGCGGTCAGCAATTCCAAGGAGAC
>QGNH01000768.1_pt1 | contig 10556 bp, 24 predicted proteins | sample 1735481 | NCBI WGS metagenome assembly QGNH01 (sample SAMN09239004, study PRJNA386568) | Viral metagenome, whole genome shotgun sequencing project. | reverse complement strand
GTAGAGAGCTTAAAGAGAGAAGGCACTTGGGCATACTCACACGGGAGGATGGCAAATGGAAAGGTGTTTAAAAATGAAAACCTCACCTGTGCTACAAGGCTATGGAGAATCGGTACTACTCTCCGTATTACCTCTCTGGCGACAAATGAATCTGTTATCGTTAAAGTCACAGATAGAATCGGAAAGCGTTTTGCTAAAACGAGGATTGATTTGGCCGAAGGAGCGTTTAGAAAAATTGATGATACCGATAAAGGACTGATAAAAGTAAAAGTGGAGAAGATTTAATGCCTTATCATTGTAATGTTTGCCAAAAGATTCACCCAACTGGATTTGTATGTAAGAAACCTAAAGTGTATAGAATCATAAAACGTGGAAAAGAAAGGAAGATAAAATGAAAATACAAGCGACAAAGAGGCCGTGGAGTTTATGTTATGTTAATCATAAGTGCATAGGATTCGGTAAGCAAACTCAAAGAGGAATCGCTACTATAACAGAGATGGTAGCTAATACTGTATTTGATAAAAATGTAGCTCTTACTACTAAAGACTTTGCTATTAGCGAAGCCAACGCCCGTCTAATCGTCAAGGCGGTTAACTCGCATGATAGTCTAATGAGTGCCGCTAAAGCATTTATGACCATCAAAGGCAGTAGAGCTAATGAATATTGGGATATTGAGGGAAACCCTACGAAAGAACTTGAGAATCTATTTGAGCAATCCCTCAAAGAAAGCGAATTATAAACAGTGGAACCGAAGGAGACAACATGACAAATTTTACCTTACAAGTTCTAGACAAAATCCAAACCGAGAAACCAACGACATATGAATTATACCTTGAGGAGTTTTTAAGAGAAGGATATTACATCTCTTGGGCACAAGTTAAAGCTAGAAATGCGGTAAAGGAACTAGCAAAAAGACAATCTGTGGGAGGTTAGAATGGGTGATGATATTAAAAAATTAGTAGAGATAATTAAGTGCCAGCAACAGGCTAAGGAGGTTAGAAAAAAATGAGCTGGAAGGATGACTTAATCGACGCTTGGTGTGAAAATATGCCAGAAGATTACGATAAAATGAGTAAGGATAATCAGCTAAAGGCATACATGAAATTTGAAAGAGAATGGATTGAAGGTTCATATTGTTTAGCAGAGTCAAGAGAAGATAGATAACTATTATAAATTTTGGTATAAGACAAGAACTTAAACCAAAGAGGTCTTATGGAAACAGTTTCAGAAATTAGATTCATACCAATAAAAGAAAAAGAAGGTCATGTTGGATTTTGTGACTTTCTATTTGAAAACAATATTCTATTCAAGGATATTGCAGTGCATAAAAGACGAGATGGTCTAGGGTATAGACTTGTATACCCTAGGCACCATGTCTCTGAGAGAATATTTGTACGTCCACAGAATAAGAAAACACAGGAAGCGATTGATGGAGCAATAACTAAGTTCTTAAATGCTAACTTCTTTAAGAAGCTTCCTGATTTACATAGTGGCACTAAGATGTTAATTCCAGGAATTGGAGAAGCAACTTTTACAGGAGACTAATATGAGTGCTTTGTTAGGAATATGTGGAGTAATACTAATACTTTGTTTTTACTTCTGGCCAACATCTGAAGCATATAGAAGAAAAAATAAAAACTGTGTAGCAATATTTATTTTAAATCTTCTACTTGGCTGGACTGTAATAGGCTGGGTAATCGCAATGGTATGGGCATTTGTAAACTAAAGGAGAAACAAATGGAAAATCAATTAGCAACAGTTGAAAATGAACTAATATTCGAACCAGCACATCTAACCAAAGAGACAATAAAGAAATATCTTTGCCCCTTAGCTTCTGACCAGGAAATTACCATGGGTCTGCAGATAGCAAAGACTTTTAATCTTAATCCGCTTAAAAGAGAGCTGTACTTTGTTAAATACAAAGCAGACGCTCCCATGCAGGTTTTAGTTGGGTATGAGGTCTACCTTAAACGAGCTGAGCGTTCAGACATGTGGAATGGCATGGAAGTAAGATCTGAAGGTAAAGTTGAAGATGGTTCTCTTAAAGCAGTAGTTAAAATATACCGAAAAGATTGGGAACATCCTCTTACTCACGAAGCTTTCTACACGGAGTATGTACAGAGGAAATTTGATGGTACTATAAACACATTCTGGAAAAATAAGCCTATAACCATGATTAAAAAGGTAGCCGTAAGCCAAGCTTTTAGGTTCGCATTTCCAGACGAATTTGACGGCATGCCTTATACTTCAGATGAAGTAATAGACCAGGAAAAAGTAATAGAAACTAAGATTGAAGAGCCATTAAAGCTTCCAACGGCTAAAAGTGACGCAAGTACTGTCCAGGATACCCCAAAACCTCTCCAGGATGCCCCAGGAACGCTTAAAACTGATAAAACAGAGATACCTATAGCCGAATCTGAGCCATCTTTAGAGAAAGCAACCGAACTCTTTGGAGGTAAAGAAGTTACGGACATTACCGAGTATATTAACGAAACCACCCAAAATGGCATAAAGAAGATAGCCAAACAGAAGGGTTTTACTGGCTCTACCTTTAAAGAGTGGTTAAAGAAATACTTTGACCTTGAATCTCTTTCAAAGATACCAGTTGGAGCGCTCCATTTGGTTAATAAGAAACTCCTAGCAATGGAGGATTCTAAATGAACATTGTGTTCGAACCAATAAAGCACGTTTATACTGTAGACGGAAAGAGAGTCCCTGGGGTTAGTGAGGTTATGGGTAATGTCTTAGATAGCCTAGGAGATGAAGAACCAGAGAATAAGGAACCTTCTTCAGCTCAGATTAAAGGAACCATCATTCATAAAACTCTCGAGTTACTGGATAAGGATAACCTTAAGGAATACGACCCAAGGCTTAAGGACTACGTAGACGCATGGACTAGCTTTAAGGAGCAAAGAAAGCCAGAGTTTCTAGGTATCGAGATGATAGGTTACAATCCAGTAGGTTTGTGCGGAACAATAGACAGAGTTTGTAAGATAAATGGTTCTCTTTGGATATTAGACATTAAGTCGGGAAAAAGCTACAAGGGCTATCAGCTACAGACAGCAGGATATAAGCTACTTATCCAACCAAACTATAAAGAAGATATACGTAGAGCTTGTATATACTTTGACAAGAATAACTATGTCTTCGTAGAGCATGATGACATTCAAGATGAGATAACATTTAGAGCAATCCTACAGGTGTATAAATGGAAGAAAAACAAACTATAAGAAAATGTCCACGTTGTGGGTATAGCCCTAGCGGTAAAGAAAGAAGTGGAAATCAGAATCGCTACTATTGGGGATGTGTAATACAGATATTATCTGAAGACACTGGATATACTAAAGATGAAATGCATGAAATTATTAAGCATAAGTTCTTATTAATACATAGTATTTTAGAAACAAAGCAAGGTAGAAAAGTTGCTGTAGAATTTAGTAGGTCAACTACTGAATTAGATACAAAAGAATTTGAAAATTTAATGTCAGAAATAAGAGAATGGGCTTCGATGGAGTTAGGCATATATATTCAGAATCCTGGGGAATATGTTGACAATACTTGAATAATGGGCTATAATTCTTCTAGTTATTTATATAGGAGAATATTTCATGATAAATGTAAATTGTAAGTTTTGTAATAAAGAGTTTTTAACGCATAAATGTTGGATTAAAAGAGGTAGAGGGAAATATTGTAGTAGAACATGTAAATATAAAGACTCACCCACACCTGAAGAAGCTATAAGGATAAGAAAAGAAAAGGTTTTATTAGGATTAATTAAACCAATAGTTAGAAATCAATATCACAAGAAATATTGCATTAGATGTAAGAAAGAATTCTACGTTTATTCGTCTGATATAAGAAAAGGTGGGGGTAAATTTTGTAGTAGAGAATGTTATTTTATATGGAAAAAAGGTAAACCAAATGGCTTAAAAGGTTATAAATGGCCAGAAGAACAAAGAAAAAAGAAATCAGAATGGTGTATAAAAAACAATCAGAAGCCTAAACCAAAATATGGTGCTGATAACAATAAATGGAAAGGTGGGGTTACAAAAGAAAGTGAGAAAATACGGAAATCTGACAAATATATTACATGGAGAAATGAAGTTTATAAAAGAGATAGATGGACTTGTGTTCTATGTGGACAAATAGGTGGAAAATTGAATGCAGATCATATTAAACCATTTTCACTATTCCCAGAGTTACGATTCGATTTGAATAATGGAAGAACTTTGTGTAAGAAATGCCATGTAAAAACAGAAACTTATGGTTGGAAATTTTATAATTTAAACATGAAGGAATATTAAATGAGCAAGTCGACGATTGGAACGTATAAGCATACAGTTTGGCATTCCTGTGCTACCTATGTAAAGCTAAGAGATTCAGATAAAAACGGATGGTGTCGGTGCTGTACTTGTAATAAGGCAATAAGATATGACGATTCAAATACCCAAGCAGGGCACTTTGTTCCAGGGCATAACAACACAACTTACTTTGATGACGCTCATATCCATGCTCAGTGTTATATGTGTAATAACTATGGAAATGGAGAGCAGGCTAAATATAGTCTATTCTTAAAGAAGAAGTATGGCTACGACGACGCAACCTTAGAGGAGATACTAAATAGAAAGTTTGCAAAAAAGAAAGTTACCATGGAAGAGCTTAAGGATATTAAGAAACACTTTGATGAGTGTTCTGATTTACTTAGAAAAGAAAAAGGTCTTAAGTAATGTACCGATATTTAAAATACAGAATGTGTACAGATTGTGGAGATTCAAATACTTTATTTTACGCAAGAAAAGATAATAGATATAATTACAGGATAGTAATACTTGGTAAGTGTAAACTTTGCCACTTAGAAAAACAGAACGAGAGACAAAGGTCATATTGGAATAGAGTAAGAAAGTTTAAGAAAGGACAAAATGAAAACAAAAGAAGAAATTCTAAAAATGACCAAGATGGAAATATTACAAGAAAAATGGAACGTGGCAATTAAAGAAAAATCGTCCTGCTCGTACTGCTCGGACTGCTTGTCCTGCTCGTCCTGCTTGTCCTGCTCGTCCTGCTCGGACTGCTCGTACTGCTCGGACTGCTCGGACTGCTCGGACTGCTCGTACTGCTCGTCCTGCTTGTCCTGCTCGTCCTGCTCGTCCTGCTCGTACTGCTCGGACTGCTCGGACTGCTCGGACTGCTTGTCCTGCTACGGGTGTTATAGCCAAAAAAATATGAAATATGCAATCTGCAATGTTTTATTTACAAAGGAAGAATACGAATTGAAGATGAAAGAGATTAACAAGAAATAATCACGGAGGAGGTTGGGGATGAAGGTAATATCAACAGAACGTTTACCAATAAAGATGTGGCTTGAAGATATTGAAGATGGGGCGGTTGCCCAACTTAAGAACTTGGGGAATTTGCCGTTTGCTTTTAAGCATATTGCGGTCATGCCAGACTGTCATCAGGGCTATGGTATGCCTATTGGCGGAGTATTAGCTACCCAAGAAATGATTATCCCTAATGCCGTCGGTGTTGATATTGGGTGTGGTATGTGTGCAGTTAAAACAAGTCTAAGAGATTATGATATTGAAACAATTAAAATCATTATGACTGATATTCGGGACAGCGTACCTTTGGGATTCAATCATCACAAGCAAAGACAAGACCCGTCGCTAATGCCTAAACTTGCCATCTTGGGAGAAGGTATTGTTCATCAAGAATTTCAATCTGCTCTTACCCAAGTCGGAACTCTCGGCGGTGGAAATCACTTTATAGAAATCCAAAAAGGAAATGACGGGAACGTTTGGATTATGATTCATTCAGGAAGCCGGAATATCGGGTTAAAAGTCGCCAAGCACTACAATGATATTGCCAACGAGTTAAATCAAAAATGGCATAGTTCTGTGCCTAAAGAACATGAACTTGCTTTTCTTCCATTGGATTCTATACAAGGCAAGCAATACATCGAAGAGATGGAATATTGCGTTGCTTTTGCCTTCGCTAATCGCAGTCTAATGATGGAGCGTATTAAAGAGGCGTTTTATTCATCAACGGAATGTACGTTTGAGCCAATGATAAATATTGCCCATAATTACGCCCGTATGGAAAATCATTTTGGTCATAACGTAATGATTCATCGTAAAGGGGCAACGTCGGCAAAAGAAGGCGAGCTTGGAATAATCCCAGGGTCGCAGGGAACTAAAAGTTATATTGTTAAAGGCAAAGGTAATATAGAGAGTTTTCAATCATGCTCTCACGGTGCAGGTCGTCGCATGGGACGCAAGCAAGCGGAAAGAGAATTAAATCTTGAGGAAGAACAAAAGAAATTAAACGACAAGGGAATTATTCATGCCGTAAGAACTAAAGGTGATTTAGATGAAGCGTCGGGGGCTTATAAGGATATTCAAGTTGTTATGGATAACCAGAAAGACCTTGTTGATATTTTAGTTGAACTTGAACCAATAGGCGTAATTAAAGGATAGACCCCATCTCCCCGACAGAGGGGAAGAAGGTAGGAATAAATAACCTCTCACCCAGCATGGAAAGGCAATGCAAATTAAGATATTGGAGTATGGGCTTAGTTTACTTGACTAAAACAGTTGTTAAAGGAACGGAGAGCGTACATGAGAGATATAATTGAACATTTTGAAGCAATAGCAGAGGAAAGATATTACCGAATGTTACAGCCCGACGGAACTCTAAAATGTGGTTGCGGAAGATGTTTTAACCCAATGGATGAAGGTGGTATATTAACTGGAAATCCTTACGATATGCCTATTTGTGGTCAATGTTTTCTTATTGAAACAAAAGATAAACTTCAACCCCATCACCCACAACAGTTAAAGGAAAGGAGAGCGTGTGAAGAATCGCAATTTGGAACATAAAGATACTTGGGCTACCCCTAAACGGTTTTATGACCAATTAAACAGTGAGTTCCATTTTGACTTTGACCCTTGTCCATTAAATTATGGGGAAATTACGCCAGATAAAGATGGATTATTAATTGATTGGGGGAATAGAAATTATATTAACCCTCCGTATAGCAGAAAACTTAAAGAGGCATTTGTAAAGAAAGCAGTTCAAGAAAGCAAAAAAGGCAAATTATGTGTGATGCTTCTACCAGTAAGCACTTCAACGGTACTATTTCACGATTGGATAAAACCAAATGCAAAAGAAATACGATTTGTCAAAGGAAGAATACCGTTTGAAGGGATTAATACTTTTGGAATGAAAGTTGGTAAAGGTTCAGCCCCTATGCACGATAGCATGATTGTGATATTTAAATAACCCCATCACCCACAACAGGAAGAACACTCTATAAATCAGTTTACTTAACCGGCATTGTTAAAGGAGGGATATGACAGATAGAGATGATTTATTCACAGAGGTAGAAAAGAGATTATTGGCAAGTAGAGAAGCAGATTTTCTTACAGATGATATTATTAATGATTTGGTTAATTTTATTACTGATGAAAGAAAACGTATAATGTGGCCAGTCGCAATAGCCTATTGGAAACACCCAAATGATATAAAATCATTATGGGAGGTAATTGACAAATCCATTATTTTAGCAGGAATTACTGGACAACAGATTTCTTAACCGGCATTGTTAAAGGAGGGATATGAAATATTCAGACATTAAGGTTGATGAATGGTTTAAGAGATGGTCGGATGGTTGGCATTGGTGGTGGGAATAAACAGCATTGTTAAAGGAGGGGTATGAACGAAGATTTTTACTGTGAAGAATGGCTAGTAGAAACAGATATGGGATATATCGTTAGGTTCTCTTTTTTATCAGAATACCAAGAAAGCAGATATTATGAAAGTACTTAACCTATACGCCGGTATCGGTGGCAATCGCAAGCTATGGACTGATGTTGAGGTTACGGCGGTGGAGATTGATGAAGTTCGGGCCCGCATATATAAAACATTTTTTCCTAAAGACAATGTAATTACAGGTGATGCTCACCAATACTTGCTTGAACACTATAAGGAATACGATTTTATATGGAGTAGCCCCCCTTGTCCTACACACTCACAATTAGGACGTTTAAGGGTATTATCAGATAGTAAAGTAACCGGCGCATATATGTCAGAAGCTAAGTATCCAGATATGACTTTGTACCAAGAAATCTTACTTCTTAAACACTTCTTCAAAGGCAAATGGTGCGTAGAAAATGTTATCGCTTATTACGAACCCTTAGTGCGGGCCCGAGAATTACAACGCCATCATTTTTGGAGTAATTTTCACATAGGTCATATTGAATTACCGCCAGATAAAATTGATAATGGAAAAATCCACGAATGGGAAGAACAATTAGGCTTTGACTTATCATCATTTAAAGGCATTGATAAACGTAATATTCTTAGAAACTGTGTTAGGCCAGAATTAGGATTACATATATTGAATGAATCAAAAACAGGTTTATACCAAGAACTATTTACTTAAACGGCATTGTAAAAGGAGGGATATGACCCCTGAACTACCAAGTGATTTTGACTACAGCAGAACTGACTTAGAAGGTGTTTTACAAATGATTGAAACTGGGCATATGTCAGTTGCTTGTGCTTCACATTATATTAAAAACATATTTGAAATTATAGATGCAATTAAGGCTAGAACTAAATCGCCCAACGCCGATTAGCACAGGAGTATTTGTTTACTTAACCGGCATTGTTAAAGGAGGGATATGCCAGGAGAAATAAGCAGAAGTAATCCAGGGTTAAAAGGTCATCATCCTTACGTTCCTTCGTGGTGTTATGAAAACAGCAATCCTCCAATGTGTTCTTGCGGATGTCACCATGGATACCACGATGACAATGGAGTATGTATTAACAAGAATCACTATAAAAAGTGTGGATGTATAAAATACGATGGGAAACAAGTTGATTCATTAACGGCATTGTTAAAGGAGATTAAAAATGGATAAGAGCGAGTTGGTTAGGGAATTAAGAGAATCATCTGGAATATTTGAATCAAGTGGATGCGATGACCCTACTTGTTTTGGAGTTACAGTTGAGTGGGATAAATTAGCCGACTTCATCATAGCCGACAGGCTGAGAATCGTTGAGCCGTTGGTTAAAGCATGCAAAAGTCCATTTGAAGGAACTGGAGTTGAAGTCATCACTAAAATAAATGAGGCGGTAATGGAAACCCTTAACCTTGCCGGAGCGGGAGGTTCAGATGTCTAATTCACGCCGTTGGAGAATGAATTGTAAATGTAAAGAATGGATAGAAAATATCGGTAAGATTGATGGTGCATTTGAATTTAAAGCTAATCACGGTTGTGGAGATTATAATGGTAAGAAGTTTAAATATTGCCCATGGTGTGGGAAGGAATTAGAAGATGATTTGATGACAAAGGGGAAAATATGATTCAATTTATCATAGGATTATTCGTAGGAACTTTCTTAGGAATTTTAATAATGTGTATTATAATTAGTGGACAAGAAAAATAAGTAGTCCTATGTAAGCACCACTAATAGGAGCGATAATCACATTCCACCACATTCTCGTTACACCACCCCAAACTGCCCCTAAGATACACCAAGGAACGTATAACCACCAAGATAGGTGTCCTGTGAGTGCTAATCCTATCCCTGCCGCAACACAGATAAGCAGTAGCCAAACTGCCCTATCGAATCCATCAGAGGGCCCGTAGTCATTGTATCCCATGCAAAGTGGAGCAATCATAGGTAGCACGAGAAATCCAAGATAGAAACTATGAAGGACTATGCAGATTCCTATTGCAAGAATAATTGGCATGATAAAACGCTGAGCGTTATGGTAAAACAGCTCGCCTATGAGCTTACAGACGGCGCAACTACTTAGTACGATTAACTGAACTGTTAGTAGAAACGGCATTATTCACCCCATTGTTATAGGTCTTATTAATAAGCCCCCTCGGAATACAAGAGAAATTGAGTTCAAAGAGGTCAGAAAGAAATCCTTTATTGACAGTTGTTTCTTGCGGATTAGAGCCAGGGTCGTACCTATTATTTTCAGTATGAGTATGTGTAGCTGAGTAAATAAGCCAAATACTTATTCCAATGGCGAATATCCAAAGCCCTATATGACTTGCTAATCTGTAGTCTGCTTGACCTTTGTTGTTCATTTTATCACCACATCTTCTTTAACAAATCCTAACGTCGGACACCTCTTAAAACCTATTGCCCGAGCTAATGCGTAAACGCTATTATCCGTATGGTTCTTTAATGCGTTAATATCGTTAATCTGTTTCTGGAGATAATCATAACGATTCTTTACTTGTTGTTTTAGCCAAAAGCAATAAAGAATCATCCAGACAAGTGCGATTACTAAGAAAACCATAAATACGCTTTCGTTCATATTCACCTCAGAATTTTACAGACACAATAGTCAGCTCCGGCCCCCAACAAAGTTTATTACGTTCTGCCGAACCACTGCTTGAAGCAGTTGATATATTCGATAGTCCCACAAACATTCCGACTCTTAAATCCAAAATAGACAATAGGGGCGAAGTGATACCCAACTTCGATAGACCCCCTAGCCCTATATGGCTTGCTAATCTGTAGTCTGCTTG
>QGNH01001824.1_pt1 | contig 10567 bp, 7 predicted proteins | sample 1735481 | NCBI WGS metagenome assembly QGNH01 (sample SAMN09239004, study PRJNA386568) | Viral metagenome, whole genome shotgun sequencing project. | reverse complement strand
AGCCGGTTCCTTCCAGGTGACGATCACCGTCGGCGCGACCGCCGGCGTGGCCGGCAACGGCATTATTGCCGTTGACGAACTGATCGGCGGCACAGTTGTTGTCGGCAACGGCACCAACCAGCACCCCGACAACCGCTGCATTCTTTGCAATACCTCCGTGGCCTCTGGCGGCGGTGCTTGCACCCTGACGTTGGACGACCCGCTCGTGACCGCCGTGACGGTGGGTACGACCAATATCGAAACGATGATGAACCCCTACGGGTATCTCACCAGCGGCAACGTCACTAACAGCGCGTACGTCACATTCCTGGGAATGCCCGCCGTGACATGCGCCGCTGGCGTGTGGACGTGGGTTCAGGACCGCGGCCCGTGCTGGATCACGTCGGACGGCTTAACCGCCGCCGCCGCCAGCGATCGCGCTGTGTACTTCGGACCCAACGGTTCGGTTCACTCCCGCACCGAGATCACCGAAGGCTCGCACCCCGTCTTCCAGTTGGCCGGGTACTGCATCGACGCTTCGAGCAGCGGTTCCTCGAACGCCCCGTTCGTGGACTTGCAGCTTGGCTCCTAGCACCTAAGTGGTTAGCACCCCGGTCCGGCGGGGCGACAGCTTCGCCGGGCCTTTAGGAGTTTCGACATGGAAACTGACCTTCAAATAGCGAACATGGCCCTGTCCCGCGTGGGCGGCAAGGCGAATCTCGCCGGTTACAGCGCAGGCCCGCCCGTGGCCTTCACGGACAACTCGCCAGACGCCCAGACGATGACGCTGTTTTACGTCCAGACGCGGGATGCACTCGTGCGCCGGCACCTGTGGAAGTTCGCCAAGACACAATCGCTCCTGGCGGCCGTTGCGGGCACCGCGGGCACGGCCACGGCGACGGGCACCGGCACGACAGCCCTTGGCGATACCACCCAAGCATGGACGGTGAATGCCTTCGCCGGCTGGTACGTCACGATTACTGGTGGCACGGGCCAAGGTCAACAGGGGCAGATCACGAGCAACACGGCAACCGTGGTTACGGTAAGCCCCGCGTGGAACGTCACACCCGACGCCACGAGCACTTATGCCCTATCGCCCTCCAAGTGCCACACCTACGCCTACGCGCTACCGGCCAATCTCTTGCGGATCATGGAGATTGACCGGCACCATTGGCTGCTCCAGGGCAATATGCTCTTGTCCAGTTGCCAGTCGATCACGCTTGAGTACATCGGCCAAGTGACCAACCCAGCCTTGTTTGACGCGCTCTTTGTCGAGGCGTTCGTACTGTCGCTGGCGCTCAAGATCGTCATGTCGCAATCACAGGACAAGGTGTTGCGGCAGTCCATCGGGCAGGAGTTGGTACAGACGATTCGTGACGCCGTGCTGGTCAACTCGATTGAGACCAACAGGGAAAGCCGAGAACCGACATGGCTTGAATCGCGGAGGATAAGCCTTCATGGTTGATCTGGCTCTTAATACGTTTTCAAACGGCGAAGTTTCACCGCAGCTTGACGCCCGGACGGATATCGAGAAGTACGCGGCCTCTTGCCGCCAGCTTGTCAACATGCTGCCCCTGGTCTATGGCACGGTAACGCGGACGCCGGGAACGCAGTTTGTCGCCAAGGGGAAGTTGACGCCGGCGAACGTGCGACTCATTCCTTTCGTGTACTCACAGAATATCGCCTACGTGTGCGAGTTTGGGAACCTGTACATTCGGTTCTACTACCAGGGCGCGCAGCTTCAAGTGGGCGGGACGCCCGTGGAGGTTGTGACGCCGTACCTGGTGGCTGATCTCCCCTCGCTGCAATTCCGGCAGGTGGGGGAGACGATGTGGCTTGTCCACAGCGATTACGCGCCCATGCAACTGGAGCTGGCCGACGTGGCGGGTGTGCCCACGTTCACGCTGACAGCGATCACATTCACCAACGGCCCGTTCTACAAGCGGAATGACCTTCAGAACCCGACAGGCCCCAAAACTACATTGGCGGCGACCTTCCCGACCAGTCCTCAATTCGACGCATTTGAGCAGATAGGTTCGACTGGGACGCTGACTGCGGGTGCTACGTGGACGGCGATTGGCACGAATACTATCGGCCAGCAGGTGTACTTCAACTTTGCAATCCAGGCCAACACTGACATAGCTGTGCATTCATATGTTCCGAATGGCAGTAATACCATCTTGACCCTTGGCACGGATTATTCCGTCACGTTCACTGCCGGGGCTACCACGGGCAACTACATCACGTTCCTGATTGCGCAGCCAACAGCCAACTACATTACGATTGTGCCTCCGGTGTTCTATACAGGGCACGTCGGGTCGTTGTGGGCGTTGACACTGCCGCAGATCCCTACACAATTCCAATGTCCTATTAACGCCACAAACGCCACAACGGCGGTCTTACTCATCACTGGCACGGGGACACTTCAATCTTCCGGTATTTGGGGCGCGGTTGTCACACTCCAAAGATCGGACGACGATGGCGCGACGTGGATAGATATTCAATCATGGACGGGCACATACTCGGGTGGCACATCAAACGTGAACATTCTCTTTTCATTCGTAGAGGATGCCCAGAACGTCTTTTACCGCGCTGTCGTATCTGGCTGGACGGGCGGCGTGGCCGGTGCCATGCTTACCCTTGTCGCTCAGACCAGTGACATAACAGGCGTGGTCCAGATTACGTCTATAACCTCTACAACCATCGCCAACGTTACTCTGACTGAGCCTCTCGGCGTAAACGCGACAGCGACGCCCCGTTGGGCGGAAGGCTCATGGAGCGCGTACCGTGGCTTCCCGGCGGCGGTGGGCTTCTTCCAAGATCGAATCATCTACGGCGGCTCCGCGTGGCAGCCGCAGGCGGTATGGTTCTCCGCGTCGGACGATTACCAGAACTTCGAGGCGGGCGTGGAGGACGCCGACTCTTTCGAGAAGGACATGCTGGCGACGGATACCGTCTTGTGGCTGGACAGCCTCGATTGCGTGTGCGTCGGGACCTCCGGCGGCGAGTGGGTCGTTACGGCCGGCGCCGTCAACGGGCTTATCCCCACAACACTTACGGGCAATAACGCCGTGGTCATTCAGATCGGCACGGACGGCGTCATGCCGCTCATGCCGACGAAGGCGGGCCAGGCAGTGTTGTTCGTGGATTACGTTGGCCGAAAGCTCCGCGAGTTCGCCTTCAACGGCGCGGCGCAGAAATACGCGGCCCCGGACATGAGCCAAATGGCCGAGCATATCACGCTTGGCGGCATTACGCAGACGGCATTGCAGAAGAACCCCGATCAGATTCTTTGGTGCGTGCGCGGGGACGGCACGTTGCTTTCATTCACTTACGAGCGCGATCAGAACGTAACGGCATGGGCGCGGCACTACGTCGGAACAACCTTGATGGACAAGGCGATTTCCTACTACGGCGCGACCTTCAACGAGGCCGTGGCTTCTATCGGCCCTTACGCATGGTGGCAGCTTGGCGAGGCGTCCGGCACAATTGCCTACGACCAAGAGAAGTTGAACAACGGCGCGTACGTCGGCCCGCCGACGCTTGGCGTTACGGGCCTAGTTCCCGGCTCGGGGAACACGGCGGTCACGTTCTCCGGCGGCGGCACGAAGTCCTGGGCGGAAGGATATTGGAGTACCAGTCCCAACCTCACAACCCTTATCAACGGCCAAGGGGTCTCCGTCTCCGCGTGGTTCAAGACAAGCGACAAGTCAAGCGGAACTTTCACAATCTTCGATACGATCACGTCGGCGGGAAACTTCCAAATCAGTCTGACTGTGGCGTCAAACGGAATGCCGACGTTCTGCGTTACTGACGACGCGAACAAGCAATGTTTTGTTACCGCAGACATTAGTATCCAGGCTGACGTGCGAGACGGGAACACTCACTGTCTCACTGGCGTCTGGAATGGCAGCAACAGTATGTTGCTGTTCCTTGACGGTTACGGGATCGCTTCGATTACGGCGATGCAGTACCCGTCCAACTCCGCTTGCTCAATTGACGCAGCCTTCAACGGCAATGTGTCTGGCCCCTTATGGTATTGGAACATTTGCAACCGGACGGCTGGGCGAACCGCCACGATTGACGAAGTAGTGGTATACCCCTTTGCCATCGGGTATTTCGAGCAATGGGCTTGGTGGCAGACCGGCCTTGGCCGGACGGGTTCCAAGGTCGTTTCCGTGGCTGTCATTCCCGGCGCCGAGGAAGACGAAGTATGGCTGGCGGTGTATCGGACGCTTGGCGGGGAAGTCCGCACGAACACGCCAAGCATGTGCATTGAGCGCATGGCGTCCCGCCTGTTCAACGGGATTGCCGACAGTTTCTTCGTCAACTGCGGGACGCAGTATTCCGGCAATCCCGCGACGGTAATTGCCGTCCCCTCCGTCCTGAATAATGAGGCCGTCCAGATTCTTGCGGACGGCGTTGTCCAGCCGTCGCAGGTTGTGTCCAGCAATCAGATCACGCTTTCGACCCAGGCGTCCACCGTGGCTGTCGGTTTCGGCTCACAGTACATCGTCGAGCCGATGCGCCTCCAGGTGCCTTCACGCGGCGGCGGGGCGTCGCAAGGATCCAAGGTGGCGATTGCGGAGTTGGATTTATCCTTCCTCAACAGCGGCAACGTCCAGTACGGGAATGACCTACAGCATCTTTTCCCGGTACAGGACACCACGGGCGTTTGTTTCACCGGCGATACGATCGTCACCACGTCGGGCGGGTTCGACTCGGACACGCCGATCACCATTACCGGCACCGACCCATTGCCCTGCACGCTGCGGGCGATTGTGGCCAGAGCGGAGAAGACAAGCAGATGAAAATCCGAACAGCGACAGCCGAAGACATCGCCGAAGTTGTCAAGACCTCCATCAGCCGCGGCATCGAGCGAGAGTCCCTTCCGCCGGCGGTCTACTTCGAGTGGGCGGTCGAGCATGACGGCGTGGTGCTGGCGGTGGGCGGGATGCAACTCCTGCGGCCTACCACCGGGCTTATCTGGTTCGATTGGGCGGCGGCGGCGCTGGCGCACAAGAAGACCATGTACAAGATGCTCGGCGAGTGGATAGGCTGTTGCGCCAAGGCGCACGACCTCCGGCGGCTCATGGCCGTGGTCGAGTGTGACTTCAAAGAGGCCGTTCGCACGGTCGAGCATCTTGGCTTCAAATTGGAGGCCACGCTGCCGATGTTCTTTGGCGAGGAGCCCGGCTACTTGTACACGATGCTGATTTCAAAAGAGGTGTCCCAATGGCAGGGGTAATTTTAGGCGGCTTGGCGCTGGGCGCGGTGGGTCAGATTATGCAGGGCAGTGCCGCGGCGTCCCAGGCCAAGGGCGAGCAGGCCATGGCCAATTACAACGCCGCTGTCGCCAACCAGAACGCGGTGCAGACCGAGAAGGCCACGCTGTACAAGCAGCAGAAGCAGGCGGAGGCGGCAGACCGCCAGGCGTCCACCTTGCGGGCGAATCTCGGTGCCTCGGGCGCCGTCCCCAACGAAGGCACAGCGCTTCAGTTGCAGGGCACCCAGGCGGCACAGAGCGAGTTGGACAACCTGATGATCGGCTACCAGGGCCAGATTCAGGCGGGCCAGTATCGGAGCCAGGCGGGGCTACAGCAGATGCAGGCCGGGATTTACGGCCAGGCGGCGGGCAACGACATGATGGCGGGAATGCTGGGCGCGGGTACGTCGCTGTTGACGGGTTTTGGCCAGTACGGGAACATGACGGGGGCCTTCATGTCCCCGCCGCCGAAAACACAGCCTTTCCAGTTCTCAAATAATGGGATGGGAGCGGCCCTCTAATGGCTAAAGCATTCGACATCACGTATTCGCAAGAGCAACCGCCCGACCAAGGGCCGGCCGTCGCGGGGCACATCAACTTCGACAACGGCGCACAGGCCCTTTGGGGCCAGGTCGCCAAGAGCGGGGACGCCGTGTTTGACACGGCCATGCAGATACAGAAGAAGCTCCAGGACGCCTCTGATATGGTGGAGATCGACACGCTCCGGCGCAAACGGGCGGAGAAGCTCGCCGTGCTCCAGCAGACGATGGACAGCAATCTCGACCCGGAGGGCAATCAGAAGATCGCGCAGGGCGTCATGCAGGAAATCGCGGACATGCAATCACCCAACGTCCGAGTTGCGAACGTATGGGCGCACGAGCAGTCGGAGGCTATCCCGCAAATCGGCGAGCACGTCCAGCACCAGTTGTTCAAGCAGAGGCAGACGGTGATTGAGGCGGATTACCAGCAGAACTATGACGCGGCGTTACTGTCGGGCGACCTGAAGGGTGCCAGCACGATGAACCATAAGCTGGAATCGGTCGGGTTGAAGCAAAAGGGTTGGGCGGATTCGCAAGAGCAGTTCATACCCGCGCAGGCGACGTTAGTGCAGGCGCAGCGTCGTTTAGAGAGCGGTACCGCCGCCGACCTGGACGCCGCCAAAACGGCGCTGGCGGGGCTGGACGACAAGAATATGACGCCCGAGCAGCAGGACACCCGGTACAGGATGCTCCGGGGCGCTCACTCTAAATTCGTTCAGACCCAAAAGCAGAATTACGATGAGAGCCACGAGCTTATATCTGACGTGATGAATGCCAAGGATGGAGCGGAGGCGGGGATAATCGCCGACAATGCCAAGAAGCGGACCGCTACGATGGCCACTGGCAAAGAACTCACCGCGACACAGCGTGAAATGTTGGATAGAGGTATCAATGCCGCGCTCAAGCACAAGCAGGCGCCCGAGCCAAGAGAGAAGCCCGACCAACTCATATGGTCGAAGGGACTGACGATAGTGCATGATCCGAATCTGACCTGGGCGCAAAAGGCGGAACAAATATCCACGCCCGAAATGATCGAAGGCACCGGCCCGGAATACCACACCCTATGGAATGTCATCGCGGAGGGTAATGAACGCGATGCCGCCGCTGCCAAGAAGGCCGAGGCTAAAGACGACAAACAGTTGCGGCAAATACAACGAAGTTTGCTCATATCTACCGTGGACAAAATGATTGTGAAGTACCCAGACCTTACGGAGAAGGTGGGCACAGTTAAGGATGCGGCAATTAAACTGTTCGACGCTCACCCCGAATGGTCGGCGGACGACGCAATGCCCGAAGTTTCGGGCATGATTGCGGGGTTCAACCAACAAGAGACTGCCGCCAACGTGGGCAAGAGAGAAAAAGAATCCACAGAGCAAAAGGAAATTCGCCGCGAGGCGGGGATGATTCAAACACCTGGCCACCCGCACTTCGCGCCGGCCGACAAAGGCATATCTGACCAGCAATTGTTCGACGCGGTAAACGCCCGCACTCCCTTAAAGCCCGCCGACCGCAACCCTACTAAGATTGCAGAGTGGCTGGCTGGGGCGACGGACGAGGATAAGAAAAACGTTCAATATGTAAACATCGTCAATGAGCTGATCGAGAAGCACGGCGCGGAATGGCGGAATGAATATCCGCTGGTCAAGGCCGTGGCCGACACTTACCCCGACCAATGGAAGAAACACCTCGCCGGAACGCAATACTTCACTATCCCCCAAAAGGTCTCCGACGCGATCGACAAGGACATCATGGCTGCTGACCCGAAAATCTCCATTGAAAATCGTCTTCGTAAGTACAAGGAAGAGAAGGCAAGGCTGGGATACCAATGACCGAGACCGACGAGCAAATCATCGCGCGGTTCCACGACGCCGACACCACGCGCGCCGCCGCGGCTACTGACGAATTAGAGAACGTGGAGACCGGCTACCGCAAGCGGTTGGGCGAAACGGACGAGTTCGCCCAGGAGCGTAAGGAACTTCGCCTGCCGCCCAAGAATCCGCATACCTGGGACCCCGATCCNNAAGGAAATTGCCGCCGCCGCGACCAAAATTCAAAAGGCGTTCCCTGACCAGATTTTGATTACCGACGCTTACGATCTTGCCCGCAGCCGCTACTTTTATGACCACATCGCACCCAACACCACGTCAGAAGAACAGAAGCCCTTCATGGAGCATCCGATCAGCCAATGGGTCGAGGCTAAGAATAAGGCGGAAGACGCCGCCCTCTCCGCAAGGAGAGGGCGGCAATCCAAGGCAGATAGCGCACGAGCTGAATCGCAGGCGCTGTTGGACGAATCGCCCATTATGCAGAAGATCCAACGGAGACGCGCATGGGAGAAAGACGCCGAGACCAATAGGCCAGGCTTAATGCAACGTGCGACTAATGCCGTTAAGGGGCCTCTTGCCAATCTTGCGGGCAAAGCGATGGGTTCTCTGGACGCCGATTTCAACCCGGCGGGCGATGACATCCTCACAGCAATGGCGCAACTGGCACCCAGGCCGACCGACGCCCAAAGAGCCTACCTCACTCGGTACGTCAACATCATTAACGCTACCGCCGGACACCAAACGATCAGCGAAGACGACCTGAAATTCATTCACTCCGATGAAGCGTCGAACTTTCTCGGCAACCCAGTGGGGTTCGTCGCGGCAATGGCGGCACTCAAAGGTTCGCCGGGCGGTCAGCAATGGCTCTACCATCATTCCAGCGCTCGGAATGTCGTTCGGGTTCTTCTTCAGGACGACAGCGAGATAGCCAGTATACCGATAAGCCCAATGGCGCAGGGTTTTTGGGAGCAAGCAGCCGACATGGGTGGCAACCTGATGTTGTTCGCGTCCGCTGCGAAGGTGGCAGGACCCCTTGCCACAGAACTTGGCGCAGCCGAAGGAACGCTTGCCAACACAATTCTTTCGTGGGAAGCAGGCAGCCAGGTATCCAGCGGCGGTGAGGCCCCGCTTGGCCAAGGCGCTGTTATGGGTGCTGTATTCCACAGCGCGGCGAAGATACCAGGCAAAGGTATACCCGCCGGCGTGGCGCGGTTCTTAGCCCCCGCTGTAGGGATGGGCGGCTTGACCTACCTTGGCACCGGCAACGTGGACGAGGCCATGAAGCAGAGCGAGTTCATGCTTGCCATGCAGGGAATAGCGGCAGCACCGAAGGCAATCAGAATCGGACTGACTGAACCGGGCGTCTGGCGGGTATCCTCAAAGGTTTGGGCGAACAATCCAGAGGTCAAGGCCAACCTGTCTCCCAAGGAAGTGCGGGGACTGGCGAGATTGAGCCTCGCCTACGCCGACCGCTTGAACCTTGACGGTGGCCAGGTCTTCGACCGTTTTGTTAAAGTAGCCGTCGAGGAGAAGAAGGGTACCGCCGTTCCCGACGAAGAAGTCACACCGGGCCGAAAAGTTGTCCGGGCGGCACTTGCGGCGATGGCACCAAAGGAAAACGCCCAGGAAGCCCCAGGAGCCGCGACCGCCAAGGAAGGCCCGGAGACACCGGCCAAGGCCGAGGAGCCAGCCACGCCGCCAGCGGCAACGCCGGAGAAGCCCGTGGAAAGCGAGAAGGCGGAAGTCCCGGCGGGTAAGATTGCCGCCATAGTTGCCGACAAGGAACCGGCGACGCCGGCAGAAAAGGACTCGCAGGACTTCCACACCGAAGTTGAAAAGTTACTTTCGAACAATGACCCCAAGGATGCAGAGCGTCTTGTCTCTTTACGAGTCAAGAAGTTAGAGCAACAAATCCTGCAATTCTACGATAATGAAGACGTTACGACCAGGGGCAACAACGTCAATGACAGCGGTCAGGTCAAGGCCACGCCATCCTTTACCTTCTTCCAAAAAATACCGTCAGAGGTGCTTGATCACTTCACGGGCGGGCGAAGACTCCGAATGCGAAAGATCGTGCAGATCAGCAACGACTTGGACAAAGGGACCGGGGCCGAAGATTACATGTCCGAAATCGGCACCGATGCCTTTATCGCCCAGATTGAAAAAATGATGGCTGGAAAGAAGGGGCGGGCGGCGGTTGCATTGCCTGGGGGATTTGATATTGATAATGCGATAAGCGAATTGCAAATGCTCCAAGAGTCTTCCCCGACTGACCTGTTTGGCCGCCCGGTCGAGGGGAAGCCGATCAGCGGTAAGACTGGCGATCTTGGCATTGGCAAAGGCGAAGTTACAGAGGCCGCGACGGGCGAAGTGGCGATCAAGCCTGCCCTGCACGATGCCGCGACGGATTTGTTCAACGACTCCAACGGTATCGCCAGCGCGGAAGATTTGTTCTGGGCACTAAAGGAAACTCACAAGGCCGATATGGACGGCCTCTTGAATAATCCAGGCAACCCCATGCCGGAAATCCGAGAAGCGTTCGACCGGCAGACCAAGGGCGGCAACCTCTTCGACGGTATGGAAGATCCCTTGCCTGGTCAACCACGGCCTGCGATGGACTTGTTGGAAGCCACCGTTGCCGGTGCCAAAGAAGTCTTGTCTGACGAGGGTGGGTATGTTGACACCGGCAAGCTCCGCGAAACGGGCGGTAAGGCACTTAAACTCGCACAAAAGATCGGCGACGAAGTGAATATGATGTTTGGCCAGATGTTCCCCGCTCTGACCAGAGAAGGCGACGTGCTGGGTGATAGGGCGGCGTCTCTTGTTTCGTACCGCGCCTTGCAGGCGCAGACTCTCGATCACTTTGTTTCGCTCTTGGAGCCCAAGGCCGGATTCTTCGAGCGGCAGACCAAGACATACAAAGACAATGCACGGGCGCTCCGTACGTGAATCGGTTG